>CEQK01006694.1_pt1 | contig 30965 bp, 48 predicted proteins | sample 531051 | NCBI WGS metagenome assembly CEQK01 (sample SAMEA2621229, study PRJEB7988) | marine metagenome | biome: marine biome (ENVO:00000447); feature: deep chlorophyll maximum layer (ENVO:xxxxxxxx); material: "saline water (ENVO:00002010), including plankton (ENVO:xxxxxxxx)" | depth 150 m
TGATTTTATGTTTGTAACTGTTAAAAAAACAACAGGAACAGATGGAACATCTTTTAACATACATTCAACTGTTACAATGGATATTGATTAAAATAAAATATATGTTTAAAAATAAAAATATTAGATTATATTATAATATAAAATTTAGGATAAATTTATGGCTTTAACAGGCAAAACACCCAAAGATACATATAAAGATTTATTATACGTTGATAATTCTAATACTGGAGTTGATAACAATGCTAGAAAAATTAAAAGTGGTAGTGGTACTAGCACTTCATTGTTTTTATCAAATAAAAATTTAAAAGTTGCATCAGCACAAAATAATACAACAGCATTCCTTGTAGTAAATCAAGATAATGCAGAAAAGTTTAATGTAGATACTAGCAATAATCAAGTTAAAGCATTAGGGCATCACGTTAATACGCAGTATGCTTATTTTGGTGTAGGATCATCTGATTCAGCAGTTTTTAGTGCAAATACTCACACAGCATTACCGTTTGCAGGTATGCAAATTGGTTCATCATTATTACAAGACAACACGCAATTTGGAACAGGAACAGATCCTGCTACATCGTTTACAACAGCAGATGGTTCATTAACAGATGCAAGTTTATTAGCACCAGTAATGTGGTATATACCTGATAATATATCAATAGATTCAGTTTATTCAATAGAGGGTGCAACAACAGCAACAGGTGATACAACAAGAATGCACTTATTTAGTTATGATTTTACATCAGGTAGTACATCTGCATTAACTAATGGCACTTTGTTGGCACATAATAATGATGTTACTAATGCAGGTAGTGAACAAGCATATTTATCAACTTGGACAGTTGATAGTGCAAGTGTAGCATCAGGTAAAGTTATATTAGCATTTTTTAGATGTGATTCTACCAATTCAGATTATTCAATTAATATTACAATTAAATACCATTTAACATAGGAGCAGATTTATGAGTTACGGAAGTTCTAATAATTTAAGAGAGTTAAGAAATAGACCAACGCAAACAAGAAATATTGTTAATTCTAAAACATCTAATATAGAACTTGGAATTAAAACACCTGAAGGCGATTATTTATGCCAATCAAATAAACAATATGTTGATAAAGCAAGTATTATACAAGAAGTAGATAATACAGATTCATTTATTACATTATCATCATTTGATAAAAATCTTGCTGCATTAACTGTTCATAATGCTAAAGCATTGGTTATTAAAAACATAGGAACAACTGCATTAGAAATATCTTTAAAAATACCTGATTGGAGAAATGATGGTGGATCAGATGGTGCATCAGATACAACAACAGATGTTGCAAATTCAATAGATGTGCAACCTGAAGGAACATCAGAAAATACAGTATTTAGATTTCAATCAATGCTATTGCCTGTTGGTGATTTTATATATTTACCAACATCAAGATTAATTGGCTATTCACCATATACAGCAGCAACACCTGAATCAGGAGCAAATTCACCTGCTGGATATGTTGCTAAAGAACCTAAAGATATTAATAGTGGTAATGAATTTACAGATGTTAAATTATTTTCAGGCACAACTTATGCAGGTGGTGCAGCAGTTTTAACAGATGAAGCAGTAGATATAGATGAAGTTGATATTAATGTTGATGATGGTGATTGGTTTGAAGCAGGTGATTTAATTATGATAGATAGTGAAGTTATGGAAATAGAAAATACATCAGCAAATAGAATAACTGTTAAACGTGGTTTATTAGGTTCTACTGCTGTTGCACACGATAATGACGATCCTTTATTTTATTTTTTTGGTAATGAGAATTTAAAGTTTAATAATGGCAGATGCCAAACAGATCAAAATGGTAATTTTAAACAACGTGGTGCATTTTTTGGCTATGGTAGAACTGCTGATAAACTTGGTAAAGGTTTAGTTGCAGGTAGTGTTGCAATAGGTCCGTTTTATACTAAAGGTGGATATTTAGATTGGGGTTTAGAAAATATTAAAGCAAGTGATGAAACAGGTTTAACAGCATCAACAACTTATACATTTACAATAGTAGTAGATGATTTTCAGGCTAATGGTTTTGGTGCCACAGATGCAGAACAAGCAATAGCATTTACAACTGATTCATCTGATACAACATTTGCAGGTTCAGGAAATGCAGTATTACCTAAAATACAAGCAATATTTGATGAAAAATTTTATGATGCTTCTTCAGGTTTGTTTAATAAAAAAGTTACTATTACTTTACATAATGGTGATATTAGAGTAACATCACATTCTAATCATAGTGGTACAATAGTAGGAATTGGTAATACAACAGGAACTACACCATTTAGTGTTGGTAGATTTCCTGCAAAAGATGGATCATCAATACCAATTTTAAAAGGAACACCAACAGGTTCTTCATTAAGCGATGCAGCGATTACGATTGTATATGGTCCTAAATCTACATTAGATGATGAAACATTAGAAGATCCTGTTACTGGAAAAGAAATACAAAACACAAATGCTTTTTTAATTGATGATGGTAATGGAAATTTAACACATAATGGTTCTGTTGTAGGAAATGTTAATTATGCTAAAGGGCATTGTGAATTTAATCATTTGCCAAATGCAGAATTTAAAGTATATGCAGAAACATTAGCAGCACATTCAGGTGGTGTAACTTATACAGCAGGTGGCTATAATTCAATACAATCAATAGGTGCAAGAAGTATTAATGCTAAAAAAGATGGTAAAGTAGAAGTTTTATTATTAGGGTAAATAAAGGAGCAAATTATGCCAAAAGGAAAAGGAACATATGGTAGTAAAAAAGGCAGACCAAGAAAGAAAATGAAAAGAATTAAAAAATATAGAGGTAAGAAATAGATGGCTACTGATTTTAAATATGCTACTATTGCTGATTTAAATAAATATTTTAATAGAGTATCTGATTTTGATTCAAAAACACAAATATTTCCTACATTAACATCAGGTAATTTGCATTTGTTTAGAGATAGTGGTTATGTATCACAATTATTTGTTAATGGTGAAGAATTAGCATCAGCACAATCAACATCAGGTGATGTAGATAGTAATGGTGAATGGTTTTATGCAAGTGGAACAAATCAAGTAGAATATTATAATAGTAATTATTCATCAACAACAATAAATGAACAAGTATTTGAAGTAGGTGTAGATTTTACAGATTTTTTAAATCAAGCATTAACAGATGCAAGTTTAGAATTACATAATTATGTAGATGCAAGATATGCAACACCATTTGAAAAACAAAAACAAATAGATATTGATTCACCTGCAATTATAAATAGAGTTGAAGAATATGATCCTATTATTATAAAAGCAACTTGTTATATTGCAGCAGCAAATCTTATTAGAGCAAAAGAAGGAATGAGTGAAGAAGCAGATTATTTTCATAGTTTAGTAACAAATGAAGATAGAACTGGTATTATTGATAAATTAAATGATGGTTTATATAAACTTTCTTTTGAAGTAGATGATAAAGATAAAAGTGGTAAAATATTATTTAGAAGTGTTGTAACAGCAGGTTTAGATCTTGTAGAATTAGATGGGCATTATAATGGTGAAGGTTACGATATGTTGAAGGTTGAAATAGATACAGGTGGTGCATATGGTACTGCAACATTTATAGTTAAATATTTATCTAATGATCAATTAGAAGGTGGTACAACATCACCTGAAGTTATAACAGGTGGATTGCAACATATACACAATGGATTATATGGTAGGTTTCAAGGTTCATCAGCACACGCAGATGATTATTGGCACATTGAAGTGTATGGTGGGCATAGAGAACAAACAAATAAAAGTAATGCAACTATTGAGTTAAGAAGATAATGGCAGTAACATATACAAATGTATGGAAAAATGTTTTAACTGCTTTAATGAGTAAAATTAGAGCAGAAATGAAATGTCCAGTATATAGTGATTGGGATAGTGAAATTAAGGGCAATCAATTTATTAGAGTTATACCAACAGGTTCAGATCAAGGTGATGTTACAAGTTTTTCAGAACATAGAACATTTAATATGCAATTAAGATATTATTTTTTAAAAAGGAAAAACCAACAATTTCAGAATTATGTTTTAAATCAAGTAAGTATATTAGAAGCATTAATACACGACAATCCAACATTATCTTTAGCAGATTCAACTGTTGCTTATAACATAATGGTGGGTGATTTAGAATTTAATGTAGAAGATGAAGATGAAGAAAAATATGAAGATTATTTTATTGCAGGGTGGGATATGTCCTGTGAGCATTTAAGCAATTTAGGATAACAAGAGGATAAATTAAATTATGAAAGTTAAAGCAAAGGCAAGTTATAAAAAACTAGATAACACGGAAAACTATATATCTTTAGGATCTGAATCTAAACATATTTGGTTATTAGAAGGTAAAGAAATAGAAATTAAAGGTAATATACCTGAAAAATTAAAAGAACATTTAACAGAAATAAAAAATACCAAAGGAGGTAAGAAGTAATGGCTAAAAGTGGCACATTTCAATCAAAACATAATGTTGCTGTTAAAATAATAACAGAAGCAACAATAGGTACATCACCTACTGATACAGCATTTACAACAATGCCTGTAACTGATTTTTCATTTTCAGATGCGTTTAAACATACATTAAGTGTAGCACCTTCAAGAGTTGGTGCAGGTGGTATGACACAATCAGATGATATGGTTAAATGGCAAAAGCACGATGTACTGTGGGAAGTATCTATGACCTTTCACGCAACAGCACAAGCAATCAATAGGATTTGTTTGGCTTTATTTGGTGATGGTGATGGTTCTAATGCTTTACTTGGCTCAATGCCTTCTGTAACTGCATATTCACACGGAACATCAAATGCTGTACCTGTAACTTTATTATTTGAAAATTCAGCACACGATGGTGATACAGTAGATATGTATTTTACATCTTGTTTATGCACAGGATTAACTTTAACAGGTGATATTGGTAGTAATGGTGGTGTAGTAACAGGAACTGCTACATTTGTTACTGGTTACAAACCAACTGAAGCAGCATTAGCAACCACAGGAACTGAAACTACATTAACATCACAATCAACTGTATTTAATATGCACGATTTACAAACAACATCATTAGATAGTGAAGATTTATTGCTATATGGATTTGATGTTGCAATAGCAAGACCTGTAAACAGAATAGGACACGATCCTAATAATGATTTTAGACCAATGGGTTATAGTGTTGGTGCTTATGAAGTTACAGGTAATTTAACTTGTAAAAGAGATGGTGAAGTTGATGATGCTATAAATAATGAAGCAGGTATGGCACTTGATCTTGATACAACAGTATTTCAAATAGTTGGTGATAAAGTATTTGTTGATGAAGCAGGTATAAGTTTTGATGATGATGGTTGGAAGCAAACCATACCATTAAGATTTACTTATGATTCAGCAGCAACAACTAATGATGTAATTACTATAAATACAACAGCATAATAAAAATCAGTTTGGCGACTGAAGGGGGTTAGAATGAAGAAAGCAAAGTTAAAAGTGCGTCCTGATAAAGCATCAGGACAAACTTTTAAAGCATTTGAAGTAGAAGTTAGGGAATTAAACCTACAAGAACGTGCAGAACTTAATGATAAAATTATGGATAAAGAAGTTAAGCAAAATTTTTCATTTTGGTTATCTATAATTAAAGATTGCACAGATTATTCTGATGAAGAATTAAATGAATATTCATTAGAAGAATTAGTGCAAATGAGTTCAGTAATTATTGAAAATGCAAATAAAAAAAAATTGAAGAAGTAATATTTTTAATAAATATTTGGACTTCAATTAAAGGTGTAAAAAATAACGGTGATAATGGTTTTGTATATCCTTACAGGGCATTATCACCAGTTAGCAGAAAATATAAAATGTTCAGAAATATTAATGATGTGTATTTAGAACTAACTGAATGTTATGATAATGGTTTGGTAGTTGATGAAAATAAAATAGGTGAAATATTATATACAGAACATTTCTTTTTTTGTAATACTTCAGAACTTTTAAACAAGGAAGCACAAATGACTATAAAAAAGTATAATTATTGCAAAACATTTAACTGCCCACCATATCCTTCCCTTGATGATACACCTGCAAAATTATTTGAAGATTTTATGATTATAGAAAAAGAATATAACAACAATAAGCAAAATTTAATTAAGGATAAAGATGGCAGTCAATAAAGAGATAATACAGGTTAGTGTAAAAGGTGCTGGTAAAACACAAAGAGCATTAAAAGGCATAGGATCTACTGCAATTAAAATGGGTGCAGCATTTTTTGCTGCTAAAGGTTTAGTTACTGGAATAAATAGAATAGTAACTGATAGTGCTAAATTGCAAGGTGTTGAAAGAGCATTTGATGCTATGGGTTCTAAAATTGGCTTTACTGAAAATTCTTTTAAAAAATTACAACAAGCAACTGATGGTACTGTATCTAAACTTGATTTAATGACACAAGCAAATAATGCTATGATGTTAGGTGTAGTTAAATCAGATGAAGAAATGGCAAAACTATTTGATACTGCACAAAGATTAGGACAAGCAATAGGTGTAGATACTACATCAGCACTAGAAAGTTTAACAACTGGTATGGGTAGGCAATCTAAACTGATGCTTGATAACTTGGGTATTATGGTAAATACTGAAGATGCTTATGAAAAGTATGCAAAAAGTATAGGTAAATCTAAAGATGAATTATCAGATCAAGAACGTAAAATTGCATTTAACAATGAAGTGTTAGCAGTTGCAGGTAAAATGGTTGATGATTTAGGTGAAGAACAATTAACTACTGCTGATAAAATGGCTAGGTTAGGATCTACATTTGAAGATATGGGTACTAAAATAGGTGCAGCATCTGAAGGTTTTATAAGTAAAGCATTAGATGGATTTCAATCACTTGCAGATGGTGTTGCAGATACAATAGATTTTTCATCAAATATTGATTGGAATGCTACAATGGCTAATCTAGGTAGTAATTTTAATTTAATATGGGAAGCATTTGGTAAAACTGTTAGATTGGCTATGGACATATTGCCTGATGCTATGGGTGATGTAATACCTAAAACAATTAATTTATTATTTGAAGGACTTAAAAAAATAATTAATGCTATTGTATTTGTTGCAGCAGATTTATGGACACCTATTGGTAATGCCTTTGAAACATTAATATTTGATATAGGTGCAGGTTGGCAAAGATTTAGATTATCAACAGCACAAATATTTGAATTATTTGCATCTAATACCAAGAATATATTTATAGGAATTGGAAGAGAAATTATAGGTGTTATTAATGATGCAGCAAGTGCATCTAATAAAATATTAGGCACAAGTTTTGAAATGATTGAAGTACCTGATTTAATTGATACAGAAGGTATGGTAGAAAAACAAAAAGATGCTATGGATAAACTTGTACAAGGTCAAGCAGATGCTAGACAGGCAATTATAGATATGCAAGATAGTAGTGAAATTATAGATATGTTATCTAGTATGTTTATGGGTACTGATGATGAAGATGATTTAGATACATTTCAACAGTTTAGTGATGCTTTAGTTGATGTTTGGACAACAGCAGGTGATCAAATAATTGAAGTTAATGAAAATGTAGAAAAGAGTAATAAAAAAAGATTTGATGGTGCTAAAGATTCATCAAATGAATCAGGAACTGCTGTTATTAAAATGACTGATGAGCAGAAGAAAGCAGGAATGGACGGTGCTAATCAGATGGTTGCAGATTTAAAAGTAATGTCAGATGCTAATGCAAAGTATAAAAAAATATATAAAGCAACAGCAATAGCAACAACTATTGCATCAACTTATGAATCAGCACAAGAACAATTTAAAAAATTCTCACAAGCATTTCCTGCACCATTTGGTCAAATATTAGGTGTTGCAGCAGCAACAGCAGCAGTAGGAGCAGGTATGGCAAGAGTAGATAGTATTAGAAAAGCACAATATGGTGCTGACTTTATAACTTCAGGTCCTGAAATGATGATGGTTGGTGAAGGTAGTGGTCCTGAAAGAGTGCAAGTAACACCATTAGTAGATCCGAACATTGACGGACCACAAGGTGAATCAGGGATAACATTAAACATATCAGGCAACGTATTACACGAATCATTTATAGAAGATCAAGTTATACCACAAATTAGAGAAGGTTTACGACTTGGTGAAAATATGGGAGTATAATGCAAAATTACTCTAAATATTTTTTAAGTGATTTAGTAAGCACAACACAAACATTAAAACCACTAATTATAATTGCTGATTCAGAAAATAATATAATAAGTTCATTTTCACAGGATCAACAACAAGTATATGATAATGATGGAAATACAATAACTTTTATTAATGCTATAAGCAAAGTATCAAATGTTAAAATATCTAATGATTATGATACTAAAAAACTAAAAATAAATAGATTGCGTTGCGTGTTTTATAACTACTATGATGTTAATAAAAAATTAACTGAACATTTTAGTAATAATATTATAAATAAAAATATTTACTTATTTTATAAATCACCAACAACAAATGTTGTTAATATTTCTGAACAAATACGTAGTGATTATGAATGTGCTTTAGTTTATAGAGGTCAAATTAGCAGAATTTCACATAATGATAATACTATTGAAATTACAGCAGAAGATAGAACACAAATAAAAATAGCAAACAAAACTGTGCCATATTTATCTGTTGATAAATTAGATATTCAAAAAAGAGAAAGATTATTATCAGAATATAGAGATACAGATTTAACTGTACCTATGACTTTTGGAAAAGTTGATAAAGCATATACATTACCAAGTTTATCAGTTATCAATAGTAGAATTATGGATATAGATTTAGATTTCCACCCTACATCATCAAATTATACAACATCAAAAATACCTAAATTATTTGAAAAGACACCAGATAATAGTCCATATTGTTTATATGTAAAAAGAGATGAAGATTATATTATATTAAATCACGATAAATATACTGTTAATCAACAAAATCAAAAAAATAGCAAATTAGAATTATACAGCAATCAAAACAATGATCAAGAATATTATATACCTGCATTACAATATCAAGATGAATCACAAGTGTTTAAATTATGGAGTTTGCAAGGTTATCATTTGAGGCAAGTGCAAAGTGTAGTTGCAGATGATAGTAGTATATTAGATATTGCAGAAGTAGTAACACCTTCTCTTAATAATGATTTTGTTAATGTTGAACAAATTAATAATAATGGTGGTTATGAAAAAAAATGGTTTAGAGCAGAAGATAATTATTATAGTAATATATTAATTGATAATTTTTTTGATACAGGTTTAAAATTACACGATAATTATATAGGATCTATGGGTAAGGGTAGGTGGATTTTGTTAAAATTAACAGAAGGAATTAGTGATAATTTAATTAATTTAGAAATTGATGGTAATTGGATTGGCAATACTTTTTTAATGTGTGATTGGCAAATGTATCAATCATTAGATGAAACTACACCTAATGATACTTTATTATCAGATAGTGAAATAGAAAGAACAGGTTTTTTTGTTGCACCTATAAATGTTGATATTTGGAGAGAAAAAATTGTACCTGATTTGCCTATATTAGGGACTGCTTTGGAGTTGAGTAATAGACGTGGTTACCAAGCACAATTAAATAGAATTTTATTAAAAAATGATGAGCAAATAGCAGAAGCAGAAGATGTAGATATATTAAGTGCTGATAATTATTTACAAGATGTTGTTGCACCAACTGATAATACATATAAAGATGCACCAATACACATTAATAGAGATGATATTATATCAGGACAATCTAATTATTGGGGTAGCAGAGGAACTAATGTTAATCAACAATCAGATTTAATTAAAATTCAAGGCACATATTATGGAGCAGATGGTAATAATGATAATATTATAAGCAATCAAGCAGATGAACACGATTATATAGCATTGTTTGAGTATTTTCCATCGTTCTGGGCAGGTAGTGGTAATAATAATTATCAACAAGGTTTAAAAATAGATAATGTAGGTTTTTTACATTCTGTTTTAATTGAAGATTTGCAAAAAGAACAAATATTTGCATCAATAGAAGGTAGGAAAAACGCATTTTATACAGAACAACTTGAATATACTGAAGAAGATACTATTACAGAAAATTTAACAATAAATCAAATAATAAATGGTCCTGATGATATTAATTTTTTTATAGATAATGAACAAACATTAATAGATTCTTGGCATTTTATTTTTATTACATTATTTGACAATCAATATCCAACAGAATTTTTTATACCAATGACTGATACAGCAGGTGAACCATTTGCTTATAAAACAAATATACAAGATGTTTATACAGAATTTTTCAGCAGTTATGAATGGTATGAAAATCAACCTCAAGGATTTCAACCATTTATAAGTTATGATGATTCTGCTATGAACAATGTATTTACTTTATGGAGTGATTATTTATGGAAAATTCAATGCTCACCATTAGTTTTATATTCAAGTTTAAATATGAATGTGCAAGATATGTTTACTGGCTATGGTTATAATTATTATCATTTAGCACATTCAGAATCCTTACAAAAATGTATAACTGCTAAAATGTTAGAATATTTATATCAAGCAGATAGCCAATATTTAATTGATAATAGATTTATATTACATTTTCACGGTTCAACAGAACCTGAACCTTTTGAATTTGATTTAACAGATAATATTAATGCGTTAATGGTTGGTAATAATTGGAATGATTATAATATAGAATCATTAGATGATTGGATTAATAATTTTTATACATATTTTGATAGTTTATGCTATGCAATTAACAGAACAATATTTGAACACATACATCAACATTTATGGTGGGCACCTGTTGGACCTATATTTGATGCTAGTTATGCAGGTACACCAATAATTAGCAATATTTCATATTTACAAAGCACAGGTTTATTTATAGGTGATTTAGAAAATGCAATGTTAGAATATGCAAATGCAGCAATACAAGGTGAAGAACCACCACAACAACAAACAACAGATGGCATAATTAGAAAACCATCAGATATTGTTATGAATATACTTACCAATGAAATGGAATTTGGTAAACTATTAGATAATCAAGTTGCAGGACAAAGTGTTATTGTGCCTAATTATGATAATTATGATATAGATTCAATAACAGAATCAAGGAATGCACATAACTGGAATATGGGTTTTAGTATAAATAAAAAAACAGAAGGTAAAAAATTAATAGAAGATATTTTAAAAGAATCAAAATCATATCCTAGATTTACATCAAATGGTAAATTTGGTTTAATGACAATAAGAGAATCATATACTTATGATGATATTGATAAAATTATAGATACAAGTGATATTATAAACTATAAATTTGAACAAACAAAACGTGAAGATATTATAACATCTGTTAAAATGTTTTATAGATTTGATTATGGTATAGAAAAATATAATAATCATTTAGAACTAAACATAAATTCTATATTTCCTGAATGGGCAGTTACAGGATTTAGTGATTATAATATAAATGAAATAGATGGGCATAAAGATATTGAATTAAAATATCACACAAATGAATTAACAACACAAGATTTTGCAACATATACAATTATGAATAATTGCAATCAGCATAATATTATAAATATGAAACTGCCATTAAATTATATAGATTTAGAAGTTGGCGATAAAATACATTTACCACTTATAAATAATGAAAAAGTATTTAACATAGATTATAGTAAAGTTGATTTTTTAAATGAACAACCTATATATCCCTTGTGGATTATTATGGAAACCAATGTAACTACTGATGGGATCAATATTAAAGCATACCAATTACATTATCTAGGAACAGATGGTAATCACGGATTTGAAATACCTGAACAAGAATATGTTATTAGAGGTAATATGAACGAAAATAATAGCACTAAAACATTTACTAATGGTGATCCTGTGCCTAACTGGAATTATAATGTAAATGCAACAGAACATAATGGTTTAGAAATACCATATTTTGATGCAACTAGAGATGGTATTATAAACGTTAATGATATAGTGAAAATAGTTAATTTTATAATAACACCTACACAATATGATGATGGTTTTATTGAGAGAATGACAAAATACAACCCTGATGGAAGTTTGAGAAACGATTCTACTGTAAATGTAATAACAGTTGTTGCATTAGTTAATTTAATTTTAGGTTAATAATTATGAGCAAAAAAACATATAATGGTAATTTAAATATTGATAAAAAAATTGTTTCAATAGAAACTGATTATATATATCAAGGTATTGAAATAGATTATATTGGTGTATTAAATATAGAAACTACTTTACCTAGTGATTATATAGTAAGAAAGGGTAATAATAAAATTCTTATTATAAAATTGCAACACAATAATAGAAATATAATAGATTTATTTACATATACTGGTAAAGCAATAATAAGTAAATGTGTTTTAGTAACTAAAGAATTAGAAAGTTATAATTTATATATAAATAACACAGCATTAGAATTATATGATGCACTTGAAGGTAATTGGGAAGATTACACAAGAAGTTGGCAAGATATAAGTTTTGATGGAAATAATAAAAAATATAATTACCAATATAGAAAAGCAAATTATGATAAAGATACTAAAACATATACAACAACTAAAGAAATTAGGAATAAATAATTATGGCAGATTCATACTATCAAATAGCAACAACACCACGACTTTATGTATCATATCCTTTATTTCAATATGCTAATGGTGCATTAGACCAATACGCAATAGATGAAGGATTAATATCAGATGAAGAACTAATACAATTAATACAATTAGATCCTTCAAAAACTATAACAATACCACAAAGTGAAGGTGGTGCAGTACAATTAAATTATAGAGTAAATCCTACAAGTGATCAATCAGATATGAGATATAATAAATTATGGGATTTTAACTATGTAATGATATTAGGGCATAATTTTGCAAGTGCTAATGTTACTTATGTACCATATATAATGCGTTCAAATTATCAAAACGCAGAAATTATTAGTAATGCTTATTTAAAAAATTCTTCATTAAATAATAGTGTACCTGAATATGATGGTTATAGTATCAGCACTTTAACTTCAAATAGTCCTGTGCAATTTTCTGATCATAATATATTTAGATTAAAAATTACAGATAATAATTTAGATACTACTTTACAAATGGGTTCTTTATCTTGGGGATCTTATTTTGATTTTCCACACAATGCAGATATAAATGAATCACTAACAATAGATTATGGTGTAAAACAAAAACAAACAATATCAGGTAAAACTATATCTACTGCTAATTGGACAAAAACAGATAATTGGATAACTGAACCATTTGGTTTAAAAGGACCATATGAACAACAATCAGATCAATTTCAAAGAAGAAGTGGCAGAAGAACTTGGACAATAAACTTTGATAGTTTAGCACCTGAAAAAGTAATGCCACAATATCCATTTTTAAATTATAAAGGATTTCAACCAAAAGCAAATCATACAACTGATTCTTCAGGGTATAGTGAATATACAATAAATAATGGAATTGATTTTTATACTAAAGTAGTGCATAGAACAATGGGTGGGCATTTACCAATGGTTCTGCAATTAGATAAAGATGTAACATCATCTGAAGGGTTTGCTATTGTGCGTATGGATAAAAATTATAAGATAACACAAAAGACACCTAATTTATACAATATACGTTTAAAATTAATAGAACAAATTTAAACTTCCTCTACCTCCCAGACCGAACGCCACAAGGATCTCTTTTATAGGGATTCTTGTATATAATCAGTATAATTATTTTTAAATACTTAAAAAAGTATTTGGTTTTAATATATATTATTTTGTATTATATATGAGTAGCAAATGGCTACTGCTTTAGGGAAAAACAACAAGGAGTAACAATGAAGAAAGTAAAAAAACATAGTTTAGACAAACCATTCACAAAAGAAGAAATAAAAGAATTATTCTTTTTGATAGACATACACAACAAAGAAGTTGATATGATTAATTTACAAAACAATATTAAGGAGGTGGCATAGTGCCACTTCCTTTAACTAGGGAAAAACAAGGAGTAACAATGGAATTCAAAGTAAAAATAAATAAAGAAGGTTTAAATAAAGAAGATATTAAATGGGTTAGAGAAAAATTATCAGAAATATCATCTAAAGAAATGATACATTTGTTAGATGGAAATACATTTTCAGTTGCAAGAGGTTGTGATGAAAATAGAATTAAATTAGAGTTTTATATTAACTAGGGAAAAACAAAGGAGTAACATATTATGGAACTAAAGGTACTTAAATATTTAGATAATCTAGGTTTAGATACAAACCAATATGATGGATATTTTGTAACTGATACAAAGATAGTTGCAAAGGTAGATAGAACCATTATCCATATTGCTTTAAATTTTAAAGGATATAGAGCATATGCTTTAAGAAGTGAGGTAGCATAATGGGTATAATGGAAAGAGTAGATAGTTACCAATTTATATTCTTTTTAAATTGGTTGATTGAAACAAAAGATTATAATGCTAAAATGATTGTAGATGTTGTTGAAAAACCATTTAGGTTTAGGAAAGAGTGGGCAGAATTTATGGAAAGTGAGGATAATAAAGAATGGTAGAATATTTAAGTGTATGTTGTTATGCAACACCTTTATATGATTTACATATAGATGAAGGTATTGATCCTGCTGGAATTTGCTCACATTGTAGAGATAATTGCACATTTGAAATAGAGGAGGAAGAATGACAATAGCAGAACTAGGTAAAAAGTATAAGTTAGATGGCAAAGTAGATGTATGGAAATGCCACGATAATTGGATATTAACACACGATGCAATAACAAAAATTGCATTAATTGAAAATATAAAATTATCAAGATTAGAACCAATTTATCAATCTGAAACTAGTTGTAGATTTTTAATTACAATGGTTAAAGAAGATAAAGAAGGTAATGTTTTAGATAGTGTTACATCAGTTGGTGAAGCAGATAATAGAAATAGTAAAAACAACTATTATGGATCTATGGCAGAAAAACGTGGTATTGATAGATGTGTATTAAAACTAATTAATGCGTATCAATATGGTGTATATAGTGAAGTAGAAGCAGATGATTTTAAAAAACAGGAGAACAAATGAAAATAGGAAGAATAAAAACTGGTGAATGGGGTAAAGTTAAAGCATTTTTTGATGTTACAGTAGGTGGTTTAACAATCAAAGGATTCAAGTTAGTTGAAGGGATCAATGGTTTATTTGCATCAATGCCATCACAACAAGATAAAGATGGTAATTATAATGATACAGTTTGGGCAGATAAAGAAACAAGATCAAAGTTAAATGAACTTGCAATATCAGCATATAAAAAAGGTGATACACCTAAAAGAATGATTGGTGGTATGAGTGAAATAGATAGATTACATACATCAGATAATTATGCTGATAAAGATGAAGGAATACCATTTTAAATTAAGTGCAGATGATAAAAATAGGGAGTGGTGGCTAAATCCACAATACCAACGTAAGTTACTCACATAGCCATCACTTCCTTCCCTAAAATAAAGGAAATATTATGGAAAATTTTAACACAATGTATGAAGTAAAGTTATTTTTAATTGATAATGAAAGAACAATGAGTTGGTTAGCAAGGCATTGTAATGTTTCACCTGCTGCTGTAAAAGGTTGGATAGATTTAAAACATTATCCATCAAAAAAGCATAGAGATGCCATTTATAGAGTTACTGGAGTAAAATTATAAATGAATGATCCTAATGATATAAGAATTAATAAAGGTTTTTGTTCATTTGATGATGTGTGGGAAGGTTTAGATAAATATCCTGATGGTACAGAAATTATTTGGAAAGATATATTATGGAAAATTAAATCCCATACAAGGTCTGATGGTGTAAGGGCATTGGGTTTAGATCCAAAAGGTAAATTTATAGAACCAAAAAGAAATGCTAAATGTTTTTGTGGTAGTAATAAAAAATATAAAAAATGTTGTTTAAAAAAATGGAGTAAAGGATAATGAGCAAAGGGTGGATTAGTTTACATAGAAAGATATTAGATAATCCAATATTATCAAGATCTAGAACTTATAGTAGATTTGAAGCATTTGTTTATATGCTATTAAAAGCAAACCATAAAGATAATAAAGTTGTAATTGGTAATCAGTTAATTAAGATCAAAACAGGTAGTTTTTTAACATCACAAAAGAAGTTAATGAAGGAATTTAATTGGGGTATTTCTAGGTTACGTTCTTTTTTAAAACTACTACAAGATGATGATATGATTAAAGTTAAATCTAATGCAATATCAACTATGATAACTATTAACAATTATAAAGAGTTACAACAATTACAAACTGATATCAAACTGCAATCAAAACGCAATCAAACTGCAAGTAAAACGCAATCAAAAACAAACAATAATGATAATAATTTAAATAATGATAATAATGATAATAAAGAACAAAAATTTATTAATTTAGTTTTGGTAGAAGGATTAAAGTTTACACCAATGGTAGAACCTGATGTAATTGATGATTTTTGTAATTACTGGACAGAAAGAAATTTAAATGGTACAAAGATGAAATATGAAATGCAAAAAACATTTGATATTAAAAGAAGATTGCAAAGGTGGATTAAGAATCAACAAGAATGGAAACCTATAACTAAATATAAAAATGAAGATTTTAAATTAGATGCTACTGGCTATAATAGAATTGGTTATTGTAGTAAATGTAATGTATCAGATTTTTATAAATTCCCTGCAACAGAAGATAGTAGATGTTGTGGTGACAAACTAAAACCAACAAATAAATGAAGATTGATGGGCATTTAGATTTATTTAGTGGTATAGGTGGTTTTTCACTTGGATTAAAACAAGCAGGAATAGAACCAAGATGGCTAGGATTTAGTGATATTGATAAATATGCAAATAAATTATTTAAAAGGAGATTTCCAAATGCAAGAGAACTTGGATCAGTTACAGATGTTTCATACAAATCACTTGGAGGGCAAAAAATTGATTTGCTTACAGGAGGATTTCCGTGTCAGGCTTTCAGCATTGCTGGAAAAAGAAAAGGGTTTAATGACACACGAGGTACATTATTTTTTGAAATCCAAAGGATTCTTGAAGATTACATTAGAAATGAAAAACCCATATCCTGTATATTACTCGAAAATGTTAAAGGTTTACTTAACCACGACAATAGACGAACATTTGCTACAATCTATGGAATTTTGTGCAACCTCAATTATACCATTGAATGCCAACTTATTAATACTAAATGGTGGTTACCCCAATCAAGGGAACGTATCTATATCTTTGGAAGATATAATGGAAACCCAAGTGGAAGAAAGATATTTCCTATCTACAACAACAGCAAAAAGGTTAATGACTTACAAGGACAATACACAAATACCCTTACAGCAAGATATACAGGAATCGGAAACGGATCGTACGTTGTTGAAGGTAAACAGTATGCACAAAAAGAAAGAAAATTAAAACAAATAGGGAATATAGATCAAAAAGGACACAATTTAATATGGGGTAGGGTTTATGATACAGATGGTATAGCGGCAACTTTAAATTCAGAAGGTGGTGGGTTAGGTGCTAAAACTGGTTTATATAAAATAAAAAGGATTGGAGGTTTATATAATCAATCTACAAGATGGGGAGTTTATGATACAAATGGAATTTCACCAACTTTAACACAGGCTATGGGAAATGGTGGTGGACACATTCCTATGATAAATAAATCAAGAATTAGAAGATTGACACCAATAGAATGTGAAAGGCTGCAAGGATTTCCTGATAATTGGACAGATGGACAATCAGATACACAAAGATATAAACAATGTGGTAATGCAGTTAGTGTATGTGTAACAAAAGCAATATTTAAAGAAATATACAAATGATCACCTTACCGAAAAGAAAAAGTTATAAAAGAAGAACACATTGTAAAGATTGTAAAGAATTATTAACTGAAAAAAATAGATTAAGAAACAATGGCACAACCAAAGCAAGATGTAAACCTTGTAATAGAAAATTTATGAACAAATACAATGAAAAAAGAAAAGCAAGTAAAACAAAATTATGGTAATTAAATGAGTTGGATATTTGATGGAAATATTAGTTATCCTAAAAAGTATGAAGATGTTGCACATAAACTTGCAAAAATAAGAAGTGAATTATCTAGTAATGTTTATAAAGAAGGATCTGAAAAATATAGAGGTGATAAAGAACATTGGGTATCAGTTACTGGAATATTAGCAGAACTTGTAGCAAGGCACTATTTAGTGCAGAATAATATAAAATATAAAGCAACACCATTTATAGATATACAACCAATACCTGATGCTGATTTAATATTAGAATATCCTGATGAAAATTTTTATATAGATGTTAAAGGTGTACCAAAACAAGTTAATGAATTTAGAGTAAATTATGATGCACATAAAAATGAAGATAAACTTGTTACACATTACTGGTTTGTTAAATTTTTAGGAAATCAAAAAGCAAACCTAACATTTTTTGAATGGGAAAGTATAGAATTTTGGAAAGTAAAACAATATTACACAGCAACTTTATGTAGGAGAATAAATGGATAGTGATATATTAACAATACCACACAAAGTGGAATCAAGGAATCAATTAGATAGAAAGCATTGGGCAGTTAAAAGAGAATGCAAAAAGATATGGGCATTGTTTGTTAGAAATCAAATGCGACTAAAAAAAATAAAAGAATCAGAAGTAGGTGAAAAGTTTAAATTAACTATTATAAGTTATAGAAAGAAGAAACTGGATTTAGATAATTTATATGGTGGTGTAAAACAATTATTAGATGCTTGTAGTGATGAAAAATTAATATGGGACGATGCACCAAAGTATCTTGATCTTAAAGTAGAACAGCAAATAAGCACTAAATATGAAACAATAATTATTAGGGAAAAAGTATAAAACATTTTTAAAAATCATATATTAGGTTATATTATGTTATTGTATTATGGCAAAAAAGACACAAAATATTAAATATAAAGATATAAACAGTTTAATTTCTGCTGAATATAATCCTAGACAACTTAAAAAAGAACAATACCAAAACATAAAAGAATCATTACAAAGGTTTGGGTTTGTTGATCCAGTTATAGTTAATAAAAATAAAGATAGAAAGAATATTATTATTGGTGGGCATCAAAGAGTAAAAGTTGCAAAAGATTTAAAATATACTGAAGTACCTTGTATAGAATTAGATTTAACATTAGATAAAGAAAAAGAACTTAATATTAGATTAAATAAAAATGTAGGTGAATGGGATTATGATATACTTGCTAATTTATTTGATTTTAATGATTTGATGGATTGGGGTTTTACAGAAGATGATTTAGCAGGATTTTCACCTGAAGAAGTAGAAGTTGAAGGTTTAACTGATGATGATGATATACCTGAAGATGTTGAATCAGTATGCAAATTAGGTGATATATGGAAATTAGGTAATCATAGATTGTTATGTGGTGATAGCACAAAGAAAGAAAATGTAGAATTATTATTAGATGGTAATAAAGCAGATATGGTATTTACAGATCCACCATATGGAGTAAATTATGAAGGTGGACATTTTCATTCAGGAGATGTAAAAATTAAAAGAAAAAGAGATAAATTACTAAATGATGATAATGCAGAAATATATGATAAGTTTTTATCAGCAATAATTCCATTTGTAGATGGTGCAATATATACTTGGTTTGCAGATTCAAAAGGATATGATGTATATAATGCAATAATTAATAATAATTGTGAAATACACGCATTAATAATATGGCATAAAACAAATGCAACATATAGTGCTATGAATGCACAATATAAACAAAGGCACGAACCCTGTTTATATTTTAAACCAAAGGGCAAAACATTAAAATGGTGTGGAAAAAGCACAGAAAATACTATTTGGGAACTAAAAACAGATGGAAGAAATAAATTGCACCCTACACAAAAACCAGTAGAATTAGCAGTTAAGGCAATAAGTAATCATAAAGCAAATAATGTATTAGATGTATTTCTTGGTTCAGGTTCAACATTAATTGCTTGTGAAAAAACAAATAGAGTATGTTATGGAATGGAATTAGATGAACATTATTGTGATGTAATTATTAATAGATGGGAACAATTTACTGGAAAGAAAGCAGAATTAATCAATGGCTAGGCCTAAGAAATATAATATAGATACAGAACAAGTTGAAAAGTTAGCATCATTTGGTTGTACTAACATTGAAATAGGTTCTTTTTTTGGTTGTTCACCTGATCTTCTTGAAAAGAGTTATTCGGAATATCTTACAAAAGGAAGGGATAAAGGTAAAATTAGATTAAGACAGTTACAATGGAAGGCAGCAGAAACAGGTAGCCATACAATGTTAATATGGTTAGGTAAACAAATATTAAATCAATCAGATAAACAAGAATTAGAATTAACTAAACCTATATCAGAAATAAACTTTGATGAACTCTAAACCATTAACATTACATAAAGATAATTATTTTCCAGCACAATGGGATTTTTTAACAAACAAAAAGAAAGCAAGAATTAAAGCATATGTAGGTGGATTTGGATCAGGTAAAACATATTCATTCTTAACTGAAACATTTATTAACTTAATAAGTAAAACAAATAGAGATGGCAAGAGTAATGGGTTAATATTATATCCAACGTATAATCTTGCTGATTCAGTATTTGTAGAACCATTTAAAGAAATACTAGAAAGAAACGGTGTGCCATATTCTTATAATATTTCATCACATAAATTTAAAACTATATATGGTAACGTACAAATATATCAAACAAGATACCCACAAAGAATAGTTGGTGCATCATATACCTATGTTGGTATTGATGAATTAGATATTGAGAACTTTAGAACAGCAGAAATAACTGTACAAAAAGCATTAGGTAGATTAAGAGGTTGTGATGATGCTGTACTTTATATAACAACAACACCAGAAGGGTTTGGATATACACATCATTTAATGGTAGAACAATGTGATGATAATAAACTATTAGTACACGGAAAGACAACTGATAATCATCATTTGCCTGATTCCTATATACAATCATTAAAAGATAGTTATGATGAAAAGTTATTAAAAGCATACATTGATGGTGAATTTGTAAATCTAACACAGGGAGCAACTTATTATGCGTTCAAAAGAGAAGAACACACAGGCAGTTACAATTATAACCCAAAATTACCATTACATATCGGACAAGACTTCAACAACGATCCCTTATGTAGTGTGGTATGCCAACAGCAACGCAACGGTGAAATACACGTTATCAAAGAAATCCAATTAACACACGGTGGTGATGGTGATCTACCAACACAAAGAATGTGTGATACTATAAGAGATATGTTCCCTAATAATATATATTATTCATATCCTGATGCAACAGGTGCAGCAAGAAATAGTAGTGCAAGATATAGTGATATATCTATTATAAAGAAAAGTGGTTTTAGAGTTAAGGTAGCACATATTAATCCAAGAGTTATTAATAGAGTTAATTCAGTTAATAACCAATTTGCTAAAAACAATATTAAAATAGATAACAGATGTAAATCATTAATAAAAGATTTTGAACAAGTAGTTAATAAAGAAAATACTAGAGATATAGATAAAAGCAATCCAAACCTTACACATATGAGTGATGCGTTTGGCTATTTGTGTAATTGGCTATATCCAATCAATAAACCAGTAATAGGAGTGCAAGATAGATGATACCAAACGCAGGTGAATTAGCAGTATTAATGTCAAGGTGGGACGTTAATCAACAACGTAAAAATGAATGGAAATCTAGCAGGTATGAAGCATTGGATTACTATAATGGTAATACCTATGATTATACAGAAGATTACTTTAGTAAATCAACAATGAAGAAAGTAGTTGCTGGTAATATTAACATAACTAAAAGAATTATAGATAGAGTATCATTAGTGTATATGCAACCACCAATAAGAACATATACCAATGAAGAAGTTGTTGATTACTTTATTGATAAAGATTTAAAACTGCAAAGATTAGAACGTATAACTAATTTGCTTGATGCTGTATTGCTTAAACCTTGTTGGAGGACTAAAGAAGATGGCACAGGTTGTATTGAGTATGATATTATTACTGACTATGAACCTATGTTTGATGAAGATCCTTTAAAACCAACAGCGATAGTATATCCTATTAGTATGAAAGCAACTGTGTTTGATGATACACCTGAACAATTTGCATATTGGGATTCTGAAAATCATTTTATATTTGATAGAAATGGTAAATCATATACACAGGAAGATAATCCTGATATGATAAATCCATATGGTAGATTGCCATTTATTGAATGCTTTAGAGAAGGTAAACCTGAATTTAGTTATTTAGATACCAATGCTAGTAATGATTTAATATCAACTAATCTTGCAATTAATGTAGCAGAAACAAATAAGAATGCCAATGTAATGTTTCAATCATTTGGGTATCTATATGTTAATGGTAATATTGATCACGATGAAATGGTTGTAGGGCAAGATAAAATAAACTTTCTTGGTGTTGATGGCAGTATGAATATTGTTAGTCCACCAAATGCAATACCAGCATTAGATGCTTCAATACAATCATCATATAAAATGCTATCACAGAATTATCATTTGCCTACTACATTTGTTGAAGGCACTACTGCATCATCAGGTGTAGCACTTAAAATGCGTAACATAGAACTTACTGATGATAGAAAATCTGATGTAATTAGATGGAGGGATATTGAATTTAAATTATTTGATTTAGAAAGATTAATAATAGCAGTTGAAGAAGGTAGAGATGCAGGTGATTTAGAAGATGTTGATTTTAGTGAATCAGTAGAAGTATTATCAGATAAAGAACAACGTGAAAAGTGGGATTGGGAACTATCACACGGTTTAATTGATTTAGCAGATATAATGATGCAAAAGAATCCTGATCTAACTAGAGAAGAAGCAGAAGATTATTTATTTGATAGACGTGCAACAGAAATAGATGATGTAGATGAAGAAGAAGCACCAGGATCTAATCCATTACTTGATATACTAAATACACCAACAGAATAATGGCTGAATATCAAGGCAAGAAAGTTACATTAGATAAACCAAGCAGAATAACTAAAGGTGAAGCAGGTTATGGTAGAAAGAAGTTTAAGGTATATGTAAAAGCAGGTGATAAAGTAAAGAAGGTTATGTTTGGTGATCCGAATCTATCTATTAAAAGACAAAGTGATGCTAAACGTAAATCATTCAGGGCAAGGCATAAATGTAATACTGCTAAAGATAAAACAAAGGCAAGATACTGGAGTTGCAAGATGTGGGAAAAGAAAAAGAAAGTATCTGATATAGTATAATGGACGTAGATAAATTAGATAAAACTGCAAAGAAAATTGCAACAATGTATGATAACGGATTAGCAGAAGTTGTTAGTGCATTGTATAAAATGAAAGATGAAGTTGGTGAAGATAAACTTGTAGAATCATTAAATGATTTAAATTTAGGTGATATGCTTAATAATAAATTTACTAATATAAAAAAAGAATATACTAAAGGGCATATAGAAGTATTAAAAGAAATTAAGCCACCTATTAATAATGACTGAAGAACAATTACAAGCATTGATATTGTATGATATTGCTGTATGGGAATCATACCTGCCATATCTTGCTGCACAGATTAAACAAGAAATAGCATTTGGTGTATTTGCAGGATTAAGTGAAGAAGAGGTACTTGCAAACATAACAACTAAAGCATTAACAGGTGATCAATTAGAAACTGTTATTGCTACTGCTTTAGCAAACTATTCAAGATCCGTTACTTATGGTGTTATGCAACAAGAACCTGATGATACCCTGTATGCTTATATTGGTCCAATAGATGGTAGAACAAGAAATGAATGTTTAAAGATGGGTAGTGAACAACCATTAACACAAAAAGAAATAATAAATAATTATGGTAATGGTGTATTATTAACAGGTGGTGGTTATAATTGTAGGCATAAATGGCAATCAATAGGCAAAAGAGTTAAATATGCTAAAAGATTTTATAACCCTAATAAAGCAGGAGAATTATTAGAAGATGATTAAAAAGAAAGCATTTGCAAGTAAAAGATTTTGGGCAGGGTTAGGTAGAGATGCTAGAACATTATACCAAAATTACATATTTGATGAAGGGCATAATGTATATGGAAGTAAATGGTGGGGTGGTAAATATAGTCCTGAATATTCAGAAGCAAAAAAAGCAGGATCATTTAAAAGACAAGCAGATGATTTTGCAGGTGATGTAACTGCTGTATTAACATCTGATACAATGCGTGATTTTGAAGGATTTTTAAAACCATTTAATACAGGGTTTGAATTTGGTTATCCAACAATGGGTGATAGAGTAGCAAGTTTAAGAAAACGTAAAAAGAAAAAAGGTACATTGACATCTAAAGATAAACCTGTGCCAACTGTTGTTTCTAAATTTATAAAAGCAGAATATAGTAAATGGATTAGAATAAATTCAAAACCTACAACAAGAATCCATAAAGGTAAAAGACTGAAATAAAATTATTACTTTTAAATTATTAAAAATAAATTATATTACTAATAAGATTTTTCAATAAATATCCACTAAAGGAGTTAAAATGTCAGAAGAAAAAGTAGATGTTCAAACTAACAGTAATGAAAATACTGAAACAAATCCTAGTACAGAAACTAGTAATAAAAATGTACCTTATGATAGATTTCAAGAAGTCGTAGCCAGTAAGAATGAAATGGCAGGGCAGATTGGTAAGTTACAAGCACAGATAGATAAAATGAATCAAGATAACAAATCTAAAGCAGAAGCAAAGATGGTTGAAGATGGTAAATTGAAAGAAGCATTAGATATAGTTACACAAGAAAGAGATTCATTTAAAACACAATCAGAACAATGGAATAAATACCAAACTGATAAACGTGAAAATCTTATGAGCAAACTTACTGATGATACTGATAAATCTATTGCAGAAGGCTTAACAGATTTGAGCAAATTAGAAACTTATGTAAACAAGGTTGTTACAGTTAATGCACCTTCAACATCAACTGCTAGAGCCACTACTGGTAAAGTAGGTGATATGGGTGGCTATTCTTCCTATGCAGAATGGGCAGAAAAAGATCCAAAAGGCTACCAAGAAGCAAACAATACCGTTAAAGGAAGTGGTATAAAGATAGGCTATGGTGGATAAGAAACATAGTGTATTAGCAGGAGTTGATTTTGATCCTAACAATGATATGGAACTTAATCCTAAAAAAGATGGTGATGTTGATGTTAAATATAAGAATGGAAAGATGACCTATGATGAATACATTGATGAAATGGAATCAAGGGCAACTAGGCATTCTGAAGGTAAATCATTAACATCAAGCAGTATAGGATTGTTTGGTGGTTGGGGTAAAGGAACATTAAAAAAACCTTATGAAAAAAATAAATTAAAAAAGCACTCAAAATGAAGGCTAACAAGCAGTTGAAAGAGTGCATTATAAAGGGCTAAACAAATGGCAGAAACAGATACAGGTGTTGCTCAAGGTGGATTAGGAAAGATTATAGGTGATGCAGTTATTGCATTTAATCATACTAATGTTATGCTACCTTTGGTAACATCAAAACAAGCAGTTAAGGGTGCTATTACAGTACAATTTCCTGACTATACAAAAGTTGCATCAAGTAGTGTAGCAGAAGTAGCAGATGGAGTAGATGAAGCAGATGTAACATCAATAACAACTGCTGCAAGAAGTTGTACAGTTAGTGAACACGTTATTAGAGCAGATGTGACCGATCTTGCAAGAATGGGTAATGCAGATGATTTAGTTGGTAATGTAGGACAGATATTAGGTAATGCAGTAGCAGCAAAACTTGATGATGACCTAGTTGAATTAGGTAAAACATTCTCACAAACAGAATGTGGTGCTGCTTCAACATTAGCATTATCACATATCTTTGGTTCAATGCGTCAATTAAGAGCAGCAGGTGCTCCATTTCCATACAATTTGGTATTATCACCAAAACAAGTATGGGGTGGTAAAGGATTAATTTCCTTAACACATAATACTGCTTTAGATACAGCAGGTTCATCTACTACTGATACTGCAACAGCAAGATCCATAGGATTACTTGGTAGTAAAGGTGAAGAAGCAATCAACACAGGTATGGTTGGTAATTTTGCAGGATTCAATGTTTACTGGTCAGACCAAATTGATGAAGATGTTTCATCAGGTGGTGATGCAGCAGGATTTGCATTCAGTAAAGGTGCTGTTGGACTTGCAATAGGACCTGAAGGTCTGATTAGAATAGAAACAGAAAGAAACGCATCATTCAGAAGCACAGAATATGTTGCTGTTGGATTTTGGGGACAAGTTGAGATAAAAGATGCCTTTGGTGTTTATATCTTATCAGATGTTTCTTAATAACTGATTAATTAATAATCGTACAAGTAGGGTGGTATGTCGGATTGCCACCCTGCTTTAACTTGGAGTGTTTATGAAATATTTTAAAAAAGCAAATGGTATCGTATATAAAGTAATGCCTAACCACGATATTAAAAGTTTAAAAGCAAGATTTGAAGAATGTGATGCTAAAGGTAATCCAATTAAAAAAGATAAACCAAAAGCAAAACCAAAAGCAAAAAAGAAGGCAGGTAAATAATGGCTATAAAAGCAAAATCATTTATACATAATGATGATAAATTAGTAGGTACTGATGGTAGTGCAGATGGAGTGTTACCTGAAGATGTAGAAGATTTTATTACTGCAAATGTTGGAACTTTAGATGCAACAACTTCTTTAAATATTACTTGTTGTCCCTATGGTAACAATCAAATATTTACATTAGTTGTATTAGATAATTCTTAATAAATGTCCTTAATAGATGATATTAAGAAACACGAAGGTTTCAGTCCTGTTGTGTATAAATGCACAGCAGGATATGATACCATTGGCTACGGTCAAAGGATCAAATATTTAAAAGTTACTGAAGAACAAGCAACAGAATGGCTTGAAGAAGAACTACACAATTTAAAATACATACTTGCAGATAAGTATAGTTGGTTTCTACCAGCACCTAAAGAAGTACAAAATATAGTAATGAATATGAACTATCAATTAGGTGTTACTTCATTTAGTAAATTCAAAAAAACAATATATCTACTAGCAAATAAAGATTATAAAGGTGCATCAATAGAAATGCTTGATAGCAAATGGGCAAGAACTGATACACCTAGACGTGCAAAGGAATTAAGTGATAGATTAAGAAAAGTGGGGTAATATGCCAAACAACATAGTTTGTCCTAAATGCTACAATACTGGTATGATCAAAAGTGGGTGGTATAATGACAAACAAAGGTATGAATGTAAAGTTTGTGGGCATAGAACTACTAGTGCAATAGAAGATTTTGATTTACTAAAAGAAAATGTAAAGTTAGCAAAACAAAAGCAATCTGCACAGGATCTAAACAGAATTGAAAGAAAAACATTTAGAGAACACGCAAGGGTAGAAAATGCAGTATCTAAATACACAAAAAAACTTTCAAAGATTTTTGAAAATTATGAATTAAGCACTTATACTAAAAAGCATAAAGAAAATTCTAAAGCAGTTGGTGTTATACAATTTAGTGATGTGCATTTTAATGAATTAGTTAATTTGCCACACAATAAATATGATTTTAGTATTGCATCTGCTAGGTGTAAACAATTTGTAGATAAAGCAACTACATACTTTAAGGCTATGGGTATCACCAATGTATTAATGGTACAATCAGGTGATTTGCTTAATAGTGATAGAAGATTAGATGAACTATTATCAATGGCTACAAATAGAGCAAAAGCAACATTTCTAGCAGTTGATATTATGCAACAAGTAATCCTTCATCTAAACAGCACTTTTAATGTTTCTGTATGTATGGTAACAGGCAATGAAAGCAGGGTTAAACAAGAATGGGGTTGGAGTAAAGTATTAGCATCAGATAACTATGATTACACAATATTTCAAACTTTAAAATATTTGTTTAAAGATTCTAATATAAAATTTATTGATGGTGATCCTACTGAAATAGTAGTAGAAGTTGCTGGGCAGAACTTGTTAGTGCTACACGGTAATGGTAGTATTAAAAGAGGTTTAGATACAAGTGTAACACAAATAATGGGCAGATATAGTGCAAGAGGTACAAAGATAGATTATGTTATATTTGGACACGTTCATAGTGCAAGAGTTGGTGATAATTTTTCAAGATCATCATCAATGGTAGGCAGTAATGATTATAGTGAAAAGGGGTTAGGATTGCAAGGTAGAGCATCACAGAATTGTTATATATTTTATAAAAATGGTAATAGAGATGGTATTAAAATTGATTTGCAAAATTATGGAAATGGCTATGATATACAACAATCCCTTGAATCTTACAATGCTAAAAGTAGCAGCAAACTTAATCAAGGAACAACTATCTTCAAGGTGGTAGTGTGAATGGACTGGATAACAATATTAGAAAGATATGGTGTGCCATTAGTGGTGGCAGTTGCGTTTTGGTTATTTATACAAAAACAAAACAAATATATACAAGATGAATTATCAAAAGAATTAAGGGAATCATTTACTAGAGTAGAAGGTATATTAATAAAATTAATTGATCAGCAAAAAAAAATGCAATTAGAACAAAAAGGAATAGAAAATAGTTATAAAACTTTGGTTGAAATAATTGCACACCTATCAGGTGGATTAAAAGATAAGTTTTTGAGAATACAAGAAAGAAACAAAAACAATAAATACTAGGAGTTAGAATGGCAAATTCAATAGCAAATCAGTTTACTGGTTTACCAATAGAGCAACTTATATCTGCACCATTGGTAGCAGCAGCAGAAGGGCAAAAAACATTAGCAGCAACAACTGCTTCATTCATACAAGAAGTTGGTATGGATAAAGATGGTAATACTAAATCAGTTGCATTTAAATATGAAGATGGATCTGAAAGTGTTGCATTAGATGTGCCTTTATTATCAATTATAAATATACCAAGTTTATGTGTAGATGAAATAGATGTTAATTTTGATATGGAAGTATCAACACAAACAGCAAGTAAATCATCAACAGATTCAAGTGCTACTGCAAGTGCATCAGTTGGTTGGGGTTGTTGGAAAGCATCATTTGAAGGTAAGGTATCACACCATTCAGAAAATAGCAGAAAATCAGATACATCTGCTAAATATTCTGTTGCAGTTAAAGGTAAACAAGAAAAACCTGAAGGATTGATGAAAGTATTGGATATGCTTAATAATTCAATAGGTAAGCAAAAAGAAACTGCACCATCTAATGGTTAAAAAAGGTAATTTTTTAGATCATCTTACTAAAGGTTTGTATGATGCTGTTGTTCAAGCACAATCATTAGCAGAAAATCAGCACATAGAAGCATTAAGTAAGTATGTAAATGAAGATGGAACACCTAAATGTTTAGAAATGGTAATAGATGGTAAGAAAGTTGATATACCATTAGCAACATTAGCACCACAAAGTTCAATAAAAATTAAAGAACTTAAAATGAGTTTAAAAGTTAGATTGAATAAATTTGGTAAAAGAAAATCAAGATTAGGTGGTGGCATATTTTGTAAAGAAGATGCAGGTGCAATAGATGCTGATTTAGGTGCTTCCATTTTACCTACTAGAAATAACTATGCAAATTTAGAAATTACATTTGAAGGTGCAGATCCACCTGAAGGTGTAGTTAGATTAAATAATAATTTAATAAAGCAAATACCATAATGACTGAATTTGAAAGAGATATTACATTACAATTAACTAAAATATCTAGTGATGTAGAACACATTAAAGAAAAAGTTAATGCTAATTTTGATCATTTAGAAAAAGTAAATGGCAGATTAAATAAAGCAGAAAACAATATTACTGGAATTAAATCTATTGGTATTACTTTATATGCAATAATAGGTATAATATTGGCTTGGTTAGGTATAAAAGAATGACTTGCAAGGAAGAAATAAAAGAATTAAAAGTTAGAATAAAGAAATTAGAAAGGGATTCACATAAACCTGTATTTAAAGAAGAAACATATACTATGTTAGATTGCAGGTTGCAAATAATTGAATCTTTTTTTGATAAAATAGAAAAAATAACAACTGATAAAGAGGAGTTACAATAATATGGATTTTATAATGAATAATTTAAATTTATTAGCAGGTGGAACAACAGGTGGTTTAGTTTTATGGTTACTTAAAAGAGTACCAAATGAAGATATTTATAGTTGGGTAGAAACAGGTGCATATTGGGCAGGATCTGTTATGACATTAGGTTTAGGTAAATGGAAATTTACAAAGAATATATGGAATGCTACAATAGAACCATATTTTATTGATCTAGTTGATAATACAGTAGGTGCAGCAGTTAAAGGTTTTATTAAAGGATTAAGAAGCGATAAATAAATAATGAGATTATCACAAATAATAAAGAGTTTAAAAAGTATTTTTGAAATAAAAAGAAAGAATCCAATACAACTTAATAATGATAGTAATTTGGAATCAAATCTTAAACCTTTAAAAGTAAGTGATAAAAGCACACCAATACAAATATCAGAAGATACAGTAGATGTTAAAGGTAGTTTAAAAGTAAATGGCACAGATGTAGCAACAGGTGAAGCAGGTGCAACAGAACTTAATGAACTATCAGATGTAACATATTCTAGTGGGGATCTAACAATATCTTCATTAGACAAAATAGTTACAGCAGGTGCTTTAAACATTAGATGTGGTGGGGTGCTTACATTAGATTCTGCAACACCTAGAATTACTTTAGCACAAACTGGAACTTCATTTGG
>CEQK01050780.1_pt1 | contig 30600 bp, 25 predicted proteins | sample 531051 | NCBI WGS metagenome assembly CEQK01 (sample SAMEA2621229, study PRJEB7988) | marine metagenome | biome: marine biome (ENVO:00000447); feature: deep chlorophyll maximum layer (ENVO:xxxxxxxx); material: "saline water (ENVO:00002010), including plankton (ENVO:xxxxxxxx)" | depth 150 m
GGTGGGAATAAGCTTGAAAATCCGGTGTTCCATGCCTGTTCAACAGATCGCTGGCTTGAAGGTTCCCTTTCCGGAACATTCGTCAGTGCGACATGTTAAGGCTTGGCCGTTCGGCGGACTGAACGCCTGAGAGATTCGGCGGATTTTTCCAGAATTTTCAGAGCGCCGACCGGACAAGACAGGGAGTTTGCCGTATGGCCTCGCAGAACGGATCGCTGATCGTCATCTATGCCGCGCTGGCCGGAAATTTTCTGATTGCGATCACCAAATTCGTTGCGGCCGCGTTCACCGGCAGTTCGTCCATGCTCAGCGAGGGCGTCCACTCGCTCGTCGATACCGGCAACGAGCTCCTGCTGCTCTATGGTCTCCATCGCTCCCGTCAGCCTGCCGATGCCGATCATCCGCTTGGTTACGGCGGCGAGGTCTATTTCTGGGCCTTTATCGTCGCGGTTCTGGTCTTCGCTTTGGGTGCAGGTATCTCGTTCTACGAGGGCTTCGTTCACATCCGCAATCCCGAGCCCGTCAGCGACGTCATGACCAACTACATCGTACTCGGCCTCTCGATGATATTCGAGGGCGTGAGCTGGTACATCGCCTTGCGCAGCGTGGGCAAGGAGAAGGGGAACCGCAGCTACCTCGCGGCCGCACGGCGCAGCAAGGACCCCACCTCGTTCACGGTGTTGCTGGAGGATTCCGCCGCACTGTGCGGGCTGATCATCGCGTTTATCGCAATCAGCGCAGCCGACTATTTCGACATGCCGGTCCTCGACGGGGTCGGCTCGATCGGCATCGGTATCGTGTTGACGGCGACTGCCCTGTTCCTGGCACGCGAGAGCAAGGCGCTGCTGCTTGGCGAGCCCGCCTTGCCTCAGGTCGAGGCGCGTATTCGCGAAATCGTCGCCAACGATCCGGATGTGGTGGAGATCCACAAGCTGATGACGGTTCACCTCGGCCCGACCGACGTCATGGTTACGGTCGACGTCGAACTCAAGGACCGTCTCGACACGAACCAGATCGAAGAGGGTGTCCTGCGCATCGAGAAGACGATCCGGTCGCAGCTGCCGCAGATCTGGGCGGTCTACATCCGGCCGAGCGCGGGCCCGGTTCGGTCGCTGAGGAAAACCGCCTCTTCAGGATGAGGCGGCGTCTCCCTCCGATTTGGTTTCTTCCCGCCGGCGGTCCCGCTCCCGAATGAAATTCTTGACCAAGATCACTGCGACGACCGTCAGCGGTGTGCCGAGAACGACCCCGCCCATGCCGAAGAGGATTCCGAAGGCAAGAATCGAGAAGATAATCAGCCCCGGTGGCAGATCGACGGCCTTGCGCTGAATAAGCGGTGTCAGCAGGATCGATTCCGCCTGCTGGATAACGATGTAGAGAACGACAACCCAGAGCGCGGTCCATCCGCCCTCCGTCAGGCCCACGGCTATGGCCGGAACGGCACTGGCTATCGGCCCCACATAGGGCACGAATTCCAGCATGCCCGCGATGAACCCGAGCGCGAAGGCGGAAGGGATGCCGAGGATAAGCAGGCCGATGGTGGTCACCACGCCAATGCAGGTCATGGAGACGAGCTGGCCGATAAACCAATATTTGAGCGTCGTGGCGATTTCGCCGAGAATGTCGTTCGCCCGCGGTCGCATCTCCTCGGGAAACAGTGCAAGGAAACCCTTGCGATAGAGATCGGGCTGAATGGCAAAGTAGACGGCGCCTGACAGGACGAGAACGAAGTTGATCGTGACGGAAAACAAGCCTGTTGAGAAGCCGGTTACATTGCCGACCAGGGAGCCGCTGCCCATCATCGATTTCACATGCGAACCGATTCAGGATTCGAGTTCCTCGATTTGGGTATATTGCTCGACGGTCTTGGCCAGTTCCGGTGCGCGCTCGATGAGCGCGTTCGCCTCGGCCACCAGCTGAGATCCCATGAAATAGGCAAAAGCCGCGACGAAGATGATCACCAGAAGGATCGAAAGCCCCAGCGACGGTCCGCGCGACAAACCGCTGAGCTTTCCGATCTTGTCAGCAATGGCCGAGAGCAGGACCGCGATCAGGACGGCCCCGAAAACCAGCATCACGAGGTGGGTCAGCTTCCACAGCAAGAGCACGCCGAGAACAAGCGCGCCGCTTATCAGAACAAGCTGAACGGGGGAAAAATGGGTCCGGGATGTTTGCATATGCGATGTCGGCGAAGCCATTCGGTTCCGCTACTGGCCTCCCATGTTCGCGATTAGTCTCAACTGCACAACAGGCCGACCCTCGAGATGTTCCGTTCCGACCTTCTTGGAAAAGCGCCGCTCCCTTTTGGCAGGCCTCTCGGCCCTGTTGTCACTCGTGTTCTTCGGAGGCAAGGACCGCCTTCGCCGCGGCGCTGAGCTTCCACTCAAGGCCGGTAGGCTTGAAGTCCACCTTTACCGTGCCGTTGACGGAACTGGCGACGAGGCGTTCGATCACGTTGCTGCCGAAGCCCTTTTTTTCAGGCGGTTTGACTTTCGGGCCGTCAACCTCGAACCACTCGATGATGACCTCGTCGTCCTTTATTCGCCAGTCCATCGTCACCGACCCGGCGTCGTTTGACAGGGAGCCGTATTTGATCGCGTTTGTCGCGAGCTCGTGGATAGCCAGAGCTATTCCTTGTGCTGCAGCGGGGGAAAGCCGCATTTCGTCACCGTGCAGGGAGATGCGGTCGAGAAACTCGCTTCCAAGATGGGTTATTTGCGATTGCACCAGGTCTTCCATGTCGACCGAAGACCAGTTCCCTTCGATGATCAGGTCCTGGGCATGTGCCAAGCCGGCGAGCCGTTCACCGAAAATCTGCACGAAGACGTCCTGCTTCTGATCTTTGGCCGTTTGCCTTGCGATGGCCTGCACGATCGCCAGGAGGTTCTTCGACCGATGATTGACCTCGCGCATGAGGAGCTTTTCCTGCTCTTGCGCGCGCCTTTCCTCGGAGATGTCGGCTACGGTTCCAACAAGCCGGACCGGCTTGCCGCTTTCGAACGTGACATTTCCGTCGGCGCGCACCCAGCGCGGTCTCCCTGAAACGCCGTCAAGCACACGGTATTCAGCGAGGTAGTGACCGGCACCGTCAGCATCGAGAGCCTGCTGGACCGTCGTCTCGACCCGAGCCCGATCTTCCGGATGCAGGGAGGAGACAAACTGGTCGTACGAGAACCTTGTACCACTTGGTATGCCCCAAAGCTCGCAAGCCCTTTCGTCAAAAGTGATCTCTCCCGTCTGGGGATCGAAGTCGTGCACGCCCAAATTGCCCGCCTTCAGTGCCTCGCTGAGGCGATTCTGACTTTCGTGCAGGTCCCGAAGGATGGCTTCCTGTTTCAAGCTGGCCGAAACCAGATGGGCAATCGCCAGAATGAAATTGGTGTCCTCTCTCGTAAACGAGCGCACATGCTTCGAGTGAACGCCGATTGCGCCCCATTGCCCGTCGGGTCCCGGGATGACGGCACTGATTCCGCTTCTGACCTCGTTTGCGGTGAGGATTTCCGGTCCGCTGAACCTCTTCTCTCTGGTGAGATTCTCGACGATGACCGGCTCTCCGGCTCCAAGGGTATATCCTGCCTGACTTTCCTCTCCGCCCGGCACGATCGTTCCGATAATCTCGGGGAAGCCTGTCGCAGCCACGAGTTCGAAGTCAGAGCTTTCCGGCCTGAATTTGAGAATTTTGGCGAAATCCGCATCCAGCAACTGGGCGACATGACCCGGAAGTTCCGGTAAGAATGTCTCCCGCGACACCCCCTCGAGAATTGATTGGCCCAAACGCGCAACGAAGTGCTGCTGTTTGGCGCGTCGCCGGGCCGTCGATTCCGCATTGCTCAGATCGGTGATGTCGATGAAGGTCATGACCGCGCCATCGAAAGAGCCGTGCGGCTTGCGATAGGGAAGAATGCGCATCATGAACCGGCGATTTGCTCCGACGATGCCGACCTCTTCCGTCGCGCCCTGATGGTTCTCGATGACTTTGCCGACCATGGTCAGCGGGCTGTCACCTGTGATTTTCGTCGTGATATCCGTTATTGTTCGCCCGACGTCGGCTTCGATAAGGTGGAACAGCTCCTTGGCGCGCGGCGTGAATTTGCGAACCAGCAGGTTCTGGTCCAGAAAGATCGTCGCGATGTCGATGCTTTCAAAAAGGTTTTGCAGATCGCCATTGCTTTGCGCGAGCTCTTCGACCTTCGCCGAAAGCTCGGCGTTGACGGTTTCGAGCTCTTCATTGACGGATTGAAGCTCTTCTTTAGACGTCTCGAGTTCTTCGTTTGAGCTTTGAAGCTCCTCGTTCATCGACATCAGCTCTTCGTTGGCCGATTTCAGTTCCTCGTTTGAGGATTCGAGCTCTTCTGTCGTTGTGTGAAGATACTCCTTGGTGGCAGCCAGCTCCTTCTCGAGGGCTTCGATGTCGGTCCGGCCTGCGCCGCTTTCCGTTTCATCGATGATCGTATCCACGTCGCCACAATCATGGAACGCAATCAGATAGCTGTGTTTTCCCTGCACTGAGCCGACCGGACGGCACTCGATGCGAAGTCGCCTGCGACGCTTGTCCTGTTCGACCATGAGTAACTGAGCATTGACGATCGCGTCCTCACCCGACATGGCTCTATGGAGGACCGACCTGACATCCATTTTCAGGTCCGGCTTGACCGCGTTGATGATGTCCAGGCTGGGGGCGCCGCGCGGGAAACTGAGATATCGATCGATCGCGCCCATCGTGTAGAGGATCGACCTGTCCTCAGCCACAATTGCGAAGGGTGGCCCGACATGATTGAGTATGAGTTGTTCCGCAGCTTCGAGCGCAGTGGGCGTTTGAGAGGATGCCGATTTCCCGCGCTTGGGTGTGTTGGTGTCGGAAGGCGCATCGGCCCGCGAATAGTGCGCAAACCGCTGGCCGACCGGGGTTTCACCCTGCTCGCGCCGGAAAATGCGCCACTTCGGTGATATCGTTTTGAACAAATCCGACTGGCGGGTGACGTTCTCCGATGTCCCGAGGAAAAGGACACCGTTCTCGCGCAGTGAGTAGTGGAAGACCGGCAGCAACCGGTCTTGAAGAGGCGAGGTGAGGTAGATCAGCAGGTTTCGGCAGGAGATCAGATCCATCCTGCTGAACGGCGGATCCTTGATCACGTTCTGGACTGAAAAAATGCACAGTTCCCGGAGCTCTTCGACAATCCGGTAGTCGGTTCCCTCACGGCGGAAATACCGCTTCCGATACTCTTCGGGCACATGATTGACGAGAGCTTCGGAATAACACCCGCGGCGAGCGATCTCGAGCGCGCGTTCATCGATATCCGTCGCGAACAGCTGGATTTTGGCGCGGTGGCCCGCGTTCTCGAAGCGGGCATGTATCAGCATTGCCAACGTATAGGCTTCTTCTCCGGTGGCGCATCCGGGGACCCAAACCCGTACGGTCCCCTCCTTGGCATTTTCGACCAGTGAGCTGATTGCCAAACGATCGAGCTCTTCAAACGCGTCGGGATCGCGAAAGAAGCCGGTTACGGAGATCAGCAGCTCCCTCAAGAGCTTGCCGACTTCCATACTGTCCTGTTGAAGGTGCTCGAGATAGTGGGCCGCGTCATCGATCCGCAGCACCTGCATTCTGCGATGAATTCGCCTTAGGAGCGTCGCTTCCTTGTACTCGCGAAATTCATGACCGGTCCGCGCGCCCAGGACATTGCAAATCTTCGCAAGGTTGCTGCTCATTTTCTCGCGAAGGCTTTCCACACCGCCGTTCGCCTTCAGGTCCGCGACGCGCTGAAGATGTTCAATTATGATTTGTGGCATCTCCTCTGGCGGAAGCACATGATCCACAAAACCGGTGGCGATCGCACTTTGTGGCATGCCATCATATTTCGCCGAGCCCGGCTTTTGCGCAATGGTCAGCCCGCCGCCTTCCTTCACCAGCCCGAGGCCGTGGGTGCCGTCGCTGCCTGTGCCCGATAGGAGAACGCAAATCGCATCTTCCGCCAGCTCGGAGGCGACGGATTCGAAAAAGGTATCAATCGGCGTGCGATGCCGGCGAGGCGGGGCAGGCCTTTCAATCTTCAACTCGCCATCGGCGTAGGTCAGCGTTGTGTCGGGAGGGATGAGAACAACGGTGTCGGGCTCGGGAACAACCTTGTCCTCCGCCTGCAAGACCTTCATGTCGGTGCAACGAGCGAGCAGTTCCACCAGCATGCTTTTATGTGACGGGTCGAGATGCTGGACGTAAACAAAGCATGCACCACTATCGTTTGGGGCCGCCGAGAGAAATTCTTTGATGGCTTCCAATCCGCCCGCGGAAGCGCCGATAGCGACGATAGGTGTTGTAGCCCGCACCGCTCGATCTTTTGATGTCATGCCTCGGCTCGTTTCCCCTGTTGCCGCACGGAAAAATTGCTCCGAGTCGAGCCTACTCGCTCCAAACAGGAAAGGCTATTAAGTTTGATGAGTGGCTCCATTTCGACTTCGGGGGGGCGAACCGTCAGCTTGGATAGGCCGATGAATTTTCGGTAATCCGGTAATGCACCTGCGCGAAGAGCGCTGGACTGCGGGGCAGGCCGGGGACTGTGCCTGCAACCCCGACGAGTGCCAGTTTTTGCCTGCTCTACCTTCGGCGTTGATTCACCCTCTTCACAATGTATGCGCGACTTGTGCCATTTTGGGTGTGGATAGGTATTTTCACGCAACCTGTTCTTAACGGCTGGAGCACTACCGGTGGTAGCAGGCGCAGCGCTGGGAGATGAGCCGTCAGGCCAAATCGACCCACGTGCTGCTGAGGTAAAGGCACACTCCGGCGGGTGGAAGATATGGGCCGTGTCGTGCATGAATCGGGTGGGACCATGTTTGCTCAATACGAATTGAATGCAGTGCATGAGCTGGAATCGGACACCGGCACGAACTCGGAGCGGGTCTTCGCAAAGCTTGTCCAGGGGATCACGGACTATGCCATCTATATGCTCCACCCCGATGGCACTGTCGCCAACTGGAATGCCGGGGCCGAACGCTTCAAGCAGTACACTGCTGCGGAGATAGTCGGGCTTCACTATCGTCGCTTCTACAGCTCCCAGGATCAGGCAGCCGGTATTCCCGAGCGCAATCTTCAAATCGCCCTGGAACGGGGCCGTTTCGAGGATGAAGGCCTTCGCTACCGCAAGGATGGAAGCAGTTTCTGGGCCCATGTGATTATCGATCCGATCTTCGAAGATGACGGCTCCCTGCTGGGATTTGCGAAAATTACCCGGGACAAATCGGAACAACGTGAACTCGAAATGTCCAGGCGTCTCGCCGAGCGACGTTTCCGGCTTCTGGTCGATGGCATCACCGACCATGCGATCTACATGATCGATCCGGAGGGGATTGTTGTGAACTGGAATTCCGGCGCCGAACGCGTCAAGGGCTACAAGGCCCAGGAGATAGTCGGCCAGAGTTTCGCCTGTTTCTATTCAATTGACGAACAGAAGACCGGAGCCCCCGCGCGCTGTCTCGAAATCGCACTTCAGGAGGGCAGGTTCGAAGAAGAAGGCGTGCGCTTGCGCAAGGACGGCTCGAGCTTCTGGGCTCATGTCGTGATCCATCCAATCTACGAGGAAGACGGCTCACTGATCGGCTTCGCCAAGATCACCCGCGACCGCACGGAGTACAACCAGAATGCGGAGCGGATAGCCTATATGGCGTGCCACGACGCACTGACCGATTTGCCGAACCGCCGGCAGTTCGTCGACAATCTCGATGTGGCGCTTAAGCGTTCCGACGCAAAGGGCAACAAGGTCGCCCTCATCAACATCGATCTCGACGGCTTCAAGGCCATCAACGATACGCACGGCCATGCGGTTGGTGACACGGTTCTGCGCGCACTCTCCGCGCGGATGTCCGCCGGTCTGCGTGCGGGCGAGATGGTCGCCCGTTTCGGCGGCGACGAGTTCGTGGCCTACAAGGTCCACCATTCACCGGCCCAACTCACCGATTTCATCGAGCGGCTGAAGCTCGCGCTGACCCGACCGGTCAGGTTGCCCCATTCCGATCTCACCCCCGGGGCCAGCTTCGGTATCGCGGTTTGGCCCGATGATGCGAACGACCGCGACAAGCTCATCAACAACGCGGATCTTGCGATGTACCGGGCCAAGGGCTCAGTCGAAACCGGCGTCTGCTATTACGAGGCCGAAATGGATGAGCGGGCGCGCCGCCGCCGGGCGCTGGCTTCCGATCTCTGGACCGGACTGAGCGAGAAGCAGTTCGTCCTTCACTATCAGGCCCAGCATTCCGTTTCGTCCGGCGAAATCACCGGCTATGAGGCGCTGGTTCGCTGGAACCACCCGGTGCTTGGCATGCTGGCCCCGGCAGACTTCATTCCAATTGCCGAGGAATGCGGCGCCATCGTTCCGCTCGGCGAATGGGTGCTCGACCGGGCCTGCGCCGATGCTGTCGAATATGAACTGTGCAAGGTTGCGGTCAATCTCTCGCCACTCCAACTCAACAATGTCTCCATCGTCAACAAGGTGCACGACGTTCTGATCAAGTCGGGCCTCAGCCCCCACCGGCTGGAACTGGAAGTCACCGAAACTGCCGTTATCGCCGATCGCGAACGGGCTCTGCACATTCTCCGGCAGTTCAAGAATATGGGCATCCGGATCGCCATGGATGATTTCGGCACCGGTCATTCGTCCTTGGAGACCCTCCGCTCGTTCCCGTTCGACCGGATCAAGCTCGACAGGTCTTTCACATCCGCGCTCGGGAAGGACCGCCAGTCCAACGCTTTTGTACGCGCCATGCTCGCGCTAGGCTCGTCGCTCGACATTTCGGTTCTCGCCGAAGGGGTCGAGACGGCCTCCCAGATGGATTTTCTCACCGCCGAGGGATGCTCGGAGGTACAGGGCTTCATGTTCAGCCGGCCGTCCTTGCTGGTGCACGGACAAAGCGCCTCCCGAAAACACGGGACATCATGACGCCTGACCGCGGCTTCTGCGGTCAGAACGTTTTGACGAGTGCGTCGGCAAGAGAATCCGGCTACAACTTTCGGGAAATCAGCCCGGACGTGCCTTGCCATGAATGCCACTCACACCTCCAATCTCTGGCACCATAGTGCTGCGGAGACAGTTGCCGCTCCGCCGCTGACGTCGGATCTCGATGTCGATCTTCTCGTGATTGGTGGCGGCTTCACGGGTAATTCCGCGGCACTTCATGCCGCCCGCGAAGGCGCCTCGGTCGTCGTGCTGGAAGCGGAAACGATCGGGCATGGCGGCTCGGGGCGCAATGTCGGTCTGGTCAATGCCGGTCTCTGGTTGCCGCCCGACAAGGTGATCGAGACGATGGGGGAGGCGGCGGGCCTCAAGCTCGTTGATGCGCTCGGTGCGGGTCCTGCGAAAGTCTTCGAGATCATCGAACGGGAAGGGATTGACTGCGAAGCGACGCGCAAGGGTACGCTTCATCTCGCCCACTCTCCGGAGGGGCTGAAGGATATCGAGGACCGTTACCGCCAGGGCAATCGTCACGGCGCACCTCTACGCCTCATCAATTCTGATGAAACGGTCAGGCGTACAGGGACGGAAGCCTTTCATGGCGCGCTCTTCGATCCGCGCGCCGGCACCATCCAGCCGCTCGCCTATTGCCGCGGGCTGGCCCGCGCCGCACAGGCCGCAGGCGCCATGATTTGCGAGAATGCGCCCGTCACCGAGCTGCGCCAGGACAATGGCGTCTGGGCCGCGCGCGCCAATGGCCATGTGGTTCGCGCGGAAAAGCTGCTGATTGCGACCAACGCCTATCACACGGGCTTTGACGATCCCTTCCAGCCGGAATTCGTCCGTTTCAATTTCTGTCAGTTTGCCACCGAACCCCTGAGCGAAAGCCAGCGCGCAAAAATCCTGCCGGGCGATGAAGGGTGCTGGGATACCGCCATGGTGATGTCATCAATCCGGCTTGATCGCGCCGGCCGATTGATCGTCGGCGGTGTCGGCAGCGTCGAGGATCCGGGTGCGGGACTGCACGAGGCCTGGGCACGGCGAAAACTGCGCGCGCTTTATCCCGAACTCGGCGATATCGGCTTCCAGCATGTCTGGAGCGGCCGCATCGCCATGACCGATGATCATATCCCGAAGATCGTCGCCTTCGGGCCGAACGCCTATGCCTGTTTCGGCTATTCCGGGCGCGGCATCTCACCGGGCACGGTGTTCGGCGCGGCCGCGGCGGAAGCGCTTCTGAGAGGCGACGAAAGCGGCTTGCCAGTCATTCCGGTGGAGCGCCATCAGGAGCGTCTGACCGCCGCGAAGGCCACTTACTATGAACTGGGCGCCAAGCTCACCCATTTCGCCGCGCATCGACGATAGGGTATCCTCGTCAGTGTGAGAGATGCAGCACGATCTCGCGTCGGTGCGGCCTATCGCGGTGCTCGAAGAGATAGATCCCCTGCCAGGTGCCGAGTGCGAGACGCCCCTCGGTAACCGGAATGGACAGCGATACCTGGTTAAGTGCGGCTTTGATGTGGGCGGGCATGTCGTCCGGCCCCTCCATCGTGTGGACGACCCAGCTCATTGATGGATCATCGCTCGGCGGCACCAGCCTCGAGAAGAATGATTGCAGATCGCGCTGCACGTCGGGGTCGGCATTTTCCTGGATCAGCAGCGAGCAGGAGGTGTGACGCACGAAGACGGTCAGAAGCCCCTCGTCGCTACCGTGGTCAGCAACGAATTCCTCGATCGCGTGGGTGAACTCGTAAAGTCCCTGTCCGCGCGTCGAGATGGAAAGTCTGGTCTGGGGCATGTCGGTCCTGACTGTCACTGCTGGAGAGGTAGCTTCTCCAGATCTAGTGCAGCTTTACTCCGGCAGCCAGTATCTGGCCTGGGGCGCGTCCCGGTCGATGCGAACGAACTGGTTGGCGAAGACGCGGTAGGGCGCGCTCCATTCGCCGTCCGGCCACTGCACGCGGATCTGCGCGCGTTCGGCAACGCCGAGGCCGACATGGACGAAGCCGAGCCGTCCCGAGGCGTGACCGCCACCCACGGCAATCGTGCGCACGCGCGTCTCGTTTCCGCTCTTGACTGAAACCCGCGCGCCGATCGCATCAGGATTCGCGCCCTTCTGCTTCAATTCGATCTCCAGCCAGTTGCCCATCTGCCGCGCCGCGCCGCCATCTTGAGCGCGCCCGCCGGCGTTGCGGAAGAGGCTCGCCGGACCGCCGCGATTGACCACCAGGAGATCGAGCATGCCGTCATTGTTGAAGTCGGCGACCACGGCACCGCGCCCCTTGGTCGGCTTGTCGATGCCTGCGAGATCTCCCGCCTCGACGAATTTGCCGTCGAACGTGCCGAGCAGCAGGTTGTCCGGGTCGAAGGCCGCGAAATCCGGCATCTGCTCGACATTGCCCTTGGCGATGAAGAGGTCGAGATTGCCATCATTGTTGAAGTCGTCGAATTCCGCATGCCAGCCGGTCGAGGGGCGGATTGCTTCGCCGACATAGGGGCGCTGGGCGGTAGCGCCTTTTTCGAAGGCCACGTCGCGATAGACCGGACGGCCTTCCTCGGCGTCCTCGTCAAGCGTCTGCAACTTGGTATCGCCCATCGAGGTCAGGGCATATTCCGGATAGCCATCGGCATTCAGGTCAGCCTCGGCGATCCCCATGCCCCAGATGGTGACGTGGCGCCAGCCTTCGGACGATCGATAGAGGCGCGGCGGACGGTCAGGATCCATCTTCCAGAGCTGCTCCTCGCCGCCGCGATAATATTGCCGGTCGTTGGTGAATCTGAGATCGGCCTTGCCGGTCCGGTCCCAGTCGGTGAACAACATCGAGAGCGCGCAATAGCCTGGCGACAGGGCCGTCCGCAGCGAATAGTCCGGTGCCGCTTCCTTGCCTTGAGTTTGCGAGCGGAAGAAGTCGTTGTCATGGCAGGTGCCCCAAGGGGAGCCCGGTGCGGAGCGGTCGACATAATTGCCGAAAGCGAGTGTGGGAAAAGTCGCGTCTTCCTCGAACGTGGCTGCGAAGGCGGTGGTCCACTCGCGGCCACCGTCATAGGCGAACTGCCGCGAGGCATTGGTGAACGTGCAGCCCGGTCCGCCCTTGAGGATCGCATTGCGGCCGACGCGAAGGACCACGAGATCCTTGTAACCGTCATTGTCGATATCGATCGGATAGGCGCCGGTGACATTGGTCATCACCGTGTCGTCGAGCCCGGTCTCGGTCTTCTCGAATTTGAGTTCGCCGCCTGTCGCTGATCGATTGACATAGAGACCCGCCGGGTTCTTGCCGCCGGCAATGAAGAGATCGGTCTTGCGGTCGCCATTGCAGTCGAGACCTGCGGCGCCGCCGCCGACGAAGAATTCCCACGGGCCGACATAGCTGTGGTCGATCCCTGCCTGAAGTGCCTCTTCCACCATGAGCGGCACATCCATCGGGACATTCCGCTCTTCCGAAACGGCCTCTTCGCCGGATGCCGTAAGCGGTCCGGCCAGCAGAACCACAGGGACGGCGAGGAGGGATGTGAGCCATGAACGGTTCATCGTTCGATCACCAGTGTCTTGAGAAAGGCGATGAGTGCGGAGCGGTCCGCGTCCGGAAGCGCTTCATAGGCACGGGCCGATTGCGAGCCTTCGCCCCCATGGGCGCGGATGACTTCGTCGAGCGTCGTCAGGTCGCCGCGATGACCGTAAGGCCCGGTATCAGCGATGCCCCATAATTCGCTGGTCATGAAGACATCGCGGTCGACAAAGCGCTGGGCCAGCAGTTCATTGCCGAGGACGGCGACTTTCTGATCGGCGATGCGGTGGCGCTTGAGGTCGCCGAAGAGCGGCACCATCACCTCGCCCTTGTCGTTGCGTGCGAGCAGCGACGCCCATTCATAAAGCCCGAGATCGTAGACAGCAGCCGCACCGTCTTCATCGCCGCGCAGCGTTCCCGCGGCATCGACAGGACCGGGGTCGGCGAACTTGAGCGATGACAGCGGCAGTGCGCGGATATGGCAGGAGGAACAGCCGATCGTATCGAACAGCTTGTCGCCATTGGCCGAAGCCGCCCGCCATTCTTCGTCTTCAGGCACCTTTGCGAAGGGCGGCTCGAGCGTTGCCTGCCAGGCCACCATGGCGGAGACATCGCCCGGCGAGATTTCGTCACCCTTGCCGTCTTCGTCATAGTCGATTTCGCCCGTCCAGCGTGCGCCAAAACGTTCGGTCGACTGCATGCCATGGTGCTGATTCAGCGCGTTGACGGTAAACTGCCTGAGCGAGGTCATCACACCTTTCTGGCTGAACGGGCGGATGACGAGATCGGTGTCGACGCCATCGAGACCCGACAGATCGACCATGCCGTCGGCTTCCACCGTGATCGACCCGAAGGAAACGCCCTTCGTCTCGAGCGGCAGCGTGACGGTTTCGCCACTGGCGCGCGCCTGTCTGGCGGCTTCATTGCGGATTGCTTGCAGGTCAACCGTCATCTCGCGGGCAAGCAGTTCGATCAGCCCGGCGCCGAAGAGGTGATTGGTATTGCGCTCGTTGGAGAATTGCGGGTCGATGGAATCGAAATCGGCGTTCGAAAACCCTTCCGAGACGAAGACATTGGCGACGAAGTCACCGGCACCGCCCGCGACCGGCATGTTGTGGCAGCTCGCGCAGGACGCGGCATCCATGCCGGCCATCCGCTGGAAGGAAAGGCGGGTTTCGCGCCGCCGCTTGGTCGGGATGATCGCCTGTGTCGCCATCGGACGACCGACGCCGTCAAGCGGCGTGAAATGCGCACCGAACAGATGCTCCCCAACGGTCGTCAACTCGTCGAGCTTCTCGCGCGTCAACGTGCCCGAAAAATCCGCCCGGTCGAGCGGTGCGCTGATCGCCCGCTCTTCCCAAGGGGCTGGCAGCTTGGTGCCATCGGCCAGGGCGGGGAGGGTGGTCGCAAGGCCCATCGCCACAACGAGGCCCGCCGTCAGATCATCCCGCAGTCGCATAATCGCCTCCCGCCGCTTCCTTGTTGACCGGCAGTGATCGGTCGAGCGTGGTCAGCCCGGTGACGATGGTGCCGAGGAGGGTGAGTTCCAGGTCGTTCTCGTAACAGTGAAATTCAGCGTCATCATAGGCAAGCCCGATCCCTTTCCGCCCCAGCGAGGTGCGGATCATCGGTTCCATCAGGTCGAATGCCAGCACGCCGGATCCCACGAAGGCGATCGGGAACGGATCGAGCAGGGTAAAGAGGTTGCGCAGGCCGTGGCCGATGGCGGAAGCTGCCGAGGTGTAGGCATCCCTTACATTCAGGTCGCCTGCCTTCGCCCGGCTTGCAAGCTCGGCCATCTTCTCCCGATCGATGTCCCAGTCAGGGACGACTTCCGGATCGCCGCCGGTCGCCGTGCGCCAGATCCCGTAGTCTCCGGCATAGGCCTCGATGCAGCCGTGGCGGCCGCAGCGGCAGAGCGCGCCTTGCGGGATGTGGCACATATGGCCGAACTCGGCGGCCGAGGTGAGAATGCCGTTGAACGGACGTCCGCCGAGCACCAGACCCATGCCGATACCATGCGACAGGAGGATCGCCGCATAGGACTGGTCATAGATATGGGGTTCGCGTGACTTGAGCGCGGTGGCGATCATGTTGGCATCGTTGGCGATCGAGACGGAGGTGCCGAAGGCCTCGCTCAGATCTTCGTCGATCTGCAGATCGCGGTGCCGCAGGATCGGCGACCAGTGGATGCGCGTGCCCTTGGCGTCACTCACACCCTGGACCGTCAGTGCAACGTGACGAAGCGGTCCCGCCGAGGGCCCCGCATCATCGACGGCTTTTTTCAGCAGCGACACAAAGCGCCGGCCGAATTCGTCCCGCGCCAGGCTCTGCGTTTCAACCTTTTCGGTGACTTCGAGGATGACGCTGCCGGAGTAGTCGACGAGGACAGCGGAAAGGCGGTTGAGCGTAAGTGTCAGCGCACCAATGGAGGCGGATTTGGGATTGAGCGCCAGCGCGACCTGCGGCCGCCCGCGGCGTGAAAGCGCTTCCTCGCCCGTGCCGCCATCCTTGCGCGGCGCTTCCACCAGATAATCGGCGGCCAGAAGCGAGCTGGTGATCGTGGTCACCGTCGATGCGCTGAGCCCGGTCGCGGCAGCGAGTTCGGTGCGCGACAGCGGACTGTCGGCGCGCAGTGCGGCGAGCACCCGACGCTGGTTTTCCCGACGCAAATCGTCCGAGCGGGCGATGAGTGTCATCCGTGATTTCCTCCCATGGCCGGCCCTCGCTTTTTTGGCATTGCAGCAAAACATTGTTGCAGCGCAATGAGTTAGCCGGTTGAAGATTCACCTTGACACAGCCCGGGCCGTGCGTCACTCTTTTTTTTGACCCTCGAATTAAAGGGTCGTCCGGATCATTCTCCTTGATTGCATTTGGCGGGAGAAGGGGAGGGCCGGACTATCGAAGAGTTTATTCGCGCCCCTTTGTTCGGGCGCATTCGGGAGGAAACTATGAAGAAGAGCATTCTGGCACTGGCCGGCTTCGCGCTGGCCATGAGCGTTTCGACTGCGGCTATGGCCGAAGGCGAAACCATCGGCGTGTCCTGGTCGAACTTTCAGGAAGAGCGCTGGAAAACCGACGAAGCAGCCATCAAGAAGGCGCTTGAGGAAATGGGAGCGAAATACGTTTCCACCGACGCGCAGAGCTCCTCGTCCAAGCAGCTGTCCGACATCGAAAGCCTCATTGCTCAGGGCATCGACGGCCTGATCATTTTGGCTCAGGACTCCCAGGCCATCGGCCCGGCTGTCCAGTCTGCTGCTGACAATGGCATTCCGGTCGTCGGTTACGACCGTCTCATCGAAGACAGCCGCGCCTTCTACCTGACCTTCGACAACGTCGAAGTCGGCCGCATGCAGGCTCGCGCCGTTCTCGAAGCGGCTCCGGAAGGCAACTACGTCATGATCAAGGGCTCGCCGACCGACCCGAACGCCGACTTCCTTCGTGGCGGCCAGCAGGAAGTCCTGCAGGAAGCCATCGATGCCGGCAAGGTCAAGATCGTCGACGAAGCCTACACCGACGGCTGGCTTCCGGCCAACGCTCAGCGCAATATGGAGCAGATCCTGACCGCGCAGAACAACGAAGTCGATGCCGTTGTGGCTTCGAACGACGGTACTGCAGGTGGCGCTGTTGCGGCTCTGACCGCTCAGGGCATGGAAGGTATCCCGGTCTCCGGCCAGGATGGCGACCACGCTGCGCTGAACCGCGTTGCCAAGGGCACCCAGACCGTCTCCGTCTGGAAGGACGCGCGTGAACTCGGCCATGAAGCCGGCAAGATTGCCGTCGAACTGGCGCGCGGCACCGCAATGTCGGACATCGAGGGCGCAGAAAAGTGGACCTCGCCGGCAGGCACCGAGCTTTGGGCCAAGTTCCTCAAGCCGGTTCCGGTGACCAAGGACAACCTTGAGACCGTCGTCGACGCGGGCTGGATCAGCAAGGAAGATCTCTGCCAGGGTGTCACCGACGGCCCGGCTCCCTGCAACTAAGACTGTTTTAGATCAAACCTTCACCGCGCCGCGATTTTGCGGCGCGGTGTTTATGGGCGCTTTTCCCGACGCAATGACGGACTTTTCCGATGACTGACGCTGACAAGCCAGCCCGCCCGGCGCAAAAGAAAAACCTCTTCGCACAGCTCGAACTCGATACGCGCCTTCTCGGCATGATCGGCGCGTTCATCATCCTGTGCATTGGTTTTCATCTCGTGACCGACGGCAGGTTTCTGACCTCGCGAAATATCTTCAACCTGACCATCCAGACCGTCAGCGTTGCCATCATGGCAACCGGCATGGTGTTCGTGATCGTCACCCGCAATATCGACCTGTCTGTCGGTTCGCTGCTGGCCACCTGCTCGGCGGTGATGGCGATGACCCAGACGTTCATCACGCCTGAAGTTTTCGGCCTTGGGCTGAACCATCCGGCAACCGCTCCGATTGCCATCGTTGTCGGTATTGCGACTGGCGTCGTGATCGGCGCGTTCCAGGGCTATATCATCGGGTATCTCGGTGTGCCGGCCTTTATCGTCACGCTCGGCGGACTTCTCGTATGGCGCAACGTCGCCTGGTATCTGACAAACGGTCAGACGATCGGCCCGCTCGACCGCAATTTCATGCAGTTCGGCGGTATCAACGGCACGCTTGGCGAAACCTGGAGCTGGATCATCGGCATCATCGCCGTGCTTTTCGCCTTCTACTCGTTCTGGCGCAGCCGCCGCAGCAAAATTGCCCATGAGTTTCCGGTCAAGCCGGTCTGGGCTGAAGTGGTCATGGCCGGCATCACCGCCATCGCAATCCTCGGCTTCGTTGCCGTGCTGAACAATTACGACGTTCCACGCCGTAGGCTGCAGCAGATGTTCGAGGCACGCGGCGAGGTTATGCCGGACGGATTTACCCAGGGCTATGGGCTGCCGATCTCGGTTCTGCTGCTGATCGCCGTCGCCATTGTCATGACGATCGTCGCCCGGCGCACCCGCCTTGGCCGCTATATCTTCGCAACCGGTGGCAACCCGGATGCGGCCGAGCTGTCCGGCATCAACACCCGGCTGCTGACTGTCAAGATCTTCGCCATCATGGGCGGGTTGTGCGGACTGGCGGCACTGGTCGCCTCGGCACGCCTGTCGTTCCACTCGAACGATATCGGCACGCTTGATGAGCTCCGGGTCATCGCCGCAGCCGTCATCGGCGGCACCGCGCTCGCCGGTGGCGTCGGCACGATCTATGGCGCCATTCTCGGTGCGTTGATCATGCAGTCGCTGCAGTCAGGCATGGCCATGGTCGGCGTCGATGCACCTTTCCAGAACATTGTCGTCGGCGCGGTTCTCGTGATTGCCGTCCTTATCGACACGATCTACCGCATGCGTACGGGAGCGAAGTAATGGCTATCGACCGCAATGGAACGCCTCTCGTCGAAATGCGCGATATCTCGATCGCGTTTGGCGGTGTGAAGGCCGTTGATCACGTAACCGTCGATCTTTATCCCGGTGAGGTGGTCGGCCTTCTCGGCCACAACGGCGCCGGCAAGTCGACGCTGATCAAATGCCTCTCGGGTGCCTATCAGCAGGATTCGGGAGATATCTACATCAACGGTGACAAGGTCTCGATCAGCAATCCGCGCGATGCGCGCCGCTACAATATCGAGACTATCTACCAGACGCTGGCGCTGGCCGATAACCTGGATGCCGCCTCGAACCTCTTTCTCGGACGCGAGATCGTCGGCCCCACAGGGCTGCTCGACGACAACAAGATGGAGGCCGAGACGCGAAAGGTGATGCACCGGCTCAATCCGAACTTCAAGAACTTCAACTCGCCGGTCTCCTCCTACTCGGGTGGTCAGCGGCAGTCGGTGGCGATCGCGCGCGCCGTGCACTTCAACGCCAAGATCCTGATCATGGACGAGCCCACGGCAGCCCTCGGCCCGCACGAGACGCAGATGGTGGCGGATCTGATCCAGGAGCTCAAACGCCAGGGACTCGGCATCTTCCTGATCGACCACGACGTCCATCAGGTGAAGAAGCTGTGCGACCGCGCGAACGTGATGAAGAACGGACAACTGGTCGGCACCGCCAATGTCGAGGATGTCAGTGCCGACGATCTTCTCGGCATGATCATTGCCGGCAAGTGCCCTCCGGGTGCGATCCCCGGGCCCGGTGCCATCCAAGAATAAAAGACAACGAGGCGGCCTCGCTTGAAGGCCGCCCACACCACCAACCATAGGGAAGGAAACCAAATGGGAACCGGCTTTTTCGGTAATATCGAGAAAATTCCGTTCAAGGGCGCGGATTCAACCGACCCGCTCTCCTATCGCTTCTACGATCCGGAAGAGGTCGTCATGGGCAAGCGGATGGAAGATCACCTCCGTTTTGCAGTGGCCTACTGGCACTCCTTTGCCTGGGAAGGCGGCGACCCGTTTGGCGGACGGACCTTCGATCGTCCCTGGTATGACGGGGAAATGGACAAGGCCAAGCTGAAAGCCGATGTCGCCTTCGAGATGTTCAAGATTCTCGGCGTGCCCTACTACTGCTTCCACGACGCCGACGCACGTCCCGAAGGCAGCACCTTCGCCGAGAGCAAGAAGAATCTCGACGAGATCGTCGACTATTTCGCGCAGAAGCAGGAAGAGACCGGCATCAAGCTTCTCTGGGGCACGGCCAACCTGTTCTCGAATCGCCGCTTCATGAGCGGTGCCTCGACCAATCCGGATCCGGATGTGTTTGCCTACTCGGCAGCCACGATCAAGTCCTGCATGGATGCCACCATGAAGCTCGGCGGCCAGAACTACGTGCTCTGGGGTGGCCGCGAGGGTTACGAGACGCTGCTCAACACCGATATGGGCCGCGAGTTCGACCAGATGGCGCGCATGCTTCACATGGTGGTCGACTACAAGCACAAGATCGGCTTCAAGGGCGCGATCCTGGTCGAGCCGAAGCCGCAGGAGCCGACCAAGCACCAGTACGACTATGATGTCGCGACCGTTTACGGGTTCCTCAAGAAGTACGGACTTGAGAACGAGGTGAAGATGAACATCGAGCAGGGGCATGCGATCCTTGCCGGTCACACCTTCGAGCACGAACTGGCACTCGCATCCACGCTCGGCATCTTCGGTTCGATCGACATGAACCGGAACGACTATCAGTCGGGCTGGGATACCGATCAGTTCCCCAATAACGTGCCTGAAATGGCTCTGGCCTATTACCAAGTGCTCAAGGCCGGCGGGTTCACCACCGGCGGCACGAATTTCGATGCCAAGCTGCGCCGCCAGTCAATCGATCCGGAAGATCTGCTGATTGCTCACATCGGCGGCATGGATTGTTGTGCCCGCGGCTTGAAGGCCGCCGCGAAGATGGTCGAGGACGGCGCGCTGCAGAAGCCGCTTGACGAGCGATACGCCGACTGGGACGGCGCCGAAGCGCAGAAGATGCTCAAGGGTGAATACACGCTTGAGCAGATCGCCGAGAAGGTGGAGCGGGAAAACATCAATCCCGAACCGCGCTCCGGCCGTCAGGAGTATCTCGAAAACATCGTCAATCGTTACGTCTGACTTCGAAGGCGAAAGCGCAAAAGAAAAGCCGGGCTTGTGCCCGGCTTTTTTTTCCCACTTTGGAGGCCTCGCGCGATCGCGAGGTCAGGCTTTCTTGAGCATCAGTCCCTGTGTCTCTTCCATGCAGTACATGCCGTAAATCAACTGCAGCAGCTGCTCGACCTTTTCGGACGCAAGGCTGTAGTAGATCTGTTGGCCGTTACGTCTGGTAGCAACGAGGTTGGCCGCCCGAAGCTTCGCGAGTTGTTGCGACATGGCCGACTGGCTCATGCCCACAAGCTCCATCAGCTCGGTGACGGTGACCTCCCTGTTCACCAGATGACACAGAATCATCAGGCGGTTGCGATTTGCCGCCGCAGCAAGAAGCTCCGAGGCCGCATCCGCGCTTTCACGCATCTTGGATGGTTGCAAGTTGTTCATATCATCAGGATGTTGAATTTCTTTCGCCGCATTTTTTGTTCGACGCAGACGCCACTCCCATGGGTGGAGCAGAAACCACGCATCCGCTTTGATGTCTTGAACGACATTTCAGGGCGGGTCCCAAGGACTTAGCATGGTTAACGCGGCGCCGGGAAGTAAGAAATTCAAGTATTCCGACATTATGTCAGAAAGCTTACGCATAAATAATAAAGCATCTATGTAACCAGTGCGCGTGTCATCTGGAACCCGCGCGTAAAGACATCGCAAATCGGGCGGATATTTTTGCAGTGCAGCGAAGCCTTCGTTTTGCAAGGCGATAAAGACAAATCGCAAGTTAAATTCTTAACACGGCAGCTTGCAAAGACGCTTTAATATAAATACATGCCTATATAAGGATTAAAATATTTGGAGGCGATAATGACGTTGGACAGGCTTGTTCTCGCATTTGCGGGCTTGATGATTTTTCTGTCGGTGGCGCTCACGGTCTGGGTGTCGCCCTATTTCGTGTGGTTCACCGTGTTCATCGGTGCGAACATGCTGCAATCTGCCTTTACCGGCTTCTGCCCGGCGGCAGTCATCTTTCGAAAGCTCGGCGTCAAGCCCGGTCCGGCATTCTGAAGCTCACGGCTTGGTTAAGTGTCGCCAAGCCGGATGCCGGCCAAGAAAAAAGGCGCTCCTATCAGCTAGGAGCGCCGGATCGTCCGACCTCAGGTATCTGTCTTCAGAAAGTCGTCGCAAGCGGCGGCCGCTTCTCGCCGCAATGAAGAAGAGCCGAGACACTCGCAAGTGTAGCGGCAGCGATCACCAGGGCACCAATTCCAAGAACAGTCATTGCTCGTACTCCGAAGGCTTCATTGCCTTTGTCGCTGACGAATATCGCCGGCTATTCTTGCGCGAGCCTTGCCTGCGTGCCCATTTCCCAAATCTTAACAAGCTCTTAACGTTAGCAGGGCGATCCCATTAAGCCGCAACAATGTGTTAACCTTCGAGCAAGGAATTAACCATAATGATTGTCCCTAACAGGAAGGAGTGCGACCGACCGATTTCGGGGTGACAGGTTGCACAGGCATGAAGCCGCTCCTCCTACTCCGGTTGGGCCCGGAATTAGTTGAGTAAACAGCAACAGTTCAAAGAAGCGCACCCGACGGTGGATCATCTCCGCATTCGGGAAGCGGATCTGTCCGGAATCCAAGTCGGACGGAGCAGAAACGGGGGACGACGTGACGCAAGCCAACCAGACGGCGCGGGATCCGGCAGCTTTTGCCGGTCTTCAGTCGCGCCTTGGCCTGATCGGGATGAATGAATCCGATCGCGCACGTCTGAGCGCCATGCGTCCGTTGGTCGAAGCGGAAGCACGCACCGCGCTTGCCGAATACTTCCGTAAACTCGAAGTTCAGCCCGAGACCACGCGCCTCTTCTCCTCCTCGCGCCAGATCGATCGCCTTCAGGAACTGGAAGTCGCTCATTGGTCCATCCTCGCCGACGGACGTTTCGACGGTCTGTATACGGATCGCTCCGTCATCCTCGGCGATGTCCGCCAGCGCATCGGCCTCGAGCCCGGCTGGTCGATCGGCGGGCATACAATGGTTCTCGAGGCTGTCATCCGCAAGCTGGCGGCCAAGAGCTCGGGACGCTTCAGCCTTTTCTCGAACGGCCGCGACCGCGCCGAATTCGCCGATAACGTCATCGCCGCTGTCAAGGCGGTCCTGCTCGACATCGATGTCCAGTTCACGCACCGTCTCGGCGAGGAGCTTCGCCAACGCGATGAAGCCCACCGCGTTGAACTGGAAGAGGCCCATGCGCGTGTCGCTGAGAGCTTCGGCCGCGTCATCGATGCCCTGGCCGAGGGCCAGCTCGACGAACGGGTGCAGGCGCATGAAGCCGGTCCGCACTCGGATCTGGCCAATCGCTTCAACGCGATGATCGATCATCTGACCTCGATGCTCCACGACACGGGCGAAGGCGCTGAAGGTGCCGCGTCACGGCTCGGCGAACTTTCGCAGGAGGCGGCAAGCGTGCGCGCCGGACTCGGTGAGACCGCCGGCGATCTCGTGTCGGGTGGCGAACGCCTTTCGGAAATCGCCCGCGATATTCGCCGTGCGGCTGAAGGCGCCAAGAGCGCCGAGGAAGTCATTGCGGTCGCGCGTGCGAGCGCCGAACAAAGCGACCGCGTCGTTGCCCGTGCCATCGACGCGATGGCAGGTGTCGAATCCTCCGCAGAGGAAATCGGCAAGATCATCGGCGTGATCGACGAGATTGCATTCCAGACCAACCTGCTTGCGCTCAATGCCGGTATCGAGGCAGCGCGCGCAGGCGATGCAGGACGCGGTTTTGCCGTCGTGGCGCAGGAAGTCCGCGCTCTCGCGCAGCGCTCGGCGGGGGCTGCGAGCGAAATCAAGGAACTGGTTGCGGGGACGAAGACGCAGGTCGGCCGCGGCGTCGAACTGGTGGGCGACACGCGTTCGGTCATTTCCGATCTCGTCGCCCAGGTCGAGCGCATCAACGATGCTGTGAGCGGTGTCGGGGCATCCGGTCTCGGCCATGCCAGCGAGATCGAGGGTGCTGCGCGGCAGATCGGCGTGGCAGGCGACCGGGTCGGCAACGAATCCAGGCGTGCAGAAACTGTCGCGGAAGGTGCCGGCGATCTGGGCATGATCATCGCAGACCTTGGTGCGCGCATCCGCTCGTGCCGTACGTTCGAACATATCGAAATTGCCGGTCGGAGACTGGCAGGATGAAGGCCCATGAAACTTGGAGAAGCCAATGACAAGTGCAGATGAGGCACCGCACGTGCTGAAGCTGCCGGCGGTTCTGGATTTGCCGGCCGCAAGCAGGTTGCATGAGCAGGTGCTCACGCTTCAGGAGAAGAACATCGCAGTCGACGCGTCGGAAGTTTCGCGGGTCGGTGCGCAGTGCATACAGGTTCTGCTTTCAGCGGCAGAGAGTTGGCGTAGTGCAGGCCGTGCGTTCTCGGTCAACCAGTCGTCCGAAACATTTGCGAGAACGCTTCAGCTTCTCGGCGTGACGGATGAATCTGTCGTTCCAATGGAGATCATATGATGAAGAAGAAAGTTCTGACGGTTGATGACTCGCGCACCATCCGCAACATGCTGCTCGTTACCCTCAACAATGCGGGCTTCGAAACTGTGCAGGCCGAGGATGGTGTCGAGGGTCTCGAGGTTCTTGAGGAATCCGATCCCGACGTGATCGTCACCGACATCAACATGCCCCGGCTTGATGGCTTCGGCTTTATCGAAGGCGTGCGTCGCAACGACCGCTACCGGGCCATTCCGATCCTCGTTCTCACCACCGAGAGCGATGCGGAAAAGAAGAACCGCGCCCGCGAGGCCGGTGCGACCGGCTGGATCGTGAAGCCGTTCGACCCCGCCAAACTGATTGCCGCGATCGAGCGTGTTACCGCCTGACAGGACAACTGCTATGGACATGAACGAAATCAAGGAGATCTTCTTCCAGGAGTGCGAGGAGCAACTCGCGGAGCTGGAATCAGGTCTGCTCGCCCTTAACGATGGTGATACGGATATCGAGACGGTTAACGCCGTTTTTCGAGCGGTTCACTCCATCAAGGGCGGGGCGGGTGCCTTCGGCCTGGATGACCTGGTCGGGTTCGCCCACGTCTTCGAGACCACGCTTGATTGCGTTCGATCCCAGACGCTGGAGCCGACGCAGGATGTCCTGAAGGTCATGCTTCGCTCGGCCGACGTGCTTGCAGATCTGACCGCCGCTGCACGCGAAGGCGGCTCGGTGGACGCGGAACGAACGGCCGTTCTGGCCAAGGAGCTCGAGGCTCTCGCCAAGGGTGAGGCACCGCCCGCAGCTCCGGCTGCAGCGGCACCGGAGGCACCTGCACCGGCAGCTCCAGAGCCCGTCGCTGTGGCACCCGAACCTGAGCCTGCGCCAGCGCCCGAGCCCACCGATGAGAGCGGCTTCCAGCCGGTTCCCTTCTCCTTCGACGATTTCTCTGACGAGGATGGCGATGCTTCCGAGCCTGTCGAGACGACCGGTTCTGAAGGTCACAGCAACAAGTTTACCGTCAAGTTCAAGCCGCGCTCGGATCTTTATGCCAACGGCAACGAAACCGTGCTGCTTCTGCGCGATCTTGCCAAGCTCGGCGAAATGCGGGTGCGCTGCGAAAACGACGATCTTCCCGCCATCGACAAGCTCGATCCGGAAGGTGCTTACCTGTCCTGGCTGATCGAGATATCGACCAACTCCGCAGAAGACGAGATCCGTTCGATCTTCGAATTTGTCGAATGGGATTGCCAGTTGGAAATAACTGCCGGCGAGCCGGACGTCGAAATGCCTGAAACGGCTGCTGTCGAACAGCCGGAAGAAGCGCCGATGGAAGCCGTGCCGTTCGATCTTTCCCTTCTCGAAGACGAAACTGCTGCGTCACCGGAAGGAGCTCCCGCTGCCGAGGCCGCGGCTGAAGAAGCTCCGGCTGGCGCCGCATCCGGCAAAGCTGACAACCCTGGTGAGCAGCCTGCGCCTGAACTGCCGGCAGCAGCAGCTGCAATCGCCGCGAACGCCGAAAAGCAGAAGGTCGCAGCCGTTGCTGCCGTCCCTGCCGCGCCGCAGACAATCCGCGTCGATCTCGATCGCGTCGATCGTCTCATCAATCTCGTCGGCGAGCTGGTGATCAATCAGGCCATGCTGGCCCAGAGTGTCGTCGAGAACGAAACCGGCGGCGCATCGGCCATCAATCTGGGCCTTGAGGAGCTGCAACAGCTTACCCGCGAGATCCAGGATTCGGTCATGGCGATCCGCGCCCAGCCGGTCAAGCCGGTCTTCCAGCGCATGTCGCGTATCGTTCGCGAAATCGCGGACATGACCGGCAAGAGTGTCCGTCTGGTCACCGAGGGTGAAAACACCGAGGTCGACAAGACGGTCATCGACAAGCTGGCCGAGCCGCTGACCCACATGATCCGCAACGCCGTCGACCACGGTCTGGAAACACCCGAAAAGCGCCAGGCCGCCGGCAAGAGCGCGGAAGGCGTGCTCCGGCTTTCGGCGAAGCACCGTTCAGGCCGCATCGTCATCGAGATTGCCGATGACGGCGCCGGCATCAACCGCGAGCGCGTTCGACAGAAGGCGATCGACAACGGTCTCATCACGGCGGAACAGAACCTGCCCGACGAGGAAATCGACAACCTGATCTTCCATCCGGGCTTTTCGACCGCTGAGAAACTCTCCGACATTTCAGGCCGTGGCGTCGGCATGGATGTGGTGAAGCGCTCGATCCAGTCGCTCGGCGGCCGCATCAACATCACCTCGACGCCGGGCAAGGGCTCGATCTTCACGATGAGCCTGCCGCTCACCCTTGCCGTCCTCGACGGCATGGTGGTCACTGTTGCAGGCCAGACACTGGTGGTTCCGCTCACCGCGATCGTCGAGACGCTGCAGCCGGAGAAGGGGGACATCCATTCCTTCGGCTCCAACCAGCGCCTTATCGCGATCCGCGACAGCTTCTGCCCGCTCGTTGATGTGGGCCACATCCTGCGCTTCCGCCCGGACTATGCGGACCCGGCCGAAGGTGTTGCGCTCCTCGTCGAGAGCGAGGGCGGCGGACAGCGTGCGCTCATGGTCGACGCAATTCAGGGCCAGCGTCAGGTAGTCATTAAGTCTTTGGAGGCAAATTACACCAGCGTGCCGGGCATTGCGGCCGCAACCATCCTTGGTGATGGGCGTGTTGCTCTCATTCTGGATGTGGATTCCGTGGTGGCGGCGTCGCGGGGACAGTCAATGCGTGGAGAGATGTCGCTCGCGGCTGCTGGATAGCATGCCGTTGGCGACCATCAGGAAAGTCGATGCCGATGAACACCAGTGCAGTTGCCCCTAGCGGGAAACAGGAAGAATGTGTGGTTAGCGGGGAATTCCCGATGACCCGGAAAGATCTGGCGGACATCGCCGCCATGATCCATGCTGATGCGGGGATTTCCCTCAACGACAGCAAGGCGTCGCTTGTCTATTCGCGCCTGTCGAAGCGCTTGCGTCGGCTGGGTTTCTCCGCCTTCAGCGAGTATTGCCGTTTCGTTGCCGCGGAAGAGGGAGCCGCCGAACGTCGTGAGATGTTGTCGGCGCTGACGACCAACTTCACCAAATTCTTCCGCGAGAACCACCACTTCGAGCATCTCGAAAAGACGGTGTTGCCTGAGCTGATCGCGCGTGCCAAGGCCGGCGGCCGGGTCCGAATCTGGTCGGCGGGGTGTTCCGACGGTTCCGAGCCGTACTCGATCGCGCTGACCGTGCTGAAGGCGTTCCCGGACGTGGCCAATTACGACTTCAAGATCCTGGCCACCGACATTGATCCGAAGATCCTGCAGAAGGCCAAGAACGGCATCTACGAGGAGGCTGCGCTTGAAGCCGTTGAATCCGGTATGAGACATAATCTCTTCAAGCGTTCTGCCGAGGGCGGCTTTGCGGTCGATGCGAAGGTGAAATCGCTTATCACCTATCGTGAACTCAATCTCATGCAGCCCTGGCCCTTCAAGGGGCCGTTCGATGTGATTTTCTGCCGCAACGTCGTCATCTATTTCGATGAACCCACGCAGGCGCGCATCTGGACACGCTACGCCGAGAAGCTCGCTGTGTCCGGTCACCTCTACATCGGTCACTCCGAGCGCCTCTGGGGCGAGGCAAAGGACTGGTTCGATAATGTTGGCATCACCACTTACCGCTATCGGGGAGGAGCGCGGAAATGACAATGGCACGCGTACTTGTTGTAGATGATTCCCCGACCATGCGTGGTCTGATCCGTGGCGTTCTGTCGAGCGATCCGCAGATCGAGGTTGTCGGCGAGGCCGGCGACGCGATGGAAGCGCGTGCGGCCATCAAGCAGCTCAACCCCGATGTCGTGACACTGGATGTCGAGATGCCGAACATGAACGGCCTCGAGTTTCTCGAAAAGATCATGACGCTTCGGCCCATGCCGGTCATCATGGTTTCGACGTTGACCCACCGCGGCGCCGAGGCAACGCTTGCCGCGCTCGAGATCGGCGCCTTCGACTGTGTCGGCAAGCCGACTCCAGGCGACCCGGCACCCTTCGGAGGGCTGATTGAAACCGTAAAGGCAGCCGCCCGTTCGCAGCGCCACAAGCAACCTGCTGCACCGGCACCGGTGACGCAGGCGCGTCCGTCAGCGGCAATACAATACGCTCCGTCGCGCAAGATCATCGCCATCGGCGCCTCCACCGGCGGCGTCGAGGCGCTGATCCAGGTCGTTTCGAAGTTTCCGGAAAACTGTCCGCCCACAGTCATCACGCAGCACATGCCGGCAGCCTTCACCAAAAGCTTCGCGCAACGTCTCGACCGGCTGTGCAAGCCGAAGGTCAAGGAGGCCGAGAACGGCGACAGGCTGGAGATCGGCCGCATCTACCTTGCGCCAGGCGGAGACCAGCATCTCGAGGTAGGGAACGCTGCCGCTCCCTCCTGCCGGTTGATTGAAAGCGATCCCGTCAACGGTCACCGCCCTTCGGTCGATGTGCTGTTCGATTCGGTCGCCAGCCTGGCGGGCAGTCGGGCCGTTGGCGTAATTCTCACGGGAATGGGGCGCGACGGCGCGCGCGGACTTCTCAACATGCGGCAGGCCGGTGCAACGACCATCGGTCAGGACGAAAAGACCTGTGTGGTCTACGGAATGCCCCGCGTTGCGTACGAAATGGGTGCGGTCGGGACCCAAGTGCCTCTGAATGATATCGGAGAGGAGATCCTCCGCTCCACCACCACACGCAAGGATAGGGTCGCATAAATGTCTATTGCAGAAAAAATCAAGGTCTTGATCGTAGACGATCAGGTTACGAGTCGTTTGCTTCTCGGCGATGCGCTGCAGCAGCTCGGCTTCAAGCAGATCACGGTGGCGGGTGATGGCGAACAGGGCATGAAAATCATGGCCCAGCAGCCCCATCACCTCGTGATCTCGGACTTCAACATGCCGAAGATGGATGGTCTCGGATTGCTTGAGGCAGTTCGATCCAACCCGGCAACCAAGCGCGCGGCATTCATCATGCTGACCGCGCAAGGCGATCGTGCTCTGGTGCAAAAAGCGGCGGCGCTGGGCGCCAACAATGTGTTGGCTAAGCCTTTCACCATCCCCAAAATGCAGGCGGCTATCGAAGCCGTGTTTGGAGCTCTCAAGTGATACATGATCCGTCAACGCGGCGAATTCACGTCATACAAGGCGAATACAAGGTCTCCAGCGATCCGGATGTCGTGCTCTGCACCATCCTTGGCTCCTGTGTAGCCGCCTGTATGCGTGACCCCGTCGCAGGAGTTGGCGGGCTGAACCACTTTCTTCTCCCGGGCAATGTCGGGAGCGGGGCGACTGGCACCGAGGCCAGTCGCTACGGCGTCCATCTGATGGAGCTTCTGATCAACGGACTGTTGAAGGCCGGCGCGCGTCGCGACCGACTGGAAGCCAAGATCATCGGCGGTGCCAAGACCATTGCAACTTTTTCCAACATTGGCGAACAGAATGCGGCCTTCGCCCAGCAGTTCCTGAAGGACGAAGGCATCAAGATCGTTGGAATCAACGTAGGCGGCGATAACGGAAGGAAGCTGGAATACTGGCCGGTCAGCGGCCGGGCACGCCAGATTCCACTTACAGGTGCGGAAACTCAGAAGACCGTTGCACGGGAGCAGTCTGTTCCCAAGCCCGAGGTCCGGAAGCCCGCGGAAACGTCGATCGAGTTTTTCTAGAGAGGTTCGTACAATGGCTACTGGAGAGGGAGCACCACAGTTCTCGCACGAGCCCCTATTCGATGTAATCGGAAGGGTAAGCACGGAATTGCGGGACGTGGCCAAGCTCATCGAGCAGCTCGAACCGATGCTGTCGGACGCGCAGTCCGACGAGTATCTTGAATCGCCTGAGCACATGCGCCTGTTGCAGGGGATCGATCTCGCCGTGCAGAAGTCCAAGGGGCTTGCGGCGTTTCTCGATAGCGTCAGCGATGAACTGGATGTCGATCATCTGGTCGACATTACCACCGCGCTCAATCTGGTTACGCTTTCCGACATGAAAATGCGTCTGCGTGCGGCCGTTGACACCAAACAGTCGGCTGAAACCTATCAGGCGGCCTCCGGCGATCTCGATTTCTTCTGACGCCGGAGGGCGGCGGGCAATCTTCGAACACCTTCGCGCAAGTTTCAGCTTCTAGTGTGCCGTCAGGGCATTGGGAGCCTGTAACTCTTATGGGCAGCGTGGGTACAGAATGAATCTGTTCGACCAGCTAACACAAATCGGAAAAAACCTGGCCGGGCTGGGCCAGGCAAGATTGATCGGACTGGGCGCCGTGGGCGCCGCGGCAATCGCGTTGATCGTGGTCGCCGGCATGTTCCTGAACAAGCCTACTCGTGAAACGCTCTATATCGGCCTGTCTGGCGAGGATATCTCCCAGATTTCCCAGGTCCTTGCTGAAGCCAATATCGATTTCTCCACCGGCACCGACGGAACCTCCGTTACCGTTCCCGCAGGCATGACGGGGCGCGCCCGCATGCTGCTTGCAGAGCGTGGCCTGCCGTCGTCCTCCACATCGGGTTATGAGCTTTTCGACCAGGTCGGCTCGCTCGGCCTGACCAGCTTCATGCAGGAAGTCACCCGTGTCCGCGCGCTGGAAGGCGAGATCGCCCGCACGATCCAGTCGATCAACGGTATCTCGGCGGCTCGCGTCCATATCGTCCTTGCCGATCGCGGCAACTTCCGTCGTGGCGAACAAAAACCGTCAGCTTCCGTTATGGTGCGCACGAACAATGCGACGGCCAATCGTGCGGCAGATTCGATCCGCCACCTTGTCGCATCCTCAGTGCCAGGATTGACGGTGGATGAAGTCACCGTCCTGGATGCTACCGGCAAGCTCCTGGCCTCGGGTGACGACTTCTCCAATTCAAATCTCAACCGCTCGATGTCGATCGTCCAGCTCGTTCAGAACGAGGTGCAGGACAATATCGATCGTGCGCTGGCACCCTTCCTTGGTGTCGAGAACTTCCGCACCAGCGTGACGGCCGCAGTCAATACCGACAGTCAGCAGATCCAGGAAACGATCTTCGACCCGGAATCGCGTGTCGAGCGCTCTACGCGTATCACCCGTGAGAACCAGCAATCGAACCAGTCGTCCAGCCAGGCGCCCGCGACGGTGGAGCAGAACATTCCCGATCAGGCTCCGGCAGCCGGCGCGGCGGGTCCGAAA
>CEQK01049485.1_pt1 | contig 30294 bp, 21 predicted proteins | sample 531051 | NCBI WGS metagenome assembly CEQK01 (sample SAMEA2621229, study PRJEB7988) | marine metagenome | biome: marine biome (ENVO:00000447); feature: deep chlorophyll maximum layer (ENVO:xxxxxxxx); material: "saline water (ENVO:00002010), including plankton (ENVO:xxxxxxxx)" | depth 150 m
GCGCACCCGCGATCCTGTTCGGGCTTCTGGCGCTGCCGGTCATCTGGTGGCTTTTACGGCTCACGCCGCCGCGCCCGCAGGCTGAACCCTTTGCACCGCTCGCCATTCTCGCCCGCGTTCTCAAGCCCGAGGAAACGCCGTCGCACAGCCCCTGGTGGCTGACGGCGCTGCGCCTCCTCGTTGCGGCCCTGATCATCCTCGCGCTGTCGGAGCCGATCCTCAATCCGCGCGACAAGACGCTGTCGGCCAGCGGCCCGCTTGTTCTGATGATCGACAACGGCTGGGCGAGCGCGCCAGACTGGGACGATCGCGTGGCTGCCGCCGAGGATCTGATCGCGGAAGCACGTGACGCCGGTGTTCCCGTCTCGATTGCCTTTACCGCCGACCGCCGCAACGATGCCACGCCGATGAGCGCCTCGGATGCGCTCGAGCAATTGCTGGCCGCCGCCCCACGGCCGGCACGGCCTGAACGCGGCGCCACCGTGACAGCCATGCAGGCCGCCTTGGCTGGAACGGCACCCGGCACGATCGCCTATGTGTCCGACGGCATCGCAACTGGCGACGGGAGCGACGCACTCACTCGCCTCTTCGGTCTTGGCGCCGCCGATATCCAGATCATCGGCTCGGATGCGCAAGCCCCCGTCGCGCTGACCGATACCTCGAACGGCTCGGACGCGCTGCAGATCTCAGCGACACGACTTGCCACCGACGGTTCGATTAGCGTCCCTGTTACCGCCCGCGACAGCCGTGGCCGCGACATCGCCCGTGGCGAAATCGGTTTCGAGGGTGGGGCGAATGCCGGGACCGGCGAAATCCGCGCGCCCTTTGAAATCCGCAACGACATCGCTCGAATAGACGTCGATGCAGACCGGACAGCGGCTGGCGTCCGTCTGGTCGACGACAGTTTCCGCCGTCGCCGCGTCGCGCTGATCTCCGGTGAGGCCGCCGATCTGGCACAGCCGCTCTTGTCGCCGCTCTACTATATCGACAAGGCCCTCTCGCCCTATGCCGACCTGATCCATGCCCAGAGTGCCGATCTCGCGAAATCCATTCCGGCGCTGATCGAACGGCAGCCCGCCATCATCGTCATGGCGGACATCGGCTCGCTGCCCGAGCAGGAAGCCACGGAGCTGGAGCAGTGGATCGAGAATGGCGGCACTTTGGTGCGTTTCGCCGGTCCGCGTCTGGCCGCCGCCGACAACGATACGCTGACGCCCGTCACCCTGCGGCGCGGCGAACGCGAACTGGGCGGCGCCTTATCGTGGGACGAGCCGCAGCCGCTTGCCAACTATCCCGAAGGCAGCCCGTTTGCGGGTCTGCCGGTTCCGCGCGATGTCACCGTCAACCGCCAGGTGCTTGCCGAACCCTCCGCCGATCTCGCCTCGCGGACCTGGGCCTCTCTGGCAGACGGCACGCCGCTGGTCACCGCCGCCGATCGCGGCAACGGGCGGATCGTGCTCTTTCACGTGACGGCCGAAGCCGGCTGGTCGAACCTGCCGATCTCCGGCCATTTCGTCGACATGCTGCGCCGGGTCGTACAGCTCTCCAACAATGTCGGTCGCGCCGGCGGTTCCTCCAATGCGGTGCTGCCGCCCTACCAGCTTCTCAATGCTTCGGGCGCGCTATTGCCGGCTTCGGGCGATGCAAAACCGCTCGATCTGACGGGCGGCCGCACGCCGCGCGCCGGCCCCGACAACCCGCCGGGCCTTTACGGCACCGAGGACGGCTATGTGGCCCTCAATCTGTTTCAGAGCGATGAACGCATCGAACCGCTCGAAATCCCCGACGCCGGCGCTCCCATCAGCCGCGCTTCATTGGGCCGCGGTGATGCGCTTGACCTCAAGCCCTGGCTCTTCGGCGCAGCACTTCTCGGCCTTCTGATCGATACGCTCATCGTCCTCGTCATGGGCGGCGCGCTCCGTCGCCTGACGGGGCGCCGCGTTACCGCAGCAGGCGTCGTTCTGCTCGCGGCGGGACTGGCGATCCATATCTCCATCCCCAGCGCAATGGCGCAGGACAGCCAGCCCGGCGATGTCGACATCCTCGACAAGCTCGACCAGACCCATATCGCCTATGTCATCACCGGCGACGACGAGGTCGACCGTATCAGCCGCGAGGGACTGAACGGGCTCTCCAATTATCTCGCCAACCGTACCGCGCTCGAACCTGGCGAACCGGTCGGCGTCGATATCGAAACCGACCAGCTCTCCTTCTATCCGCTGATCTACTGGCCGATGAGCGAACAGGCGCCGATGCCCTCCGAAGCCGCGATCAGCCGCATCGATGCCTATATGAAAAACGGCGGCTCGGTGCTGTTCGACACCCGCGACCGGATGGACGATCTCGGTGGCGCGACTGCCGGGCCGACGCGTCGCCTCCAGGCGATCCTGTCCGATCTCGACATTCCGCCGCTTGAACCGGTGCCCTCCGATCACGTGCTGACCAAGGCGTTTTATCTCCTCGACATCTTCCCAGGACGCTACGCCGATGGCCCGCTCTGGGTGGAGGCCACCGCAGCGAGCGAAGAAGAGGCTACCGCCGAACGTCCCGCACGCGCCGGCGACGGTGTCTCCTCGATCCTGATCACTTCGAATGATTTTGCCGCCGCCTGGGCCGAAGACGAAGCCGGCAACCGGCTCTACCCGACCGTGCCCAATGATCCCTGGCAGCGCGAATATGCCTACCGCGCCGGCGTCAACATCATGATGTACATGCTGACCGGCAACTACAAATCCGATCAGGTCCACATCCCCGCACTCCTCGAACGGCTGGGGCAATGAGATGAACCTGAGCTTTGCACCCTTCATTCCCCTCCCCTTGCTTGTCGGCCTTGCGATCATCGCGGCAGTGCTCGCTGGCTGGGCGCTTTTCGTCCGCCAGCGCGGCTCAGTCATCCGTGCCATCGCGCTCGCCGCTCTTGTGCTGGCGCTCGCCAATCCTGTTGCCAGTTTCGAGGAACGCGCGCCTGTGAAAAGTGTGGTCGCCGTCGTCGTCGACCGCAGCCAGAGCCAGGACCTGGGCGAACGCACCGACCAGACCGACAAGGCGCTGACCGAACTGAAAGCCCGCCTCGACCGCTTCCCCGATTTCGAGACCCGCATCATCGAAAGCCGCGGCGACCCGGATTCCGATTCCCCCTCGACCGATCTCTTCGAAGCGCTCTCCACCGGAATTCGGGATATCCCGACCTCCCGCCTGGCGGGTGCCGTCATGATCACCGATGGCCAGGTTCACGATGTGCCTGACACCGCCGAGACACTCGGCCTCGACGTGCCTGTCCATGGATTGATCACCGGCGACGAGAATGAGCTTGATCGCCGCATCGAGATCGTCCGCGCACCACGGTTCGGAATTGTCGGCGAGAATCAGGACATCGTCTATCGCGTGATGGTCGACGGCCAGCCTTCAAGCGCCCCGCTGCCGGTCACCATCCGCGTCAATGGCGAGGATCGCGGTATCGCCGAGGCCGTTCCCGGCGAGGAGAGCACCTATACGCTGGAAGTCCCGCGCGGCGGCAACAACATTGTCGAGCTCGCGGTCGAGGAAGAGCCGTCGGAAGTCTCGACAGCCAACAACCGCGCAGTCGCCCGCATCGAGGGCATCCGCGAAAACCTCCGGGTGTTGCTGGTGTCCGGCGAGCCCCATTCGGGCGAACGCGCCTGGCGCAATCTCCTGAAATCCGACGCCTCGGTGGATCTCGTCCATTTCACCATTCTGCGCCCCCCGGAAAAGCAGGACGGCACGCCGATCACCGAGCTCTCCCTCATCGCCTTCCCGACCCGCGAGCTCTTTGTCGAGAAGATCGAGGAATTCGACCTCATCATCTTCGACCGCTACCAGAACCGCGGCGTACTGCCGGTGCTCTACTACGACTATATCGCTCAGTACGTGGAAAACGGCGGCGCGCTGCTGATCGCGTCTGGACCGGAAATGTCGGGTATCGAATCCATCGCCCAGACACCCCTTGCCCCTGTGCTTCCTGCCTTCCCGACCGGCAACATGGATGTCGAGGGTTTTTATCCGCGCCTCACCGATGCCGGCCGGCGCCACCCCGTCACTCGAGAACTCCCGGGCGGCCTGCAGGACCCGCCCGCCTGGGGCCGATGGTTCCGCTCGGTCGCAGTCCAGAGCGTGGCCGGCGACACCGTGATGAAAGCCGCCAACGACGCGCCGCTGCTCGTCCTCAATCGCCATGGCGAAGGCCGGGTTGCGATGCTGCTGTCCGACCAGGGCTGGCTCTGGGCGCGTGGTTTCGAAGGCGGCGGCCCGCATGTGGCGCTCTACCGCCGTATCGCCCACTGGCTGATGAAGGAGCCCTCGCTCGAGGAGGAAGCGCTTAGAGCCTCCGCCAATGGCAGAACCCTGCGCGTTGAGCGCCAGACAATGGCCGACGCCGCCGATCCCGTCACCCTAACTCTGCCCTCGGGCGCAACGCGGCAGCTGACGCTCGAACCCGAAAGCGACGGCCTGTTTGCAGCGGAACTGCCCCTCGACGAATTCGGCCTGGTGGAGGCTCGCGACGGCGATCTGACAGCCCTCGCCCATATCGGTGCAATCGACGCGCCGGAGTTCCGGGCCACGGTCTCGACCACCGAGGTCCTGAGGCCCATTGCCGAGGAAACCGGCGGCATGGTCACGCGGGTCTCGGCCGACAATGCCGTGCCGCAGATCCTGCCCGTCCGGTCCGGCTTCCGCGATAGCGGCGAACGACTGACGCTCCGGACATCGTCGGAAACCGTGCTTCTCGGAGTTCGATCGGTGCCGCTCTTTGCGGGCTTCCTGGGGCTGATGCTGATGATCCTGGCGCTTGGCGCCACCTGGTTCCGCGAAGGCCGTTAAAACCCGTCAGCCACGATCCCGGTGACGGATTTCGCCTTCGAGTTCATCGGCTGTCACGGTCTCGAAACAGGCGGCCAACACCCGGCGCGGATCGACCGGCCCCGGCATTCTCAACGCGCCCGGCCGAGTTGGCTGAAAGCCGAGCGGCCCGTAATAGGGTGGATCGCCGATGAGGATTACAGCCTCGCTGCCCGCCCGTTTCGCGGCATCCACCGCGATCCGCACCAGTTCCCGACCGATCCCGAGATTCTTGTGTGATGGCCGCACGGCCAGAGGTCCGAGAAGATGTGTCGGCGTGTGCCCCGCCCAAATGGGTGTCATCCGCACGGAGGCGATCGTTTCACCATTGTCGGCGCAGACAAAAGACAGGTGCCGGTCGTGCGGCCCCTGCTCGCGGATGCGCTCGGCGGCACGCGTAAAGCGTCCCGGGCCGAAAGCTTCCTCGTTGATGAGGTCGATTGCTGCGTTATGGGAGGCGTCTTCGGTCAGATAGACGAGATCGAGCTTGGACATGGGATTTTCCGGACGAGAGACTGAGAACGAGAACGCAAAAAGGGCCCCGCGTTTTTCACGCGAGCAAGAACTTCAGCGTCGTCGGGTCGTCCAGATAGTCATCAGGCTTTGGTCTCCTTGAGGCATCGCTGATAGCAGAGCCCCCCCTACTCCGTCTACGGGAAAACACACCGTTCACCCCCTTCGGCTTCGAAACCGCGCCAAAACACCCTATGTTCACGGAAAAGGAGTTTTGATCATGGGTATGCTCGATAACGGCGTCTGGAAGGACGTGTGGTACGACACCAAATCGACCGGCGGCAAATTCAAGCGGTCGACATCATCTTTTCGCAGCTGGGTGACCAAGGACGGCTCCGCCGGTCCGTCGGGCGAAGGCGGCTTCAAGGCAGAGGCCGGCCGCTATCATCTTTATGTATCGCTCGCCTGCCCCTGGGCCCACCGCACGCTGATCTTCCGGGAGCTGATGGGCCTGCAGGATGCCATTACCGTCGATGTCGTCGATTACCACATGGGCGAAAACGGCTGGGAGTTCAAAAAGCGCGACGGTGCGACCGGCGACAGCCTGATGGACAAGGATTACCTGCACCAGGTCTACACCGAAGCTGACCCGCACTATACCGGGCGCGTGACAGTGCCGGTTCTCTGGGACAAACAGAAGAAGACCATCGTCTCCAATGAGTCCGCCGAAATCATCCGCATGTTCAACTCGGCTTTCACCGAGATCGCGGATCCGAAGGCTCCCGATTTCTATCCCAAAGAGCTTCATGACGAGATCGACGAGATCAACGACCTCGTTTACAAGACCGTGAACAACGGCGTCTACAAGGCGGGTTTTGCCACCGAGCAGGATGTCTACGAGGAGAACGTCAAAAAGCTCTTCGACACGCTCGACAAGCTCGAGGAGCGCCTCTCCAGCCAGCGCTATCTCGTTGGCGAGACGCTGACGGAAGCCGATTGGCGGCTTTTCACGACACTGATCCGCTTCGATCCCGTCTATGTCGGCCACTTCAAGTGCAACATCCGTCGCATCGCCGACTACCCGAACCTCTACGGATACATGCGCGAACTCTACCAGATGCCCGGGATCGCCGGCACGGTGAACTTCAAGCATATTCAGCACCACTATTACGGCAGCCACGACACCATCAACCCGAACGGCATCGTGCCCGTCGGTCCCGTGATGGATCTGGACGCGCCGCACGGTCGCGACCGCCTTAAGAAGGCCGCCTGACACATAGGGCCCGGCAATCATATGATCGCCGGGCCTTGTTATATAGAATTTATTGCATACATCTGAGGCAGACCGCTAACCAAGGGAGTTTCAGATGTCCTACACGATCGACCGCACCTTCTCCGGCGAAAGCTTCGACGCAATCGTCGAGCGCACACGCTCCGCACTATCGGACAACGGTTTCGGCGTGCTGACCGAGATCGACGTTTCCGCGACCATGAAGAAGAAGATCGACAAGGACGTTCCGCCCTACCTGATCCTCGGCGCCTGCAATCCGAACATGGCCTACCAGGCCATCGGCATCGAACCCAAGATCGGCGCCATGCTTCCCTGCAACGTGATCGTGCGCGAGAGCGGCAACGGGGTGACCGTCAGCGCGGTCGATCCCGTCGCCTCCATGCAGGCAGTCGACAACGACAAGCTGCATTCCGTCGCCGGTGAAGTCCGGTCGATGCTGGAGACTGTCGTCATGGCGATCTGATCCGCAACCTTACGAGCGGATCTTGAAGCCGGTCCTGTAGGTCCACCAGATCACGCCGAGGCAGATCATCAGGAACAGCGCGATCATGGCGAGGCTGACGCCGACCGCCACGTCCGCCATGCCGAAGAAGCTCCAGCGGAACCCCGAAATCAGATAGACGACGGGGTTCAGCAACGCAACGGTCTGCCACCCTTCGGGCAGCATCTCGATGGAGTAGAAACTTCCGCCCAGAAACACGAGCGGTGTCACCACGAGCAGCGGCACGAGCTGCAGCTGCTCGAAGTTCTTCGACCACAGTCCGATGATGAAGCCGAACAGGCTGAAGGATATGCAGGTCAGCGCCAGAAAGGCGATCATCGCCAACGGGTGCTGAACATGCAGATCGACGAAGAAAAATGCCGTTGCGAAGATGATCATACCGATGAAAAGCGACTTGGTCGCCGCCGCCCCTACATAGCCGAGCACGATCTCCACGAAGGACACCGGAGCGGCATTCACCTCGTAGATCGAGCCTATAAATTTGGGGAAATAGATGCCGAAGGAGGCGTTCGAGATGCTCTGCGTCAGGACCGACAGCATGATCAGGCCGGGCACGATGAACGCACCGTAGGAAATGCCCTCTACCTCCTGGATGCGTGATCCGATCGCCGCACCGAAGACGATGAAGTAGAGCGAGGTCGACAGGACCGGCGAGATCAGGCTCTGAGTGATGGTCCGGAAAAACCGTGCCATCTCGAAATAGTAGATGGAGGAAACCGCGCGGAAGTTCATGCCTGTTCCTTTACCAGTCCGACGAAAATCTCTTCGAGAGAACTCTGTTTCGTCTCGATATCCCGAAGGGTCAGCCCGGCGTTCTTGATGTCGGCGATCAGCGAGGTGATGCCGGTGCGCTCGCCATTGGCCTCATAGGAGTAGATCAGGGTCTGCTTGTCCGCGCCGAATTCCAGATCATACTGCGCCAGTGCAGCAGGAATCTCGGCGACCGGTTCGGTGAGTTCGATGCGAAGCTCCCGGTGACCCATGCGGCGCATCAGCGAGCGGGTCGGCTCGACCAGCAGGATCTCGCCCTTGTTAATGATGCCCACACGATCGGCGATGGCCTCGGCTTCCTCGATATAGTGGGTCGTCAGAATGATCGTCACGCCTTCCTTCTTCAGCTGGCCGACCACCTCCCACATGTCCTTTCGAAGTTCCACATCGACACCCGCCGTGGGTTCATCGAGGAAAAGGACCTTGGGACTGTGGCAAAGCGCCTTGGCGATCAGAACGCGCCGCTTCATGCCACCTGAGAGTTCACGCGTGAGCGAATCCTTCTTGTCCCACAGCGACAAACGCCGCAGCACATCCTCCAGAAACGCCGGATCGGGCTTCTTGCCGAAGAGGCCACGGGTGAAACGCAGTCCGTTATAGACGCTCTGGAAGGGTTCGAGCGCGATTTCCTGCGGAACCAGGCCGATGAGTTCGCGCGCCTTGCGGTAATCGCTGACAGTGTCGTGTCCGCCGACGAGAATGCGCCCCTTTGAGAGATTGACCAGTCCGCAGATGATCGAAATCAGCGTGGTTTTGCCCGCACCGTTCGGCCCGAGCAGCGCGAGGATCTCGCCTTCCTCGATGTCGAGATTGACGTCCTTGAGTGCGTGGAAACCACCTTCATAGGTCTTCGAGAGGTTCTCGACCTTGATAATCGGCGCCATTGGAAATGTGTCCGGAAAATTGGATCGTAAAGATGTGCGGCGAATGTAAGCCGCTGGCGGCAGGTTTCAAGTCAGGCGCGCGTCATCCCTGTCACCAAAGCTCTTCCTGCTGACATTTTCCGGCAAGCTCGTCGATCCGCCGGCGTGTGGCGGCCGTCGTTCCCTCTGGCAAGGCGTCGAGCGGAAAGAAGCCCGTCTCGACAATCTCCGCATCCGGCTTTTTGGGCGCGGTCTGTCGAACCAGGCAGCGATAGAACGCAACATGGTCGCGCTTTGACGTGCGCGGATTGAAGTATATGGCCAGGAGCTGCGGCGTGCCGATAATGGCGAGATTGCCCTCCTCCTGAAGTTCACGCGCCAACGCATCAGCCGCCGTCTGGCCGCGTTCCACGCCGCCGCCGGGCATGTGCCAGCCGGGAACATAGGAATGGCGAACGAGAAAGATCCGGCCGTCCTCGTCGAAGCAGGCCGCACGCACGCCAAACGTCATGGCGCGGCTCAATGCAAACCATATGTGGACGACCCGCGTCACCAGACGCGCCCGGAACGAGCGCATTTCCGGCGGGCGACCGCCATATTCTTGATCAGCCTTCATAATTTCATTTGGCCCTTGCGCTTGCCGCGCCTGCACCCCGCCGCTATGTGAGGTGTCATGTTCCGCTTGGCTCATATATCCGACGTCCATCTGGGTCCCCTGCCGAAGGTCTCCCTTTCAGAGCTCGCTTCCAAGCGTATCACCGGTTATGTGAACTGGCGACGCAACCGCCGCAAGCACATGTTCGGCACCGCGCTCGAAGAAATCATCGAGGAAATGGCCGAGACCGAACTCGACCATGTCGCCATTACCGGCGATCTGGTCAATCTCGCAACCTCGACCGAGATCGAGACCGTCACGCAGTGGCTCGAGGTCAATTTCCTGCCCGACCGGACAACGCTGGTTCCCGGCAATCACGATGCCTATGTGCCCGGCGCGCTCAAGAAGGCTGTAAAGTCCTGGGAGCCCTGGATCCTGACCGGTGGCGAAGCCCATGGCGAGGGCACCTATTTCCCCACGCTCACCGAGCGGGGCGATTGCGCGATCATCGGCATCTCGTCGGCCAATCCCTCGCTGCCTTTCATGGCAACGGGCGATTTCTCGAAGAAACAGGCGAAGAAGGCCGGCGCACTTCTGGCCGACGCGGGACGACGCGGCAAGTTTCGTGTGGTGCTCATCCATCATCCGCCCGTCGAGGATGCAGCGAGCTGGCACAAGCGCCTCAAGGGCATCGGGAAATTCCAGAAGATGATCCGCAAGAACGGCGCCGAGCTGGTTTTGCACGGACACACCCACCTCGACTCGCTGCACCACATTTCGACAGACAGGGGCAACATACCCGTGGTCGGCATCGCCTCGGCGAGCCAGGGCCCGAACGGCAAGAAACCCAATGCGGCCTTCAACATGTTCGAGATCACAGGCAAGCCCGGCGAATGGCACCTCGTGCACCGTCGCTACAGCCTCAACGATGACGGTCGGAGCGTGAGCGAGAACACGGAAGCCCCAAGGGCTGGCACTCAAACGCCGGCGCCTCTCGCCTGACCTAGCTAGCTCAGCAGCGCGGAAATCCGGTCCCAGAATGCCGCGACGAGCGCTGCGGCACCTGCCACGCAACCCAGGATGAACCAGGACGCGCCGATGACGAAGCCCGCGCCCTTCGCCGGCTTTCTCTCGGGAACGACTGGTGCAGGCCCAATGGGAGCCGTCTGCAGGGTGTCGGTTTCCACCTCCGCCCGCTCTTCGCTCCCCGCGTCCGAAACGGTTTCCGAATTAAAAGCCGAGCCGCGCATCGTATCGAGATCGCCCGAGAGCATACGCTCGCGCTCGATCACCCGTTCGGCGACGTAACGCGCCACGGTATCGGCCGCATCCTTGACCTCATTGGCCTCGCCCAGAATGACGCGCCCGAGACGGGTGTCGCGCACCACCCGGTAGAGCCGCCGGTCCGGCCCCATGTGAACATGGGCGACCGCATCGATCCAGAAGCGCGGTTGCTGACCTGTCGATATCCCGAAATCGAACCGATCGTCGGCAGGATCGATATCATCGATCACCGACTGCAGTTCCTCGGCGAGCAGTTCGAGCCGGGCGCGATCGGCATCGCGCATATCGACCACCACATCCGAGCGTTCGGCGGCGGCGATTTTGACTTCGCGGACGATATCCGTCAGCCGGCGTTCGGTACCCTTCGGGCCGCGATTGTCGTTGCTATTGTCGCTCATGACACTCTCCCGCTCCGGGCCTCATGCCCGGACGATCCGGCTCATCCGGATGGTTGGGAATTTATTAACACGGAAGCCGTCCCGCTGGCGAGTAGCCGAACACGGCTAGGTCACTCCGGACGTTGCTGCTGTGCGCAAAAAATCTGCGACCTCGGCAGGCTTCTCTTCAGGCAGCATGTGCCCGGCGCGGCTCAGCACGAGGAGCTCAAAATTGGCCGGAAGGCTGTCGCTGTCAGGACAGGGCAGAACCATATCGGCCGAGCCCCAGAGTACACGGACCGGCATCGGCAATTCGGCCAATTGAGCATGAGGCAGAACGCCCTGCCCCTTTTCGGGTCCGTCCGGGAACATTGCCGCATAGGTTTCGGTCAGCGCCTCCATCGCGCCCGGCGCGTCCCGAAACTCCGCCGCTGCCTGGAAGTATCCCTCCGGGACGTCGAGCCCCGGTCCCGCCATCTCCCGGATCACACGTTCAAGCTCATCTGCATCCGACGCCTTGGAGAACCGCGCCAGAAGGTCGGCATCGATGTCTGGCGCCATGCCGCCCGGTGCGATCAGGTTCAGGGACAGAACATTGTCCGGCGCGCGCATTGCAACGAGCGCGGCCACAGCGCCGCCCATCGAGTGCCCGGCAATATGAAACCGCTCGATCCCAGCGGCGTCGAGTTCCTGCAGGATGGCCTTGGCCATCCGTCCGGCGCCGCCGCGTCCCTCCGAATGGATGGATCTGCCGTGCCCCGGGAGATCGAAGATAATCAGCGGCACGTCGTCCTTGATGAGCGGAAACACGCGGTTCCATGTACGCATATTGCCACCGAAACCGTGCAGCAGAACGAGAGGCGCCGCCTCCCCCTTGCCGATCCGCCGGAAAGCCGGTCCCGCCATCGCTCTATCTCCTCAAACGAAAAACGCCCGGGAAATGCCCCGGGCGCTTGAACTCGGTCAGGCGCTCGCCTGCATTTCGAGATAGCGGTTGGCGGCTGAAACCACCGCGGCGAGCGAAGCGGCCACGATATTGGTGTTGATGCCGACGCCAAAGACCTTACCGGCTGGGCTTTCCATTTCCATGTAGCAGATCGCCGCCGCGTTCGAGCCGTGCTGCAGAGAGTGCTCGGAATAGTTCGCAACCGTCATGTCAATTCCGAGATAGCTCGACAGCGCATTGACGAAACCGTCGATCGGTCCCGTACCACGGCCATCGATCCTCTTGGTTTCGCCATTGTCGACGATCTCCGCCTCAACCATGCGGACTTGCTTGTTGGAGCTGTCGGTATGTGAATGGTGCTCGACGAATTGCAGGCGCGCGCCCGGCTGTTCCACGTAACGCTCGAGGAAACGCTCATAGATCGCTTTCGACGGCAGTTCCTTGCCTTCCTCGTCGGTAATGCGCTGGATGTCCTCGCGGAACTCGACCTGCAGGCCACGCGGCAGGTTCAACCCGTAGTCCTGGTTCAGGATATAGGCGATGCCGCCCTTCCCCGACTGAGAGTTGATGCGGATGATCGCCTCATAGGTGCGGCCGACATCCTGCGGGTCGATCGGCAGGTAAGGCACTTCCCAGTGGGGATCATTGGCGACCTTGATCGCCTTCATGCCCTTGTTGATGGCATCCTGGTGGGACCCCGAGAAAGCGGTGTAGACCAGTTCGCCAACGTAAGGATGACGCTCAGGGATCACCATCTGGTTGGAGTATTCGTAGACTTCCTTGATACGCTCGATCTCGGTGCAGTCGAGCTTCGGATCGACGCCCTGGGTATACATGTTCAGCGCCAGCGTGACGACGTCGACATTGCCGGTGCGCTCGCCGTTACCGAACAGCGTGCCTTCGACGCGGTCTGCGCCTGCCATCAGGCCCAGTTCGGTCGCAGCGATCCCGGTGCCGCGATCATTATGTGGGTGCAACGAGATGATGATGTTTTCGCGATTGTCGATATTGCGGCACATCCATTCGATCTGGTCCGCATAGACGTTCGGCGTCGCCATTTCGACGGTGGATGGCAGGTTGATGATCAGCTTGTTGTCGGCCGTCGGCTTCACTTCCTCGATCACCGCGTTGCAGATCTCGAGCGCGACGTCCAGCTCGGTGCCGGTAAAGCTCTCGGGCGAATACTGGAATCGGTAACCGCCGCCGGCCTTTTCGGCCATGTCGGTGATCATCTTGGCGGCATCGACGGCGATCTGCTTGATGCCGGCGACGTCCTTGTTGAAGACAACCCGGCGCTGGAGTTCCGAAGTCGAGTTATAGAAGTGGATGATCGGCTTGATCGAGCCTTCCAGCGACTCGAAGGTGCGCGTGATCAGCTCCGGGCGGCACTGGACCAACACCTGCAACGACACGTCAGCGGGCACATTGCCCTGTTCGACGCACCAGCGGGCAAAATCGAAATCGGTCTGTGAGGCGGACGGGAAACCGATCTCGATTTCCTTGAACCCCATGTCCAGCAGCAACTGGAACATCCGCGCTTTGCGGTCATGGCCCATCGGGTTGACCAGCGACTGGTTGCCGTCGCGCAGATCGACCGAGCACCAGATCGGCGCGGCGTCGATGATCTTGCCCGGCCAGGTACGGTCCGGAATGTTGACCTGCGGATAGGCGCGGTACTTGGCCGGCGCGTCCGGCATGCCCGGGTTTGCGGATCGGTTCTGGTTGGATCTTGCGTCCATTGTCATCTCTCGCTTTAGCTCCGGCGCGGCATTATGTGCCTGCTGAAAACCGGATTTCGACTATCTAGTCAAGTTTGGGTGATCTGGCTTGGGAGGAGCTTGCGCAAACGGCGGATCGACCGCCGGTCGCTCCTCAACGGGCCCGGCGATCGCCGCTAAGCGAGGAAAGAAGGAGGCCGCCGAGAAGCGCACGCGAACGCGCCGCGAAAATTGCGGCGTCGATCAGGGCTGTTGTGAAGGCGGACTTTTTCATGCGCTCCCAATACGTCAAGGTGCATGGGAAGGCAAGCGAGAAGTGCAACGTTCAGGGGAACTGGTCAGAAGTCGAGGTTCCGGGAGTTTGACAGGATCTCGTACTCCACTCCTTCAGGCCGGTAGTCGATTTTGGCGTTGCCCTCGAAATGGGCCGCAACGAAACGCTCGATTAGCTTGGTCCCGAAGCCCTGACGCGTCGGCGGTTTGACAGGCGGCCCGCCGTGTTCGCTCCAGCGGAAAGAGAATTGTGCATCGCGCAGGGCCCACTCGATATTGATCCGGCCCGTCTCGCTCGACAAAGCGCCATACTTGATGGAGTTGGTGAACAACTCGTTGAGCGCGAGCGACAGCGACAATGCCTTGCGCCCTTTGAGCGCCACGACGGGGCCTTCGACGTCGATCCTGCCGATTGCCGTCATGCGGCTTCCGATGATGCTGTCCACCAGTTCCTTGATGGTGGCCTCGGGATGATCCTCGGCCGTCAGCATGGCCTGGGCTTCTCCCAGGGACTTCAAACGATCCTGGAAGATGTCGAGCCGCTCGGACATCGCCTCCTCGCCGCGGAATGTCTGCGAAGCAAGCGCTGAGACCATGGCGACAAGATTTCCCATCCGGTGACGCAATTCAGCGTTCACCGCTGAGACCTGGCGCTGGACGAGAACCGTTTCGGTCGTCTCCATGACAGTGTCCATCATCCCGCAGACACGGCCGTTCTCGTCATAGATGGGGCTGTAACAGAAGGTGAAATGGCAGTCCTCCTCGTAGCCGTGACGATTGATGGCAAGCGGGAAATTTTCGATATAGGTGGATTCTCCCGCATAGGCCTTCTCTACAAGCGGACCGATATCCGGCCAGACTTCCGACCATATGTCACGAAAGGAACGCCCCATGGCCTCGGGTTTGTGACCGAGAATGGGCGCAAAGCCGTCATTGTAAATTGTCGTCAGCGAGTCGCCCCATACGATCGCCTTGGGAAATTTCGACGCCAACATCAGACTGACGATGGTCTTCAGTGAATTGGGCCAGCTTGCGGGGTGTCCCAGCTCGGTATTTTCCCAGTCGAGAGTACGGATTTTATCTGCACTGGTGCCGCTTCCATTGAGGAAGGACAGGCCATCATCGGCCATAACAAAGCACCTCCTTGCGCAAAATCGCGCACGTCAATCATAGCAGCACCGGCGATTCCCGCCATAATATTTGACATGTCGCTTCAGGGGATTTCGGCTCTCGCGTGGCACGATGGAACAATCCGGCTTCCTTGATGGTTTGACTTGAAACGGGAGATTGAAAGGGAAGCCGCGCCATGACGATCGCAACGGAAACAGACAATCGCAGCACCTCCGAAGTCGCATCGGACACGAAAGTCGCGACCGTATACCGGATGGTCATGCCCAATCACATCTGCCCCTACGGCCTGAAAACCAAGGCCCTCCTGGAGCGCAAAGGCTATACGGTCGATGACCATTGGCTGGAAACCCGTGAGGAGACCGACGCCTTCCAGGAAAAACACGGCGTGGAAACCACACCGCAGACCTTCATCGACGGTAAGCGCATTGGTGGCTATGATCAGGTCCGCGAATTCTTCGGCCAGGATGTGCTGAAGGAAGGCGACACGACATACCAGCCGGTGATCGCGATCTTCTCTGTGGCCTTCCTGATGGCACTTGCGGTTTCCTGGGCCGCAATCGGGACGATAATCGACCTCCGCGTCATCGAATGGTTCATTGCAATCTCGATGACGCTTCTCGGCATCCAGAAGCTTCAGGACGTCGAAGGCTTCTCGACCATGTTCCTGAACTACGATCTTCTGGCGCGAAAGAAGGTCGAATACGCCTATGTCTACCCCTTTGCCGAAACACTGGCGGGCGTTCTGATGATCGCCGGAGCACTCACGTGGCTCTCCGCGCCACTTGCGCTCTTCGTCGGTACAGTGGGCGCGATCTCCGTTTTCAAGGCGGTCTACATCGACAAGCGCGAGCTCAAGTGCGCCTGCGTCGGTGGCTCGTCTTCGGTTCCGCTTGGCTTCATCTCTCTGACGGAAAACCTGATGATGGTTGCCATGGGTCTCTGGATGGGCGGACGCTGGCTCGCAGGTCTCTGAAGATCACACTCACATGAGCGAAAGAGGGCTCCCCCGGATACCGGGGAGCCCTTCGCAAATTGTCTCAAGCTAACCGTGTTCCGCCATCTTCAATATGTGCATTTGGCGCAACATTGAGGTGCGTATTTTCGGCCTATCTTTTCGGCACAGTAAACACCAAATGGGGAGAAAGGAGACGCCATGACCACGACGACCCAGTTCCTCTACCTCTTCGATCCCCTCTGCGGATGGTGCTATGCAGCAGCCCCTGCACTGAAGCGCATTGCCGAAACGCGCGGCGATCAGCTGCGGCTGATGCCGACTGGCCTGTTTGTGGACCCGCGACCGGTCTCACAGATTGCGGATCATGCTTTCACGAACGACAGCCGCATTCAGGAATTGACCGGACAGCGCTTCACCGAGACCTATCACCAAGGCGTAATGCGCAAGCCCGAAGGTGTATTCAGCTCCGGGTCGCTGACCCGCGCCCTGGTTGCTCTCGGGCAAATCGATCCGGTCCTTGAGCCGATTTTCTTGCACACCGCGCAAATGGCCCGTTATGTGGATGGCCAGGATACATCCCGCGCCGACGTCGTAGCCGGCATTGCGGCGCAGGTTGCGAGAGATGCAGGGCTGGAAGTCGAAGAACGCGCGCTCTTTGCCGAGATTGAGAACGGCTCTTCGCTCAAAGCAGAGACCGAGCGCCGCATCAATGAGGGTCGGAGAGCGATGGCAACCCTCGGAATTCAGGGCATACCCCAGCTAATTGTCTCGGACGAACGCGGCACCCGTGTCCTCGATAGCCGGGCCCTGTATGCGGGTGGCGATGCCGTTCTCGCTCACCTCAGCGAGCCGGCCTGATCTGAAACGCAGCGCGACCGCTGGCTCGAAGGTCTATCGAGACCATGTTCACCTGAACAAAAAATGGCTCCCCGGATAACGGGGAGCCCTTCACATGTATTGGTGTCTCGGCAATCAGCCGGTGGCGCGCTGTCCGCCCTGGCCATTGCCACCGCCGGACTTCCGGCGCTTAGCGCGGAAGGGGCGCTTGCCCTCGGGGCGCGCTGCCTGCCCTTCCCCGGAACCGCCCTCCGGACGACCGCCCGACTTGCCGTTACGCGGACGGCGGCGCTTCTGGCCGTTACCATTGCCAGCCTTCTGACCGCCACGACCGGAACCGGTCTTGCCAGACCAGCCGCGATGACCACGGCGCTGGCTGTCCTGCGGCGCCGGTTCAGCAGCCGCAGTCGCTGCCGCGATGCCTTCCGGCGGGTCGAGAACCGGAACCGAGAGCTTGATCAGCTTCTCGATATCCTTGAGCAGCGGCCGCTCGTCCGGTGCGCAGAATGCGATCGCAAGACCAGCCTTGCCCGCACGAGCCGTACGGCCGATGCGGTGGACGTAGACTTCCGGCACGTTCGGCAGGTCGTGATTGATAACCAGGGTTACGCCCGGCACGTCGATGCCGCGGGCCGCGATATCGGTCGCGACCAACACGTGAAGTGATCCATCGCGGAAACGCGCAAGCGCCTTCTCGCGCTGTCCCTGCGACTTGTTGCCGTGAATGGCGGCTGCCTCGATATTCGACTGGGCGAGCTTGCGCACGAGCTTGTCGGCACCATGCTTTGTGCGGGCGAACACGATGACGCGGTCGCCTTCGTGATCATGGATAACCGCGGCGAGAGCAGCGGGCTTGTTGCCGCTGTTTACGTGCATGACGCCCTGCTCGATCCGGTCCGCGGTGCGCGCAGCCGGCGTGACCGACACTTCGACGGGATTACGCAGATATTTCGCCGACAGCTTGCGGATCTCGTCCGGCATGGTGGCCGAGAACAGCATAGCCTGACGCTGCTGGGGCAGATGACCGAAGACGCGGCGGATCGCCGGCATGAAGCCGATGTCCATCATCTGGTCGGCTTCGTCGAGCACCACGAAATGGGTTTCGTCGAGCGACACGGCACCTTGACGGATCAGATCTTCGAGACGGCCCGGCGTTGCAATCAGGATTTCGGCGCCGCCCGAGAGGTTCTTCGTCTGCGTATTGATGGACAGACCGCCAACAGCGAGCACGCTGCGCAGCTTCACGCGGCGCGAGAAATCGCGGATCGACTTGTGGATCTGTGCTGCCAGTTCGCGGGTCGGCGACATGATCAGGGCATGAACCTTGCGCGGCGCCGCGCGACGCTCGCCGGAGATCTTCTCGATCAGCGGCAGCGAGAAGGCCGCGGTCTTGCCGGTGCCGGTCTGGGCCAGGCCGACGACGTCATTGCCCTTGAGCGCGGCAGGAATGGCCGCGAGCTGGATCGGCGTCGGATCGGTGATCGAGAGCGAGTTCAGCGCTTCGAGGATCGGCTGGGAGAGACCGAGTTGTTCAAATTTCATGTTTGTCTTTCTTTCGTCCGGACCGCCGGGCGCACGCAACCGTAAGGAACGGGGGCGGCCTCCGATGCGGTCGGCAACAGAGTTTCACCCGGTGCGCGGGACTGCGCAACGGGGGATGTTGTTCTGCGCGTCGCCGCCGGACACACGTGATTTCTTCGAGTGGGAAAAGGGGGATCAGTTCGCGCTGCCGGTCCTTATTGACTGGTCATTACGCGCGAGAGCGGCCGAGTGGCCCCCATCCGGTTGAGACGCATAAGCCTGAGAAAAGCGGCAAAGTCAAGGAATTCCGGTTGCGGCAGCCTCGTGCCTACTTGATGAGGACGCCTTCGTCCTTTGCCTTGTAGCTCGGCTCGACATGAATGGTAACCGCAACACCGGGCACTTCAGTCCTGATGGCGTTCTCCAGACGATCGCAAATTTCGTGGCTTTTCTCGACCGTCATCTGCCCGTCGACGACGAGGTGGAACTCGACGAACCGCATGGCGCCTGCCATCCGGGTCTTGATATCGTGTGCCTCTATCGCACCCGTTGCGTGCGCAGCGATGACATCGCGGATGCGGGCTTCCTCAAGCGGTTCGATGGCCCTGTCCATCAGACCGTTGATGGAGGCACTGATGACCTTCCAGCCCTGCCAGAGAACATTGCAGGCCACGATCAGCGCAAGCAGCGGATCGAGGATCGGCATGTCGAGCGCAAGCGCCAGAACGAGGCCGATGATAACCCCGCTCGACGTCACCACGTCGGACATGATGTGATGGCCGTCCGCTTCGAGTGCAGGCGAACGATGCGATCGCCCCTCGCGGATCAGGATCCAGGCCCAAACACCGTTGATGACTGCAGCAACCGCATTGACCGCCAGACCCTTGAACGGAGCGTCGATCCGTTCCGGTTCGAGGATCGCGGGCAATGCCGCATTGACGATCATCAGGGCCGCCAGGACAATCAGCACGCCCTCGATGACGGCGGAAAAATATTCGGCCTTCGAATGCCCGTAGGGATGTCCCTCATCGGCTGGCTTGTGGGCGTAGCCGATAACAAAAAAGGCCACCAGTGCGGCAATGACGTTGACGATAGATTCCAGCGCGTCCGACAACAGCGCCACCGAGCCGGTGATGTACCAGGCGCCCAGTTTCAGCCCGAACACGATGAAGGCCAGCGGGATCGTCCAGAAGGCGAGCCGCCGAACTCGGGTTGCCCCTTGCGTCAATCTCTAATCCTCCTGGATCGTGCCGATATAGGCGAGGATGGCCTCGACCTGGTCGGGCCGGGCGACGAAATCCGGCATGTCCGGATGGCCCGAAGTGATGTGACCGGATGCGAAAGCTTCCTCCAGCGCATCAAGCGGGTAGCGCTGCGAGAGCGTACGGAAAGGCGGCGCCTGATCATGCGGGCTCGCATCACGCGCGCCGACCGCATGACATTTGGAACAGTTGAGTTCGACAAGCGCCCTGCCCTCTTCGACAACGGTATCCTCGGAATGCGCCGCACTGACTGCCAACAACACGAGCAAGGCCGGCGCAATACGCCAACCTGCCGTCTTCATCATCTCAGCCGTATGAAGGGACATGCCGCTCTCCCCGATCTATAGGTTCAGGCAGCGCGCTCCTTGGCACGCTTGGCCAGATGCGCCACCACATTCTCGATCATGCGCATGCCGGCATCCTGGCCAAGCGTCATGATCGATTCGGGATGGAATTGCACGGCCGCTATCGGCAGTTTCTCGTGCTCGATCGCCATGATCACCCCATCGTCGGTTTCAGCGGTCACACGGAACTCCTTTGGCAAGGTGGAGTAATCCGCGAAGATCGAGTGATAACGTCCGACTGTGACCTCATTCGGAAGGCCGGAGAAAATGACCCCGTTGCGCGATACCTTGATGCGCGAGGGCTTGCCGTGCATCGGGATCGCGAGCTGTCTGAGATCGCCGCCAAAGCTTTCGGCGAGCGCCTGCAGACCGAGACAGACGCCGAACATCGGCAGGTCGCGGTTCTTGGCCGCCTTGATCGTGGCGTTGGTATTGAAATCCTTCGGCGAGCCCGGCCCGGGCGACAGAACCACGAGATCGGGATTGACGCGGTCGAAGACCTCTTCCGGTACCGGAGAGCGCACCGTCGTTACCTCCGCGCCGGTCTGGCGGAAATAGTTCGCCAGCGTGTGGACAAAACTATCCTCGTGATCGACCAGCAAGATGCGCACACCCTCGCCCACATTCGAGGCGTCGCGCCCAGACGTCGCGGCATTGCCGAGCCGTGCGTCCCGGATAGCCGAGATCATCGCCGAGGCCTTGAGTTCGGTTTCGGCTTCCTCGTCTTCGGGTACGGAATCGAACAGAAGCGTTGCGCCAGCGCGGACCTCCGCAACACCTTCCTTGACGCGGATCGTGCGCAGCGTCAGGCCGGTGTTCATGTCGCCGTTGAAATTGACCATGCCGATCGCGCCGCCATACCAGGCACGCGGGCTCTTCTCGTTGTTTTCGAGAAAACGCATGGCCCAGAGCTTCGGCGCGCCGGTGACGGTTACGGCCCACGTGTGGGACAGGAACGCGTCGAACGCGTCCATGCCGTCACGCAGACGTCCTTCGATATGGTCCACCGTGTGGATGAGGCGCGAATACATCTCGATCTGGCGGCGACCGATGACCTTGACCGAGCCCGGTTCGCAGACGCGGCTCTTGTCGTTGCGATCGACATCCGAGCACATTGTGAGCTCGGATTCGTCCTTTTTTGAATTGAGCAGTTTCAGGATCTGCTCGGAATCGGAGATCGCATCGTCGCCGCGCTTGATGGTGCCTGAAATCGGGCAGGTTTCCACCCGGCGACCATTCACGCGCACGAACATCTCCGGCGAGGCGCCGATGAGATATTCCTGGTTTCCAAGGTTGATGAAGAAGGAATAGGGAGACGGGTTGATGGTCTTCAGCCTGCGGGAAATTTCGGAAGGCTTGCTCTCGCAGCGCTCGAAGAATGTCTGGCCGGGAACGACTTCGAACAGGTCGCCGCGCTGGAAGCTCTCCTTCGCCTTGCGCACGAGGTTCGCATATTCGCCCGGTTGATGGTCGCCGCGCGGCGGTATGGTGTCGGCAGGTTTGAAGGCCCGCGGTTCGATATCGCCGTTCCTACCCTCGGTGGTGATGTCACCCAGAGCGAAATCGTAGCGGTCGATCCAGGCCTTGGCCGAGTAGTGGTCGACGACGAGGATCTCGTCCGGAAGATAGAGCACCATGTCGCGCTGGTCTTCGGGTCGTTCGAGCTTGAACGGCACCGGATCGAACTGGAATGTGAGATCGTAACCGAACGCACCGTAGAGACCGATATTGCTGTCCTCTGCGGAGTGGAACAGATCGGTGATCACACGCAGCACCGAAAAGACCGTGGGAGCCTTTGAGCGTTCTTCCTCGGCAAAGGTCCGGTCGGGTGTGGCGACCTGGATTTCAACGAGATCGGCGGAAGCTGAGGTCACCGAAAAATCCTCATGACCTTCAAGTTTCGGCGCGATGATGGCGACCAGCGCCTGGCCGCGCTCATTATAGGCTTCGAGCCGTACCGTCCGGTCGCGCGAGATGACACCGAGCGGCGGATCAACGATCGCCGTATCCCAACGGGTGTAGCGGCCCGGATATTCGTAGTTCGAGGAAAACACCGCACCACGTCGGGAATCGAGCTTGTCGATATAACTCGAGATCGCTTCGCCATAGACCGTCGGCCTGCGCCGCCGCATGACCTCGATACCGCCGCGCGTGGTGTAGCCCTCGCCGCCGTCTGCCAGTTCCACCGTTACCATGTCACCCTCCGTTTCGCCCGCCTGAGACTTTTCCAGACGGCCGAAACAAAAAAGCCGCCTGGACCTGTTCCGGGCGGCTTGTTGATCATGCACACATGCGTGGTCAGCACCGCCGTCAGCGGGTCCACCACCAGTTCATGTTCTGTGCGCAATATTCCATGGCGTTCTCATAGCGAAACCGGCGACCGCGCGCAAGACGGATTGCGTGGAGATACCCGTGAGGTCGGCAATGACCAGCGAGAGACCGGCCTCGCTTCAGCCCATGTCGAATGTGATGAACACCAGAGTGATGAGCATGACGATTGCGGCCGTCACATAGAATGTGATCAGGCCTGCAAAGCCAAAGATCGCCACCGAAGCAACGCCAAGCGCGATGATCGCTGCAAAGAAGATCGAAGTTTGCCGCACGCCCTTGCGGTAGGCGGCGTCATCACCTGCGTCATGGGTTTCGGCAATGTCTGTGCTGGACATCTGGCGATCGGTCATCAGTGCATTCCTTCGGCGGCGCGGTCAGGCGGTATCGTGCTTCGCGGGATTGGCGGCAAGACAAGGCAAAAGCGGCGGGCCAGCCTGTCTTTGGCATTCGATACAAAGAGGCGTGCCCTTTTGCAACGCGGCAAATGGGCACGCCAGTATTTGACTAGACCGTTTTGCCTTTAGGCGCAAACGGATAGGATCGACAAGCGACTGAATTCATTTACGCATTTCGATTTTTCCGATTCCGTCAAAATCAAAATTGCTCTAGCGGTTTCTTGAAACCTCAGAAGCGCTTGGTCGCCGAAATCTTGAAGCTCCGCCCGGGCTCGGAATAGAAGGCTTCCGGCTGGCTGATCGAGACGTCACGCAGACTGACGGCATCGTAATAGGTCTCGTCAAACAGGTTATAGATTCCCGCCTGGATTGTGAAACCCTCGATCTGCTCCGGCGCCCACCAGGCCGTGAGATCTACGACATTGTAGCTCGGCGCCTTGAAGTTGGCGGTCGAGTTGTCAGATACCGAAGCCTGCGAGATCAGGCTGACATCGGCACCCCATGTTTCGGTGGCGTATCCGACGCCGACCACGCCCTTGAGCGGGGCCACCGAACCGAGACGTTCACCCGTATCGAGGTCGGTGCCATGCGCATAGGCAAGTGCGCCGTGGACATTGAAACCGTTGTCGAACTCTTTCAGCAAATTCAACTCGGCACCATAGATCCGCACATTGGCGCGGTTGATGGACTGGGTGACGCCGAAGGGATAGGTGCCCGGGGCGATACCGAGTTCTGCCTGTTCGGCAGCGCTCAGTCTGCGCGTATCGAGGAAATTCTTGTACCGATTGTAGAATCCGGTAACGCGGGCCCGGAAGCTGCCATTGTCATAGGTCGCTCCGATCTCGAAGCCATTGCTCGTTTCAGGCTTCAGATCTGCGTTGCCGATACTCAGATAAGTCCCCGGCGCGCCGTAATCGAGATAGAGTTCCGATGGCGTCGGCGCACGAAATGCCATCGCGTACTGCGCAAACAGATCGAGTTCACTAGTTGCCGCATACTTTGCCAGCAGCTTTGGCAAGAGCTGACTCTCAGTCTGTCCGCTCGGCAGGCCGGAATAGTTGGGGTTTTCCTGATAGGCTGCGGTATCCTGCGGGGAGTGGCGGTACCAGTCGAAGCGCAGACCTGGTGTCAGCGAGAAGCCGGAATCGCCGAAAGCAATCTCGTCGTCGATGAAGAAAGCGGCCTGCGTGGAATCCACATCCGGCATGTCGGACTGGTTCGTATGCAGAAAATTGCAGCTGGGGCTCGGCACGGTATCGCAGCTGTCGACACCAGAGGAATATTGGCTTGTCTCACCGGTCGCCACGTCGAAGCCGAAGGTGAAGGTGTGAGTCTGGTTGCCGATATCGACCGATTTGTCGGCGTTGGCGGAGATCCCGTAAGACTCGTTATTCACTTTGCTCAGGCGTTCATAGTCGCCGACGACAGTTTGGTAGCGGCGGCCGTTGTTGCCTGACTTGCGTGTCAACCGCTGCCAGTAAACGACTGCGTCGGCGTGATCCACCCACGCCTCATCATCAAAAGCTTCGAACTTGTAGTCGAAGGACACACGTTCGCGGCGCGTGCCTTCCTCTCCCCACCAGTTGCCCGGACGATAATTGCCGCCCGCCGACTGCTCGCTTTGAAGATCGGTGTCCTTATCGATGTCGTAGCGTTCGGCCGTGAAGCCGAATGTGTGGCCGCTCTCGGTGCCCTGACGCAGCTTGAAGAGCAGGTTGTTCTCGTCATAGTCGGCAGGGTTGGCTTCGGTTCGGCTGGTGCCGTAGCCGCCCACGTCGCCGTTGCTCTTTTCCTCGTGGCCCGTCTTGTAACCGCCCTGGAACAGGATCGAGCTCATGCCCATGCGCGCGGCGATACCGGCAAAACCGCCATAGCTGTCGTCACTGCTGTCATAGGTCGAGCGCAGGAAGCCGCCCCAGGTGCGGCCTTCCCGGATAAGATCATCGGGTTCAATTGTCGAAAGCACCATCGCACCGCCGAGCGCTCCACCGCCACCTCGCGAGGAATCCGCGCCGCGCACGATGTCGAGGGCTTCGAGCGAATTGAAGTCGAAGCTGGCAATACCGCCGGACGCGCCGCGCGCGCCGTCCTCAAGGAACGGGATGCGGATACCGTCGATCGTGGTGAGAACACGTGGACCATCGAGACCGCGGATATTCACACTGCCGTTCTGGGAATTGTAGCTCACGCCGGGCTCGGTGGTGCGCCCCAGATCATCGATTGACGTGATCTGTTTGCGTTCGATTTCTTCGGCGGAGGTCTCGGTGGCAAGCGGCGTATCGGAAACCACGTCTGCGGCTTCCTCACCCTCACCCTGCACCGCGATGGTTTCGAGCTGGGTCGTTGAAGCAGACTGGGCGTAAGCCGCCTGTCCCGCAGCGGCGATGAGGGCAAGCGCGCTGCCTGCCATGAAGATGGAACGGAGCCTGTCGGCAGCCATGTGCTGATCCTTTCGAGGAGAGCTGATCGGCTGGCTGCCTGGCGGTTATATGATCCGCCGAAGGGTCTGGCTGGCTTACAAAACACTGTGCGGCGCGCCTGTCCACGCGCCTTGTTTTGGCCACATACAAAAACATGACAGTTTGAGTCAACATAAAGATGAGTAAACAGCTCACCTTTTATGCCGCGGCGCTGCTTTTCCAGTTTTTAGTAGCATTTTGGGGAATTTCTGACGTCTCTCAGAACAGCCCCTCGATATCGCCGCTCTCAGACAGACCGATCCTTTCCGAAGAAGGCGAACGAGGAAGTCCGGGCATGGTCATGATGTCACCGCAGACCGCGACCACGAACCCCGCGCCTGCCGACAACCTCACCTCGCGTACCGGCAGCGTGTGTCCGGTCGGCGCACCGAGCTGTTTCGGATCCGCGGAAAACGAATACTGCGTCTTGGCCATGCAGACCGGCAGCTTGCCGTAGCCCTGCTCTTCGAACCGCGCGAGATCGTCGAGGACCGACTTCGGCATCGTCACCTCGCCGGCACGATAGATGCTGCGCGCCACGGTCTCGATCTTTTCCACAAGCGGCATGCTGTCGGGATAGAGCGGGGAGAACTGCGCCTGTCCGCTCTCGGCGATTTCGGTCACCTTGTGCGCCAGTTCCTCCGTGCCGTCCGAGCCCTGCGCCCAGTGCCGGCAGAGGATCGCCTCGACGCCGAGACCGTCGCAATAATTCCGGATCGCCTCGATTTCAGTAAGACTGTCGGTGGCGAAATGGTTGATCGCCACCACTACCGGCACACCGAAGCTCTGCACGTTCTCGACGTGCCGGCCAAGATTGGCGCACCCTTGCTTGAGCGCGGCAATGTTCTCCGTCCCAAGTTCGTCCTTGGCGACACCGCCATTCATCTTGAGCGCCCGCACGGTAGCGACGACGACGGCCGCCGCCGGGCTGAGGCCTGCCTTGCGGCACTTGATATCGAAGAACTTCTCCGCGCCCAGATCGGCGCCGAAGCCTGCTTCGGTTACGACGTAATCGGCAAGCTTGAGGGCCGCGCGCGTGGCGACGACGGAATTGCAGCCATGGGCGATATTGGCGAAAGGCCCGCCGTGCACGAAGGCCGGCGTATGCTCGAGCGTCTGCACGAGGTTGGGCATCATCGCGTCCTTGAGCAGCACCGTCATCGCCCCGTCCGCCTTCAGGTCGCGCGCAAAGACCGGCGTCTTGTCGCGCCGCGCGCCGATGACAATGTTGCCGAGACGGCGCTGCAAGTCCTTGAGATCGCGCGCCAAGCACAGGATCGCCATCACTTCGGAGGCGACAGTGATGTCGAACCCACTCTCGCGGGGATAGCCGTTGGCCGGCCCACCGAGCGAGGAGACGATCTGGCGCAGCGCACGGTCATTCATGTCCACAACGCGACGCCACGTCACCCGGCGCACGTCGATATCGAGATCGTTCCCCCAGTGGATGTGGTTGTCGATCAGTGCCGCAAGAAGGTTGTTGGCCGTGGTGATGGCGTGGAAATCGCCAGTGAAATGGAGATTGATATCCTCCATCGGCACCACCTGCGCCATTCCGCCGCCGGCCGCGCCGCCCTTGATGCCGAAATTCGGCCCCAGCGAGGGTTCGCGCAGGCAGATCGCCGTTTTCTTGCCGATGGCCGACAGTCCATCGCCAAGCCCGACCGTGGTCGTGGTCTTACCCTCGCCCGCCGGCGTCGGGCTGATGGCGGTCACAAGGATCAGCTTGCCGTCCGGACGATCGGCAAGGCTTTCGATGAAGTCTGCGGAGAGTTTCGCCTTGTCGTGGCCATAGGGCAGAAGATGCTCGCCCGGAATGCCGAGCTTGTCGCCGATTTCGCCGATCGGCTTCTTGCTCGCAGCCCGTGCGATCTCGATATCACTTCTGAATTCAGCCATGAAAAAGGCCTCCCCGAAAAATCCCGTCTTTCGGAAAAGCCTTAATCGTCTTTGGTCACGAATGCACGACCGAACAGGCTGCTATCTCATGACATTTCGACAAGAGAGATGGCGTTCTATCCGTCGCCCATCGCGATCAGGCTGGCATTGCCACCGGAGGCGGCAGTGTTGATCGAGACAACCTGCTCAAGCGCAAAGCGGGTCAGATAGTTCGGACCACCCGCCTTGAAGCCGGTGCCGGAAAGACCCGAACCACCGAAGGGCTGAGTGCCGACAACCGCGCCAATGATGTTGCGGTTGACGTAGACATTGCCGGTATCGAGACGGTCGACAACCTTGCGCACCAGATCCTCGATGCGGGTATGGACCCCGAGCGTCAGCCCGAAACCGGTGGCCTCGATCTTGTCGAGGACCTTTTCCAGATCCTTGGCCTTCCAGCGCACCACGTGGAGAACCGGACCGAAGATTTCCCGGTCGAGCGCCTCGGCGTTGGACAGATCCACGATCGTCGGCGCGAAGAAGGTGCCCTCAGCCGGCACCTCCCCCTGGAACCGGACCTTCTGCGTCTTGCGCATGATCTCGACATGCTCGGTGAGCATCCTCTGTTGCTCTTGGTCTATCACGGGACCGATATCGGTCGAGGCCAGCATCGGATCGCCCAGCACGAGTTCGCGCGCGGCCCCCTCGATCATTTCAAGCATTCGGTCGGCCACATCGTCCTGGACGAAAAGAAGACGCAGGGCCGAACAGCGCTGACCGGCAGAGCGGAAGGCGGACATGACCACATCGTCGGCCACCTGTTCAGGCAGCGCGGTACCATCGACGATCATCGCGTTGAGACCGCCGGTTTCCGCAATAAGCGGCACGATCGGGCCATCCTTGGCGGCGAGTGTGCGGTTGATTGCCTGCGCGGTCTGGGTGGAACCGGTGAACGCCACGCCGCCGATCTTCGGATGCTTGGTGAGCGCAGCACCGACATCGCCCTCACCCGGCAGGAAGATCAAGGCGTCCTTGGGAACCCCGGCATCGTGCAGGATGCGGATTGCTTCATAGGCAATCAGCGGCGTCTGCTCGGCGGGCTTGGCGATCACCGCGTTTCCGGCGGCAAGGGCCGCGGTCACCTGGCCGAGAAAGATCGCCAGCGGGAAGTTCCACGGTGCGATGCAGGCAAAAACCCCGCGTCCGCGCCAGCCGAGGCGGTTGTCCTCGCCTGTCGGTCCGGGCATCGCGGTCGGCGCGCCAAACATCTCGCGCGAGCGATTGGCATAGTAGCGCAGGAAGTCTGTCGCCTCGCGTACTTCCGAAATCCCGTCCTCTATCGTCTTGCCGCCTTCGCGCGCCAGAAGGGCGAGCAGCCGATCACAATCGGCTTCGAGCTTATCGGCCGCACGTTCCAGAATGACGGCACGTGCCTCGGCGGAGGTCCGCGACCAGGTCTTGAAGCCCTTGAGCGCTGCTTCCATGGCCGGTTCGATATCCGCAGGCTTCGCGAAGACAACCGATCCGACCTTCAGGGACGGATCATGCGGCGCAAACACAGTCAGCGCCTCCCCCTTCGGCGCGAGCCCCGGCACCAGTGGAACGGCGTCCACCAAAGCGGTGGAACTCTGCATGTTGCTGGTAAGCCTGGTGAGCTCACGCCGGTCGCCGAGTTCGATGCCGAAGGAATTGCGACGGCCGTCATAAATGGCGCCCGGAAGCGGAATATGGGAATTGCGCGCCGACCGGCCTTCGTCGATGCCGAGCTTCGCAGCCGGGCGCTCGAGCAGATCCGAGATCGGGACCTTCTTGTCGCCGGCAACCGCGACAAACGACGAGTTGGCACCGTTTTCGAGCAAGCGCCGCACGAGATAGGCAAGCAGATCGCGATAGCCGCCGACAGGTGCGTAAACGCGGCACGATACCCGCTCGTTTGTCTTCATCAGGCTGTCGTAGAGGACCTCGCCCATCCCGTGCAGGCGCTGGAACTCGAAGCCTTTCAGCTCACCCGCCATCTCCATGATGGTGGCAACCGTCAGCGCATTGTGCGTAGCGAATTGCGGATAGAGCACGTCGCGCATGTCGAGCATTTTCCGCGCGCAGGCGAGATAGCTCAGATCGGTCGCGGCCTTGCGGGTATAGACAGCGTAATCGTCGAGCCCACGCTCCTGCGCGCGCTTGATCTCGGTATCCCAGTAGGCGCCCTTGACGAGACGGACCATCATCCGCTCTCCGGTCGCCCGGCACAGCTCGCCGATGTGCTCGATCACCTCCGGCGCGCGTTTTTGATAGGCCTGGATCGCCAGCCCAAAACCGTCCCAGTCTGACAGAGAGGGATCGGTGAAGACACGGTCGATGACATCGAGCGACAGCTCCAGCCGGTCGACTTCCTCGGCATCGATGGTGAAGTTGAGGTCGTGTGCCTTGGCCATCTGCGCCAGTTCGATCACGTCGGGCACGAGCTCCGCGAGCACCTGATCGGCGTGGGTTGGCAAATAGCGCGGATGCAGCGCGGACAGCTTGACCGAGATGCCAGGACGGTCCGGTAGCTGCTTGCCGGCATTCATCTTCTTTGCCGCCTTGCCGATCGCCGCGATCGCATCCGCATAGGACTTGAAATAGCGCTTGGCATCGTCGCGGGTTCGCGCACCTTCGCCCAGCATGTCGAAGGAGTGGCGGTAACCGCGCGCCTCGTTCTTCGCCGCCCGCGAAAGCGCATCCTCGATGGTTTCGCCGAGAACGAAGTGGTGGCCCAGAAACCGCATGGCCTGACGTGTTGCCGTTCTGACGGTGGGCATGCCCATACGCTTGACGAGGCCGCGCATGACGCCCTCGGGCGTCTCACCGGGCTTGATCACCCGTGCCGACATGCCGAGCGCCCAGGCCGAGGCAGACACGAACCAGCTCTCGCCATGCGCCTCATGCTCGCTCCAGTGGCCTTCCCTGAGCTTGTCCTCGATCAGCTTGTCCTGCGTCAACGCATCCGGCACGCGCAAAAGCGCTTCGGCCAGCACCATCATTGCCAGTCCTTCGCGAGTCGACAGACCGTATTCGCGCAGGAAGTCCTCGACCCCGCCGATGGAGCCCGCACCGTCGCGGATCGCCTCGATCATCCGGGTGGCCCGAAGATCGATGGACCGCTCCTCGGATTCGGTCAGTGTGAGCTTTTTGGTGAAAGATCGGATCAGGCGGTCGTCGTCCGGCGCGTGCGGCGCATAAAACGGCTCGATCGGCAAAGTTTCAGAGGTGGT
>CEQK01079552.1_pt1 | contig 30226 bp, 31 predicted proteins | sample 531051 | NCBI WGS metagenome assembly CEQK01 (sample SAMEA2621229, study PRJEB7988) | marine metagenome | biome: marine biome (ENVO:00000447); feature: deep chlorophyll maximum layer (ENVO:xxxxxxxx); material: "saline water (ENVO:00002010), including plankton (ENVO:xxxxxxxx)" | depth 150 m
CAGGTCGATGCCGCGGGCGGCAACGTCGGTGGCGATGCAGACGCGGGCGCGTCCGTCGCGCATGGCCTGCAGCGCATGGCTGCGCTCATTCTGGGTGAGTTCGCCAGACAGCGACACAGCGGGAAAGCCGCGGTTGGAAAACCGGGCGGTCAGATGCGCAACGGCCGCACGCGTCGAGCAAAACACGATAGCCGTCTCGGCATCGTAATAGCGCAGCGTGTTGAGAATTGCGTTTTCGCGATCGGGGTTGGCACAGATCAGCGCGCGGTATTCGATATCGCTGTGCTGCTTTTCTTCCGACGCGGTCGTCACGCGCACCGCATTGCGCTGGTAGTTCTTGGCAAGCCCTGCGATACCCTTCGGCACGGTTGCCGAGAACATCAGCGTCCGGCGCTCGTCGGGGGAGGCTTCGAGAATGAATTCGAGATCCTCGCGGAAACCGAGATCGAGCATCTCGTCGGCCTCGTCGAGAACGACGGCACGCAGATTGGTCAGATCGAGGTTGTCGCGGCTGATATGGTCGCGCAGACGGCCGGGCGTGCCGACCACGATGTGACTGCCGCGCTCGAGCGCCCGGCGCTCGTTGCGCACGTCCATGCCGCCGACGCAGGTCGCGATCACCGCGCCCGCTTCGCCGTAGAGCCATTCGAGTTCGCGGGCCACCTGCATGGCGAGTTCGCGCGTCGGCGCGATTGCCAGCGCCAGCGGCGCCTCCGGGCGACCGAAGCGGTCTTCACCGCCGAGAATGTCCGGTGCGATCGCCAGACCAAAGGCCACCGTCTTGCCGGAGCCGGTACGGGCGGAAACCAGCGCATCGCGGCCGGCGAGTTCTTCGGCGATTACCGCCTCTTGTACGGGAGTCAGGGTTTCGTAGCCGCGTTTGTCGAGCGCGCTTGCGAGCGGCGTTGTCACGCCTTGAGGAAGTGTCATCGATTGTCTTTCGGAATTGGCCCGCTCAGCGCGTTCCGCGCGGCGGCGTCATATTGTGCGCCGCTTCTAGTCCCGAAAGCGCCGAATGTACAGCGTTGAGGCCAATCCGACCGGTGACATGGTATATCGCACGCCCGATCGGCGTGATCGCATCGCTCCGAGCGGCCGCGCCGAAACCAGCGCGGCCATGGCAGATAATCCTCAGCCCTTCATCTTCGCTTCACAGCGCGCAACCCAGTCCGGAATAGGTCCGTCCTCGGGCACCAGCGACGAGAGCCAGAAGAACGGCGAACTGCAGAGGATATCAGCGGCGGAAAAGTGTTCGCCCATCAGAAATGGGCTGTCCGTCAGCGCCTCGTTCAACGTCTTCATCATGGTGTCGAAATCGCGCAATCCGCTCTTCATGTAAGGATGCTCGATCCCGGCCATGTGCATGATGATCACGGGCTCCATCACACCCTGATAATAAAACAGCCAGGACAGATAGGCCCCGCGTCCAGCCTCTCCCGGCAGCGGACCGAGCTTGGCGTCTGGATACTTGTCCGTGAGATAGGTGATGATCGCGCCGCGCTCGCGGAGCTTCTCGTCGCCGTCTACGAGATACGGCACTTTCTTCTCGGGATGGGGATTGTCCGGATCAGGCCCGCCGCTTCCATCGATCCGCGGAATCTCGACCTCCCGGATTTCGACATCGGCCTTGAGCAGGCGAACGAGCGCAGCAATCGCATCGGAACGGGAATTCGGCGAATGATAGAGTGTGGCCATGGGCGCTTCCTTTCGATTTGGATGCGCCGGATATAAACCCAACTAGTGCCAGAAAATGGCAGGAACGAATCCTCTACCCTTCGTCTACTAATATCTCGTCATCAATCCGCCTTACGCGGCGACGTAATTTAATGATTTCGTCGGCCATCCCAGTGCTTAGGGCATCATACTCATCGCTCAAAGTCTGGACTTTAGTCGGAAGCAGCTCTTGCTCTCGCAACCCGACACGACGTATTTTTTCGAGGTCATCGTCTGAAACCTCATAATCACCTGATAAGCGCGCATATGCACAGATATCGTCAAAGCACTTTTCGAGATTCAGCAATGCAGTTATCAGAAGTTGCCGCCTGCTCTCTACCGTAGCAGTGTCGAGCATGTTTATCTGCATCTTTTCGAGAGATAAAGCTACCTGACCGCAGTGATGCATCTTATTGTGCACCCATTGCATATCCAGTGAATCAGGATCGTATTCATATTCTACTGGATGAGGGTAGATTGTTCTGTGAATATCATCAAGTAGTTCATCCATTTCCCTCTTGGAAATGCTCTTTCGTTTCTCCATTCCTCTTATCCGGCGCGCGATCATATCACGCGCTGCTATTTCCTGATCCATCTTCATTCGATTGACTTGCAACCACACCGGCTTAGCAGCAACATACGCCGCAAAAACAGCGAGGCCCGCACCAAATACCGTCTGATACTCACTAAAAGTTCGCACCAAGACACACATGTTCGTGGCGCAGGCTATATTGGAGCTAGCAGGGACAACCAATGCATTGAATGTGGCAAGCAACAAGAATAAAAAGAGCCCCGCCGCTCCAAGAAAAATCGCGTTCAAAGTCACTCCGAAGGTTTCAGAAATTTTTGATGTGTTGAACTATATTTCAATGTTAATAAAAAATGTAGCTATGTTTCATTTAATAAACAAAATTTCGCTACCCCTCGCACATTTCCAGATATTGCAGAAACCGCTCCTCCGCCCGGTTGAGCCCTCTTGTATTCTTCCGCGTTTCGAAGGCCTTCAGCGCAATCTTCGCGCGCCGCTCGTCAGCCGCGATTTCAAGGACCTCCGGGTGGACATAGCTCGTGCGGCAGACGGCGGGCGTGTTGTGAAGTTTCTCCGCCGCTGCCTCGCAAATAGCTTTCACGCGCACCGGTTCTTCTCTCCTGAGTGCGTCGAGCGCTTCGCCGAAGCCCGCGACACTGCCGGCCCAGGTGCGGAACGTCTTGGCCGTCACGCCAACGCCACCGATCTCGGACAGATAGGCATTCAGGCGCTGTGACGAGACTCGTCTCCGCCCTCCCTCCTCGTCATGCCAGGAGAACAGGTCGCGCCCCGGCAGGTCGGCGATCTCTTCCAGAATATCGTGCAGGGCTGTGCTTTCGAGTTCGTAATCCTGCACCTCTCCGCCCTTGGCCGTAAAACGCAGGCTGACCGTATCGCCGCCTTCGGTTCGCACGTGGCGCTTCTGCAGGCTGGTGACGCCGAAGGTCTTGTTTTCCTTGGCGTATATGCGGTTCCCGACCCGCAGATGCGCACGGTCGACCAGCATCACCATTGCCCCGAGAACGGCCTCCTCGTGCGGTAGCCCCTTCTTGAGGTCCGAACGGATCCTGCGCCTGATACGCGGCAACGCTTCGCCGAACTGCCGCAACTGCCCGAATTTCAGCCGGCTGCGCTGCTCCGCCCAGGCTTCATGATAGCGGTACTGCTTGCGGCCGCGGTCATCGAGCCCGGTCGCCTGGAGATGGCCGAAGTGATCTCCGCAGATCCAGACTTCGCGATAGGCAGGCGGCACGGCGAGCGCATTGATGCGGGCACGTTCGGCCTTGTCGCGCAGCGTCTTTCCGTCCGGCAGATGATAGGAAAATCCGCGCCCCCTGCGCCGCCGGCTGATCCCCGGTTCGCAGTCGCTCGAATAGCGCAAGTCAATCTCGTCAGGCATGTATACCGGCCTCAATCACACGTCGTGATAGAACAGGCAGGAGGGGCGTTGGTTCCAACGCGTCAAAACACGGAATGCAGACATGAAAAACGGGGCAAGCCTGAACCGGCGCCCCGTCACATATCAGCGGAAAATCTGGAAAATGGTGGGTGAGCACGGGCTCGAACCGTGGACCCGCTGATTAAGAGTCAGCTGCTCTACCAACTGAGCTACACACCCACTCGCTCCGCCGTTTCGGGTCGGAACGAGTGGCGATATAGAGGCAATGATCCGGCTTGTCCAGCCGCACGGGGCAGGAAAATGCAACAATCGTGAAGTTTGTCAGATCTCCAGTTTGCCGCTCGCGATCTTCACCGCCTGGCCACCGATCCGCGCGCCCTTTACGGCCCCGCCCTCGCTTTCGATATGGAGGTGGATATAAGACGGGCGCCCCATTTCCAGCCCCTGCTCGATGATCAGCGGATGAACGCCGTCGAGAAGTCCGTCGAAATGCTGGATCGCGCCAGACAGCGCTGCAACCGCCGCTCCTGTCGCCGGATCTTCGGGGATACCCATGCCGGGTGCGAACATGCGCGCGTGGAAGGACGCGTCATGGCGCTCGCCATCGCGACAATAGGCGTAGCAATCGGCGGGAATGCCATCGACCTTCGGCGCGAAGCTCAGCCAGCGTTCGGCATTGAACTCGAGCTTGGACGCCACCGACAGATCATGAAGCGGTACCATGATGAAGGGCACGCCCGCACTCCACAGCGAGACGGTGTGATTCTCGAACCCGATTTCATGAACTCCGATCCCGAGGGCCGCCGCCATGTCCGCGGGTTCCAGACTGGCCTCGATCTGCGACGAGGTGCGCGGCAGGTCGAACTCGGCGAACCCTGGCTCGCCCGGCACCAGCCGCACGGCGCAGCGCACAGGCCCCACCTTTTCCTCGAGCATTTCGACCACATCGATGCCGTCATCGGGAAGCTTGCCTTCCATCCGCCGCTCGGCAAGCGCGATGGATGTGCCGACGGTCGGGTGGCCGGCAAAGGGCAGCTCACGGCCCGGCGTAAAAATGCGCACATTGGCCGAATGCGGCTGATGTTCGGCGGATCTCACGAAGGTCGTTTCGGAGAGATTGAATTCGCGCGCGATCGTCTGCATCTCATCGTCGTCGAAACCGTCTGCATCGAAGACAACGGCCAGCGGATTGCCGCCGAATGCGGTGTCGGTGAAAACGTCGTAGATCGCGTAGTCGGTCATAAAAACTCCGGTTCTCGTTTTCAAACGATAGTAGGTCCGCCAGGAGCTGGCGAAAAGCCCCGACAGTTTGATGATCGCATTACATAGGTCGATCGATCGGTTCACCAAAGTAATGGCGGAGATAATCGGCCATATAGGGCTTGATGTCCTCACTCAGATCATCAAGCCCACGAACGGCGACCATCCCGGAGAGTTCAGGCTTCGGATCATCGGCGATATGGCGCGCGATCTCGGCCATCAGCGTCTCCGCATCGCGGTCGAAGCGGTAGATGCGAAAGAGCGCGAACAACCCGTCGGCGCGATAGATGAGGCTTTCAGGGGCAGCCTCTGCCTCCGCCAGATCAAGGCCGGTTTCCTCCACGACCTCGCGGGCCATGTTGGCAAAAACATCGACCCGGTCGCCGACGATATCGCTGCGGTCGAGCGAGCCGCAGGGCGAATAGAGTTGTCCGGCGTTGATCGTGTGATCCGCCATCCGCCCCAGGAGCACCGCACCGTCCGAGGAGACGATCACCGCCGCGCTGAACAGATGGGCGACGTCGGTGTCCTGCCGCCCGTGACGAATCCAGTAAAGTTGATTGGCATAGCGCGTCACATGCGCAGTCCCTGAGATGCGGCCATCCTCAAAGCAGACCTCGCTCAACAACAGCACCTCGCCGTTGAAGATATGCGGATTGGCGGCCTTCTCCCTTTGCCACTGCGCCTCGACCTCAGCGCGGCGCGCCTCGGCCCAGGGCAATTCACCGGGGTCGACACGGATATCGACCGAGCGAACGGTAGCGAAGGAACGATTGGGGATCATGAAGGCCTCAACGGATCGGAATTTCGATGACCACGGGGCAATGATCGGAGGCTTTGGGGCGATCCCACCCGACACGCGGATACCGCTCCACCTCCTGCGCTTCCGGCATGATGGTGCGGTAGGGCTGCCCGCCGCGTATGATCTCGGGCACCGCATGCGGCGCACGTTCGGCGAGTGCGGGCGACAAGAGGAGGTAGTCGAGCTGGCAGAGATGTCGCTCCTCCGGGCCGCGCGTGTGATAGAGCGTCCAGCGGTCATCCACCGGCCGCCGCTCCATGGGGTTGGTGACGAAGCCGTCGCCCAGAAGCACATCAAGCGATGTCCCGCTTTCACTCACGGGGGTGAAGTCGAACCCGTTACGCCGGTCGCCGGTAATGACCAGCTTCTCGTAATAATCGTTGAAATCGCCGCAGATGATGAACCGCTTGTTGTCAATGCGACCGAAGCGTTCCTCGATGATCCGGCGCACCGCCCGCGCTTCCGCCCTACGGATCGGCATGGTGTATTCGCGCCCCGGAACACCGTCGCGCGACGACCCCATCGATTTGAAATGCACGACATAAAGCGTCAGCGGCTTGCCGCCGATGCGAAAATCGATCTCCAGACAATCGCGCTTGAAGATCCGCTCATGCGGTTCCTCCCTGCCCTCGAGATCGGGCTCCCAGACATCCAGCATATCGTAGGTCAGATGCGCATGGCTCTGCATCTGAACGAACTCGATCGGCTGTCCGTCGCGGGTCTTGTCGCGGGCCATGACGGCCACATCGATGCCGCGGCTGTCATTGCCCTTGGCCATGTATTTGTGTCGGTAGCCCGAGCCCACCATCTTGAAGAGATAGCCGTACTCGAAGGCATGCAGCGTATCGAGGCTTTCCACCTCCTGCAGGCAGATGATGTCGGCATCCGCATCGGCAATGGCGAGCGCCGTCATCTGCCGCGTATCGTCGGTGAGCGAGATCGTCCGCGCCATCTCCACCTGTTTGTAGGTGGGCTCGTGGTCGATCTCGTAAAGTTGCACCGCCCGGTCCCGCCGCAATTCGTTGCGAAAACCCGAAAAATCAAACCGGCTCAACAGGTTCTCGGTATTGAAGGTGGCGATCCTGAGCGACATGCGGGGCTCCCGGCTGATGGCGCGGCGACCATAGGACGCTTCGCGCGCCAAGGGAAACCCCCCATGCCATGTTGAAGTCCTGCGGAGCGTCTTGAGCAACAGCCTCAGTCAGGAGCCGATTTTTGCGGTTCCGCCCTGCATGTGCCGGACGGCCCGGCCCAATCGCGAAATACCTTCATTGATCTGGCTCTCATTGGCGCAAGAGAAGGACAACCTGAGCGTATTGGCACCGGAACCATCGGCGAAGAAGGCTTTGCCGGGCACGAAAGCGACATTCTCATGCTTCAGGCTTGCAGCCAGCAACTCAGCACCATCCATGCCTTCCGGCAAGGTCACCCAGACGAACATGCCGCCCTCAGGCTTCGTCCAGCTGACACCATCCGGCATGTGGGTCTCGAGCGCGTGCATCATATGGTCCCGGCGCATGCGATAGAGGTCCACGATCTTCTCGATCTGGGTGTCGAAAACGCTGCGTGCGACATGATTGATCGCGATCTGGTTGAGTGTCGCGGAATGCAGGTCGGACGCCTGCTTCATCAACACCAGTTTCGAGATGACTTTCGAGGAGGCACAGACCCAGCCGACGCGCAGGCCGGGCGCCAGGGTCTTGGAGAAGCTGCCGCAATAGATCGTGCGTGCCTCCTCGATCGACCCGCAGCGCGCGATATCCAGCGAGAGAAGTGTCGGAACCTCCTCGCCGTCATAGCGCAGCGACTGGTAAGCGGCATCTTCGATGACCGCGATGTCCAGTTCCTCGGCCAGGTCCAGAACCCGCTCGCGTGCGGCCTGGCTCAATGTCTCGCCCGACGGATTGGCGAAATCGGCGGACATATAGGCAAACTTCACCGCACCGCCCTTGTCGGCCGCAAGCTTCGCATAGTCACCGGCCTCGCGATTGGAGAGAGGCGCGAGCCGATCATATTCCGGCTCGTAGGCGTTGAAGGCCGAAAGCGCGCCCATATAGCTCGGCCAGGTCACCAGCGCAGTGTCGGCCGGCGAAAGAAGCAGCTTGCCGAGATAGTCGAGTGCCTGCTGCGAACCCGACGTGATGATGATGTTGTCGACACCGCATTCGACGCCGAGGCTTCTCATCCGCTCGACAAGCCACTGGCGCAGCGGCAGATAGCCTTCGCTTACCGAATATTGCAGCGCCTGCCCGGCGGCGGGCCCCGACAATGCCTGGTTCAACCCCTCACGAAAGGCCTCGGTGGGAAACAGCACAGGATCGGGAATACCGCCGGCAAAGGAAATCACCTCCGGCTTGTCGAGAAGCTTCAGCAATTCGCGGATTTCGGATGCCTTCATCCGAGTCGAACGGGTCGCAAACAGTGACGGCCAGTCGAGGCGCGCATCGGACTGCGAGGCAAGTGCAGGAGCATTGGTCATGGTGTTCACCGGAGTTGTCCCGGACGAAGGTTCACCGTCCTCGGCGGCGCCCTCCGGGATGATCTGATAGACCACGAACGGCAATTTATGTCAACAATGCTGACCTATTTTTCCGTTTGTTGCGCGTTTGGCTGAAACGCGTTGCATTTGCTGCGTTCGCGTCCCTTTTCACCGCGCTCAAATCCCCAAGAAGCGGAAAGAACCTGCAAAAATTTGGAACGGGCCTGAGGGTCGCACGTTGTGTCTGCCAGGCGAGCCTTGGTCCGTACCGTGCAATGACCTCCTTGAGCCCGGGATCTGAAGGCCCACCCGAGAGACACGAAATTAAATGAAGAAGGACTATCCAATGAAAACCATTCTTCCCGCAATTCTCGCGCTTGGCACCGCCCTTTCCGCAGCCACTCCGGCGCTCGCGGTTCAGGATGTCGACACCGTCAAGCTGGGCGTCCTCAACTGCACCGTCGAAGGCGGCACCGGATGGGTTTTCGGCTCGAGCAAGAATCTCGCCTGCACCTATGCCCCGGCTGACGGCAGCGCTGAAGAAGTTTACGTCGGCACCATCAACAAGTTTGGCGTCGATATCGGCGTGACCGGCAAAACCCTGATGAGCTGGGCCGTAGTCGCACCTGCCGACTCGGCTTACGCATCCGGCCAGCTTGCCGGCGATTATGTCGGAGCAACCGCTGAAGCCACTTTCGCAGCCGGTCTGGGCGCCAACGTGCTGGTCGGCAATTCCGACAGCTCGATTGCCCTGCAGCCGGTCAGCGTACAGGCACAGGAAGGCGTCAACGTCGCAGCCGGCATCGCCGAGCTGAAGCTTGTTGCCGCACAGGGCTGATCGCCCTGCCAAATCTTCATAGGGAAACGGCCCGCTTTATGCGGGCCGTCTTCGTTTGCGGGAAAGGAATGTCAGGCGGCCTTGCGGCGGACGTCTTTTTCAACATCCGGTCCCGCAACGTTTCCGGCCAGAGGCGCGGCAATGACCAGCTCCTCCCGTTTGCGGGTCGGCCAGACGCCGTTGAAAAGAAACGCGGTGAAACGGTTAGAGACGATGATGATGTGAATACCGTAGGACAGGACGCCCGCCACCGGGACCATGATCAGGAATTCGAGAACCGGCGGCCAGTCGATGCCCGCAAACATCGCAGCCAGCACAAAAATGATGGGGTGGTGAAACAGATAGATGGAGAAGGACGCATCCGCGACGTCGCGAACGATCCCGCGCGGCCGACCGAAGTGCTTTTGCGCAAAAGCCTGCACGTAACCGGTAATCAGCCAGGCTCCCGCAAGTCCCGCCATCATGGTCAAGGCGTGAACACCCGGGTTGGGAGACAGGTTCATGGATAGAACCGCCAGCGCAAAACCGATCGCCAGCGTGAGCGCGTCGCCCTTCGCGTGGCTTTCGCGCAGTTGACGGCTCAGAAAGGCTGCCACGCCGACCAGATAGAAGGGAAAATACTGGATGTAGCCGAGAAGCGCGCCGGTCCGCTGGCCGCCGATGGCGTAGACTGTCGGCAGCATATAGGCCCAGATCACGGTCGCTCCCGTAAGGGCCGCAAGCGCAGCCCACCAGTAGCGCAGAGCGAAGGCGGCGGTTGCTTTCACCCAGCGCTCGAACCGGTCGAGCTTCAACACCGCCGCGATGATGGCGAGCCCTGCGGAAAAAGCGATCAGCGAATAGAGAAACCACAGATGCGAGATCCACGGTTCGTCGAAATGTTTCAGCCTGTTGAGAGCAGCGCCGTAGAAATTGGGATAACCGAGCCCGCGCCCGATGGTTTCCGCCCAGCTCTGCACCAGCATCTGGAACGGCAGGATCAAAAGCGTTGCGGAAATCAGCGGCACGCCAAGCCGGGTGAGACGGGTCGCAAACCACGGTCCTGGGCCCTTGCGCGCCAGAATCATCATCGAGAAATAACCGGCGATCAGAAAGAAGCCCGGCATCCGGAACGTGTGGATCATGTCCGCGATGAAGGTCAGCGTCGGGCTACGTTCGGGCGAAGCCACCGACCAGTCGTGATGGGTGGAGTAGACAACGGCCGCATGGAACGGGATTCCGAGCAGAAGATAAAATGCCCGGGCAAAATCCCAGTGATGTTCGCGTTCGCTACGCGCCATTGCCCACGTCCCTCTGCTTTGCTCGGCGGCAGTCTGAACCATGGATGTTTATAGAGTTATAATCCGCTGTTTTAGGAGAAGACGAAGCATCAGGCGGCCACTTGCCGGACATCGTGACTGTAATAGTTTTGAAGAACGCCGCACACCGAGTCTGACTGGCAAGCCGAGCGCGACTTACGCCTCCGGCGGCAGCGCCAGCTCTTGAGCGTCCACACCCAGATACTCGCACAGGCATTCGACCACGAAACCATGATCTTGGCGCTGCGGGATACCCGAAACCGTCACCGTGCCGACAATACCGGTGCCCCTGATATGGATCGGGAAACAGCCGCCATGCGGGGCCATATCGATCGGCAGAACGCCTCGCCCCTCATCGAGCTCCGCACCACTCGCAACAAGCTCACGGCCCTTGCGGTAGGAGGAGATGTGATAGCGCATGACGACGTTGATCTTCCGCCGCACCCAGTCCGGGTTGTCGGGCGTCGTGCCGGGTAACGCCGTGTAGAACAGTTGACGTCCCAATACACGGATATCGATGACCAGTGGCAGGCCCTTCGCCGCGGCGCGTTCACGCATCAGCGACCCGAGCGTCCACGCGTCGTCTTCCGAGAGCGCGTCGAAGCGCAACACTTCCTCCTGGCGCTTGAGGATTTCGATGTCGTTTTCGATTGTCATTGATTGTCTCCCCTGCCGGAAAGCGGCCCCGCAGCCATACGCTGAGAACCGCATACTTGAAACACCCGACAGATACACTGCCTGTACAGCCCACTCATTTTTCAGGACAAACCGGATCGCCGGCTTCCGGACTGGAAGTGTCATCGCAGAGATGAAGCCCGAAGCCTGAAGTCATCGGCTCACCGAGACCCGGTTTCAATTCCATGCTCGGGATAAGGTAGTCGCCATCATTCTGGCGGCGATACGGTATGGGCGCCCGGAGGAAGAGCGTTCTCATCCGCTCCCTCAATGCAGCCGAAACAACCGCGAAACCCGCATCATCGAGCCGGTCGACACGATAGGCGACAAAAGGCGGGAGAACGCTGAATCCGGGATAGTGCAGAATGCCGTGATTGATCGGAAACAAGAGGTCATCGATCGGACCATTGATGCCGCGTGGGGCGTAGTGAGACGCCCACCCTCCGGCGGTGACCACCAGCATGGCGCGTTTACCTGCAAATACGCCCTCCCCATACCGGTCGCCCCAGCGCGTGTCGCTGTGCTCGCCCACACCATAGGCAAAGCCATGTGCATAGACGCGATCAACCCATCCTTTCATGATGGCCGGCATGGCAAACCACCAGAGCGGAAACTGGAAAATTACCGCATCCGCCCACATCAGCTTTTCGTGCTCCGCCCTGACATCTTCCGTCAACACGTTTGCTGCAAACGCTTTGCCCGAAACAGTCGCGACTTTAAGCCGCTCGTCGCCGGCAAGCGCGGGAAAATCCTCCCGATCAATCTGCGACTTCCATTGCTCGGCATAAAGGTCGGACACGCGTACTTCGTGCCCGCCCAGGCGCAATTCATCCACGGCGACATCCCGCAGAGAGGTGTTGAGCGAACGCGGTTCCGGGTGGGCAAAAACGATGAGAATTTTCATTCGGCATCTCCGGGGTGTGGGACATGCCATTCATCTAGACGCGGAACCAACCATTCGGTAGACTGCATTAGTGGATAAGATTATGCCAAAAAATGGATAAATCGAAAATCTCCCTCGACCGCATGCGAACCTTCGTCAGAGTCGCTGAACGCGGGAGCCTTTCGGCTGTCGCCAGAGAACTCCGGATCGGCCAATCCACCGTCACCCGACAGCTCCTCGAGTTGGAGGAAGCGATAGGCGTTCCGCTTTTGAGCAGGACCACCCGCCGCGTGACAGTGACCGAGGAAGGCGAGCGCTATTACGCCACTGCCGTCCAAATTCTCCGCCTCGTCGATCAGGCGGCGGAAGACGCGCAAACGACGCGCGATGCGCCCGCCGGCACGATCCGGGTCTCCTGCACGGTCGCCCTGGGCATTCTCCATGTCAGCCGGCTGATTTTCGTCTTTCAGGATCTGTATCCCGACATCGCCATCGACTTGCGCCTCTCCGACGAGCGCATTGATCTTGTTCGGGAAGGCGTCGATATCGCGCTGCGACTTGGTCCGCTGACGGACAGTTCGATGAAGCTGCGCGCGCTCGGTACAAGCCGCAGGATCCTGGTTGCATCTCCCGATTATCTGGCGCGATCCGGCGTCCCCTCGTCGCCGTCGCAGCTCTCGGATCATCAGGGCATCCGGATGTCCAACATCGCCGGCAGCGACAGGCTGGTCCTCACAGGGCCGGACGGAACCTGCCAGGAGGTTGCCTTCGGCGGGCGACTGCGGGTCGATCACGGCCTTGCCGCACGCGAGGCCCTCATCCATGGACGCGGCATAGCGCCGGCTCATCTCTGGCTTGTTGAAGACCTGCTTTCCGGAGGCAAACTCGTACAGGTCCTTCCCGATCAAGCGCTTCAACCGACCCTCGTCAGCATGCTGATCGTACCCCAGCGCGCAGACATTGCCCGCGTTCGCCTGCTTGTCGAATTTCTCGCCAGGGAACTCGCCGCACTGCCGGGGATCGACTGAGCGCCGCGCATAAAAAAGGGCCGCGGATGTCTCCGCAGCCCCCTTCGCTATTCGCTCAAATTGCGGAAGCGATTAGTTCTTTTCCTTGTCGACCAGAGCATTGCTCTTGATCCACGGCATCATGCCGCGCAGCTTTTCGCCGACCTGTTCGATCGGGTGCTCGTCGTTGAGGCGACGGGTGGCCTTGAAGCGGGCTGCGCCCGAGTGCCATTCCTGCATCCACTCGGACGTGAAGCGGCCGGACTGGATGTCCTTGAGCACGCGCTTCATCTCTGCCTTGGTATCTTCGGTGATGATGCGCGGACCCGACATGTACTCGCCCCACTCGGCGGTGTTCGAGATCGAGTAGTTCATGTTGGCGATGCCGCCTTCATAGATCAGGTCGACGATCAGCTTCACTTCGTGCAGGCACTCGAAATAGGCCATTTCCGGTGCGTAACCGGCTTCGACCAGGGTTTCGAAGCCGGCACGGATGAGCTCGACCAGACCGCCGCAGAGAACAACCTGTTCGCCGAAGAGGTCGGTTTCGCACTCTTCGCGGAAGTTGGTTTCGATGACGCCCGAACGGCCGCCGCCGACGCCGCAGGCGTAGGAGAGCGCGAGGTCATGGGCATTGCCCGAGGCGTCCTGGTGAACGGCGATCAGGCAGGGCACGCCGCCGCCCTTCTGGTATTCGCCACGCACGGTGTGGCCCGGGCCCTTCGGCGCGATCATGACGACGTCGACGGTCTTCTTCGGCTCGATCAGGCCGAAATGGACGTTGAGGCCGTGGGCAAACGCGATGGCAGCGCCATCACGGATGTTGTCGGCGATCTCTTCCTTGTAGATGCCGGCCTGCAGTTCGTCAGGCGTCGCCATCATCATCAGGTCGGCCCAGGCGGCAGCCTCGGCAACGGTCATCACCTTGAAGCCGTCAGCTTCGGCCTTCTTGGCGGTCGACGAACCGGCGCGCAGCGCGACTGCCACGTCCTTGGCGCCCGAATCCTTCAGGTTCAGCGCATGGGCGCGACCCTGCGAACCGTAGCCGATGATGGCCACTTTCTTCGACTTGATCAGATTGAGATCGGCATCTGCATCGTAATAGACACGCATGTTGGTTTCCTTCCCTTGACTAGATTATGGAGATCTTCGGTTCCCCGGCAGCCGGGATATCGCCCGCCCCGCCGGCATTCTCACGTCCGCCCTGCCGGTAACCGTACAGAACGAGAAACTGGTTGGTGGCGCGCCTGGCATCCGCTGCGATAGTGGCTTGGTCGAGCGAGAAATCATCGCCCAGCAGAAGCCGGATTTGCACGTCGCGCCCGACAAGACCGAAAAAGGCGCGAAACGCCTCCTCGCTGTCCTCGAAGTCCAGAAGCCCGGCCGCGCGGCCTGCTTCGAGAATCGGCTTCAGCCGCTCGCCGATCGCAAACCGACCATTGGCGAGCACGATCTGGCCGAGCCGGCTCTTTGCCGTCGCCGCGTGGCTGACGGCCACACGGTTGAGCGCGATCGAGGTTTGCGACGAGATCACCGAGAGCCAATTGGCTGCGAAGCCTTCGAGGCTCTTGCGCAACTGCGCGGCATCGAGCCGCTGGCGATCATATTCCCCTGCCCGCACCCGGCTTGCCTGCCATTGAACGGTGGCGGTCAGAATGCCGTCGCGGTCGCCAAACCACTTATAGAGCGTTTCCTTCGAGCAACTGGCTGCGCGTGCAATGCGCGCCACGGAAAACCCGTCGCCCTCTTCCACCATCAGGCCGAGCACGACATCGAGCACCTCGCGCTGGCGCTCGGTGAACCCGTTGTCCGTCTCGTCCTGAAGGGCTTCACTCATCATGAGTGCGCATGTACCGTACCGTACGGTACGGCGTCAAGCGGTTGTCCTCGGCGTATTGCGCACTGGAAAGAAAATCGTGGAAAGCGGCCGCTATTCCTGCAAGTGGCAGCGGATCATGGTCGTGCCCGGCTGGTCGGCGCGATTCTGGATCAGAAGCGACTTCTGGTTCACCATGGTGATGTTGATGGTTCGCTGGCTTTTCGCGCCATCCGCATCGCATGAGGCTGCCAGGGAGAAGGTGCCGCCCTGCCCGCTTGCCTGCTCATAGCTGCAGGTATCCTCCGATTGACGGATCGAGGTCGGCGTGATGATCGCGTATCCATCAAAAGCCGTCTGGTCCATCTTGCGGCAACCCGCCTCCTCCGACGCCCAGACGCCGACATAGGGCAACCCGCTCGCCCGGCGATCATGCTTGAGCGCTTCGACAGTATCCTTGCGCAAGACCATCTCGGGGGGCGTGACGGCACCCGGATCGGGATCGGCTTTTACACCTTTGAGCGCGGAGGCACCGTCGCTTCCAACACATCCCGAGATCGAGGCGATGGCGACCGAGAGGCCTGCCGCGGCGATGAGGAAAGCTAACTTGTTACGCATGACATCCTGAGTATTACAACGCCGCCTGCTGCCCCGTCCGGCCGGCTGATTCCATTTCGTTTTGAAAATATGAACACGAACGTGTCGAAAAATGGAATACCGCACCCCAAGGATTTCAGGGGACGTGAGGCCCGCTCAACTGGAGGTCGTCAAGCCCCCTTCATCCCTTGTCGCTGGCGTCGAACGCTTCACGCGCCGCGCGGACGGCTTGATGATTGGCCTCCGCCCATTCGAACAAAAGGCGATAACTCTCGAACATTGAGACACCCATGTCGGTGAGACTGTAGGTTACGCTCGGCGGCTTGGTCGGCAGTACCGACCGGTTCACATAGCCGTCACGCTCCAGATCCCGCAGCGTCTGGGTAATCATCCGCTGCGAAATGTCCGGCACCAGTCGGCGCAACTCGCTGAACCTGTGCGGCCGCTCGGCCAGAAGCTGAAGAAGAAGCGGTGCCCATTTCGAACCAAGCCGCGAGACCACCGTGCGCACGGGGCAACTGTCGAGATTCATGCCCTCAGCCTGCATGGCACGCAGTCGGGCGCTGGTGGGGGATGATATCTGATCCATGGCGGTACCCTTTCTGTGCCTTGCTGCGGAAAAGATGCCTCCTTTACGGCACCGTTTCAATCTCTATTTTACATATAGTCTCTTTTTGAGACTCTAAAAATTCCAGGAAGGACAGACATCATGAGCAAGATTCTCGTCACCGGCGCCTCAGGCCATCTCGGCAGCCTTGTCATCAAACATCTTCTCGAAACCGAGAATGTCCCTGCGTCAGACATTGTTGCAGGCAGCCGCGACACCACCAAGCTGCAGGCATTGGCCGACAAGGGCATCGAAACCCGCGAGGTCGATTTCGACACCCCAGCAACTTTGGAGCCCGCCTTTCAAGGCATCGACAGCCTGTTGCTGATCTCGACGGATTCGCTGGAAATTCCCGGCAAACGCGCCGAGCAGATCAAGACGGCCGCAAGCGCCGCCGCGAAAGCCGAAGTTGGACGCATCCATTACACGTCGATGCCTGAGCCGGAGACGAGTGCCGTCAACTTCGCCTGGGAGCACCGCGACAGCGAAACGGCGATCAAGGAGACCGGCCGGCCCTACAGCATTTTCCGCAACGGCTGGTACATGGAAAACCTTTTCATGTCCCTCCCCCAGGCACTCGCATCGGGCAAATGGTACACCTCCGCCGGCGAAGGCAAGACCGCCTATATCGCCCGTGAGGACATCGCACGCGCCATCGCCGCAGGCCTTGCGAAGCCCGCCGAGGGCAATGCGGTCTACACCCTCACGGGGGCCGAAGGCTTCACAAATGGCGAGATTGCCGACCTTGCAGCAAAGGCGACCGCAAAGCCCATTGAGGTCGTCCAACTTGATGATGCAAGCCTCGAAGCCGGCCTGTCACAAGCCGGACTACCCGGTTTCATGGTCCCTTTCATCCTCTCAATCGAAAAGGCCACGCGACAGGGCGACCTCTCCGGCATCACTACAGACTTCGAAACGCTGACCGGTCGCAAGCAGGTGGCACTCAGCGATTTCATCGAAGCCAATGGATCCGCCCTCGAGGGCTGATCCGGCACCATCGGCCCGCGGACACCATTTTGCCGCGGGCCGATAAATTTATTTGACTCAGTCAAGTAAATGGACTTTCCTATGTGCGGAAGGATCTCTCATGGACCGCACTCAACTGATCGACGACATCCGCGCCTTCAACCGCTTTTATACGAACCGGCTGGGTGTGCTGGCGGGCGATTATCTTGGCCGCCCTTACACGCTGACCGAAGCGCGCATTCTCTACGAGATCGGCGCGCGCGAACGCACCACCGCGAGCGCCATCAACGCCGATCTGGGGCTCGATCCGGGTTACCTCAGCCGGGTACTGGCCAAATTCAACAGGAGCGGATTGACGGCAGTCGAAGCCGATCCCGACGACCGCCGCAGCCGCCTGATCACACTGACGGCAAAAGGGCGTGAGGAATTCGGCGAGTTCGTCGATCTGTCGCGTCAGCAGGTCGCCACGGACATTGCGGACCTCGGGCCGGAGGAAAGCCGCGAACTCGCGAGCAGCCTCGCCGCCACTCAACAACTTCTCAATGGCTCGGGACACGTCACACCGGAACCCGTTCGCCTGCGTGGGCCGCGTCCCGGCGACTATGGCTGGATCATCCAGTCACAGGCCGAGGCTTACTCGCGAGACTATGGCTGGAACGATGCGTTCGAAACGCTGATCACCGGCGTGGTGGCCGAATTTCTCAAAACCTTCAATCCTGAGCGCGAGTGCACCTGGATCGCCGAACTGGGGAGCCGTCGCGTCGGCTCGGTCATGCTGGCCGACGGAGGCGATGGCGTGGCCAAGCTTCGCTTGCTCTATCTCGATCCCGCCGCGCGCGGCCGCGGTCTCGGCAAGGCCCTGGTGGCAGAAGCGATCACCTTTGCACGGGGAGCGGGATATCGTCAGCTGTCACTCTGGACCAATGATATTCTCGTTGCTGCCCGGCACATATATGTCGAGGCAGGGTTCAGGCTCGTCGAGGAATCGCCTCACACGATGTTCGGGCCGGAGCTTAACGGTCAGACCTGGGTGCTCGACCTTCAGGCGGACCGTTCAGGGAGCAGCTAGCGCCCGCAGGCCGCCATCTGGCGTCGGTAGTCGTTCGCCATCTTGTCCGCCTTGCGGGCATAATTCCGAATACTGGAATCGTTGTTTTGCCGACCCTGCCGGAAACCGGCATGGCCCAGATAGTAGTTCAGATAAAGATTGTAGGTGTCGTCGAGCGCCACACCGTTGACGTCATGGCTGAGCTTGTGATGCCAGCCGACGAAATCGATCGCGTCATCGAAGTTCGAGCGACGCGCGCCCCAGTTACCGGTTGCCATCTTGTAGCGCTGCCACGTGCCGTCGAGCGCCTGCGAATAGCCATAGGCCGTCGAGATGTGCTTGCCCGGAAGCAGGCCGAAGAAGACCTTCTTGCGCGGCGGACGAGCCTTGCCGTCGAAGCCCGATTCCATACGGATGGTCGCAAGCAGCACGTGCCGCGGCACACCGTATTTGCGTTCGGCCTTCAGCGACGACCGGTACCAGTTGTTCAGGAACCCGTCGCGCTGGTCGAAGACCGCGCAGATATTATTGATCTTGCTCGGCGGCGTGGCGCAACTCGCCAGCAAGAGGAGCGGAAGAATGATAACTAGGGGACGCATGACAAACCTCTGGTTCGACATGCACAGTCCCACAAAGGCTTTAATTTTAGTTAAATGCCGCTGTTAACCATAGCGATCCCGCTGCTGCCGAAACGCGCCGCCTTTTCAGTTACCGCAGGCGCGGATGAAGCGCCGCACGGTCTCGGCCATACCGTATTCGAGCGCATCCGCAGTCAGCCCGTGGCCGATGGACACTTCCTTGAGATGCGGAAGCACCCTGGCGAGCGCCGGCATGTTGGCCACCGTCAGATCGTGCCCCGCATTCACCCCGAGACCGAGTTCGTGAGCGATCTTTCCTGAAGCTTCAAGCTTGGCAAGCTCCCGCTCCGCCGCAGCCGGATCGTCATAAGTACCGCCGTATGGTCCGGTGTAAAATTCGATCCGGTCTGCTCCGGTCGCCTTCGCCGCCTCAAGCGCCGCGCGGTCCGCATCGGGATCGCAGAACAGCGAGACGCGCGCCCCGCCCTTCTTGAGCCGCACAATCACGCTCTTCAGGAGTTCCGCATTTGCCGCGAAATCCCAACCGTGATCCGAGGTCGCCTGCGCCGGATCGTCCGGCACCAGAGTTACCTGCTCGGGCTCATTGGCTTCGACCAACGCCAGGAAATCCTCGGTTGGATAGCCTTCGATGTTGAACTCCGCTTCCGGAAACTCGTCATCGATCAGCGCGCGAATGTCCGGAAGATCGGAAAAACGGATGTGCCGCTGGTCCGGCCGCGGATGAACTGTCAGCCCCCGCGCGCCGGCTTCAAGCGCAATCCGCCCCAGACCCGTCACGCTGGGCCACGGCAGGTCCCGGCGATTGCGGAGCATGGCGACGGCATTGAGATTGACGGAAAGTTGGGCAGGCATGGCAGACATCCGGTTGTTGCTGCCCGCTATATAACGAAATTGCCGCCAACCCGGAACACCGGGCGCAGGGAATATTCAGCGCCGGCCGGAAGGCGCCTTCATGCCCCGCCTGAGCTTTGTGGAGTGGTCTTTCAGCTTGGCATTATAGGCGTCGATCGCCTGCTGTGTCCGGCGCTTGCCGCGGATCGACAACAGCCAGAAGATCAGCACCGGCAAAACGACGAGCCCGATGGAAATGGGCACGCCGAGATCCTCGATTTTGCTCGTGCCAAAAACCGCTATCAGGAACGTGTCGAAATCCATCGCCGCATCATCCGTTATATGAGCTCAATGATAGACGAAGAGCGGTTAACCGGCGGTATCGAAGCGAAACCGCAGCTGCTTATTTTCAACCATCTAATATGATTGCAGAGACCACCAATCGCGACCATGCCGCGAAACTACTGATTCTCCGAGCAAAATGCCTTGACCCATGCCCAATATCCTTTCAGGGAAAGGCTCCAAAAATGGGCTGACCACCGCCAAACGGGGTGGTTGCCGATAACGAAAAGCCGAGAGCGGGTTCCTGGATGCTCTCGGCTCAACCGAGGAAACGCAGGATACCCTGCATCGATCATCCAACGGAGGACTTATGAAATTCAATCGCAGATCCGCCCTGCTTCTGGCCGGCATGACCGCTCTGGGCCTTACCGCACCGGCAAATGCCGAAGTCGAGGAAACCACGCTGCGCCTGGCCCACGTGGTCAACGAGCAGGATGTCTATCAGGACGCCGCTGAAAAGTTCCGCGACCTCGTTGCCGAACGCTCCGACGGCAAGATCAAGGTCGAGATCTTCCCGAACGCCACGCTTGGTGACGAACGCACCCTGCTCGAAGGCATGCAGATCGGCACCGTGGACATGGGCATCATCACCAACGGCCCGGTCTCGAACTTCGTCGAGGAAATCGCTGTTTTCGAACTGCCTTTCCTGTTCCCCTCACGCGAAAAAGCCATCGAAGTTCTCGACGGCGACATCGGCCAGGAAATCCTCGGCAAGCTGGAGGGCGTCAACCTCAAGGGCCTGACCTATGCCGAGCGCGGCTTCCGCAACCTGACCAACTCCAAGCGGCCTGTTAAATCACCCGCCGATGTCGACGGCCTGCGTGTCCGTGTCATGGAAAATCCTGTCTATGTGGACAGCTTCCGCGCGCTTGGCGCCGACGCCATTCCGATGGCCTGGAACGAAGCGCTGACTGCCATGCAGCAGGGCACGATCGACGGCCAGGAAAATCCGGTCAACGTGATCTACTCCTTCAAGCTCTCCGAGACCCAGAAGTACCTGACGATGACCCGCCACACCTATGCGCCGGCCATCATCGTCATGGGTATGCCGGCCTGGCAGCAGCTCTCCGGGGAAGCACAGGAAATCGTGCTTCAGGCAGCCAAGGAAGCGGCAAACTTCGAGCGTGAACTGAGCGCCAACTCCGAAGGCGAGCAGCTGCAGGCTCTTCGCGACCAGGGCATGGAAATCGTTGAAGATGCCGATTTGGCAGCCTTCTCCGAAGCCGTCGCTCCGGTCTACGAAAAATACGGTGCGAAGTTTGGCGACTACCTGCCGCGCATCCAGGAAGCGCTGAAGTAAAATGCTGAAAGCGCTCGAGTGGATTGACCGCATGGTCGCAGTGATACTGCGCCCCGTGGTCTTTGCCGGGATGATTGCACTTGCAGCGGTGATCACCTTGCAGATCGTGTCACGTGTCTTCTTCACCTCGTTCGCATGGACCGAGGAAGTGGCGCGTTTCCTTCTGATCTGGATCGCCTTTCTCGGCGCCGCTCTGGCGTTTCAGCAGGGACGGCATATCGCGGTCACCTTCGTGCGTGACCTGATGCCCCTCAACCTGCGCCGGATCATCACCGGCGCGGGTATTCTCGTGGCCATCGCCTTTCTGGTGACACTCGCCATGATCGGCTGGAAATATTCCGGCATCCAGAGCTTCCAGAAGTCCCCGTCGCTGCGGATCTCGATGTTCTGGGTCTATCTCGTCATGCCGGCGAGCGCCGCCATCATGACCTTCCTTTCGGTCGTCGATCTGGTCCGCCTCCTGGCGGGGCGGGATGCGCGCGGTCACGTGCAGGAGGATTTCGAATGAGCCTCGTTCTCGCCCTCCTCTTCGTCGTCTTCATGCTGATGGGCCTGCCGATCGCCTTCGTGATTGGCGCTTCGACCATGGGCGCGCTCCAGCTTGGCGGCGTACCGCTGATGGTCGTGCCCCAGCAGATGTTTTCCGGCATCAACAGTTTCGCGCTCGTCGCCGTGCCGATGTTCATTCTCGCCGGCGACATCATGGCCCACGGCGAAATTTCCAAGCGCCTCGTCGCCTTCGCCGACAGCCTTTTCGGCTTCATCAAGGGCGGGCTGTCTGTGGTCTCGGTCCTTGCCGGCATGTTCTTTGCCGCCATCTCCGGCTCGGGTGCGGCCACAACCGCCGCCGTCGGCGCGAGCCTCGTGCCCGAACTCAAGCGCAAGGGTTACGATCCTGCTTCCGCCGCTGCCCTGATCGCGGCCTCCGGCACGATCGGCGTCGTCATTCCGCCGTCGGTGCCCATCATTATCTACGCGGTCATTGCGCAGGAATCCGTCAAGGACCTTTTCCTGAGCGGCTTTATTCCCGGCATTGCAATGGGCTTGGGACTGATGGCCATTGCGCTGGTGCAAGGCCACAAGCGCGCCTATCCGCGCGGGACGGAATTGTCGCTGCGCTCCATTCTCCGGACGCTTCTTTCCGCAAGCTGGGGCCTGATGGCGCCACTCATCATTCTCGGCGGAATCTTTTCCGGCTACTTCACGCCAAGCGAGGCCGCGGTGATCGCCGTCAACTACGCGATCCTGGTGTCCTTTTTCATCTACCGCGATCTGACGCTGACCAGTTTCTACCAGATCGTCCTGCGCGCCGGCGTGACCACGGCCGTGATCCTCTTCGTCATTGCCGCCTCGTCTATCCTCAGCTGGGCGCTATCGAGCTGGCAGGTACCGAACGCGATTGCGGCTTTCGCGCTGTCGCTGTCGGACAACGTCTACGTGCTGATGTTCCTGATCATGCTGATCATCCTGATCACCGGTGTGTTCCTGGAGACTGCCAGTGCGCTGATCATCCTGACCCCGATGCTGTTGCCGCTGGCAGCCCAGCTCGGCATCGACACCGTGCATTTTGGCATCATCATCGTGGTGGGGCTCGCGATCGGCATGGTCACGCCGCCGATGGCGATCAACCTTTTCGTGGCATCGAGCACGGCCAACATCCCGATCGAGCGGATTGCCCGCGCGGTCCTGCCCTATCTGGCAATGTTGATCGTAGTCTACCTGCTGATAGCTTACGCCCCTCTGATGGTGGGCTGACACGAAAAACCCGGGCTCTTATGAAGACCCGGGTTCGAGTTATCTGACCACTGTCAGCTGTTCGGCGGCCCGTGTGATGGCGGTGTAAAGCCAGCGCTCGCGGGTATCGCGGAAGGCCCAGCTCTCGTCGAACAGGACTACATTGTTCCACTGCGAGCCCTGCGCCTTGTGGACGGTCAGCGCATAGCCGTAGTCGAAATCGTCGTAGCGTTTCTTGGTCGACCATGGGATCTCGGTATCGGGCTCCTCGAATGCCGCCTTCAATAGCTTGATCTTGGCGGCGCCCCTGTCCATGTCGTCGTCTTCCGGGCGGACCAGAAGGTTGATGCCGGGTTTCACCGTTTCCTTCGACGACGTCATCACCTGCCACAGCGAGCCGTTGAGCAGGCCCTTCGAGGGATCGTTCCTCAGACACACCAGCTTGTCGCCCGCCTGCGGATAGGCTTGCGTAAAGCCCTTCAGCTCGCGCAGACGCTGGTTGTAGCGCCGCCGCGTCCGGTTGGTGCCGACGAGCACCTGATCGGCGGCAAGCACCAGTTCCTGATTGACGTTGGCCTTGCCGATCACCTGTGCGGCGCCATAATCACCATGCATGATCTCCCGGCCTTCTCGCACCTGCATGGCGAGATCAATGATCGGGTTGTCGCGCGCCTGGCGGTGGATTTCAGTCAGCAGGATATCCGGTTCATGCTCGGTAAAATAGCCGCCACCCGAGATCGGCGGCAACTGCGCCGGATCGCCCAGAACCAGGATCGGGGTACCGAAGCTCATAAGATCGCGGCCGAGCGCCTCATCGACCATCGAGCATTCGTCGATGACGATCAGCGCGGCTTTCGCCAACGGGCTCTGGCGGTTGATCGAAAACATTGGCGAGACGGTGGTCTTGCCGGTTTCCTCGTCGGAGACCTCTTCCTCGCCGCGCGGACGATAAATCAGCGAATGGATGGTCTTGGCGTTCTTCGCGCCCCGCGAGCGCAACACCTGCGCCGCCTTGCCGGTGAAGGCTGCGAACAAGACCTCGCCATCGACATGTTCGGCGAAATGGCGCGCCAGCGTGGTCTTGCCCGTGCCTGCATAGCCGAACAAGCGGAACACCGGCGAGCGGCCTTCCTTGAGCCATTTCGAGACCGCCTTCAGCGCGGCATCCTGTTGGGGGGAGAACTGCATGCTCTCGGCTCTAGCGGATTCGCCCCGCCCCCGCCAGACTGTTGCGCGTGCGATGCCGACAGGAGAACGGAACCCCGAAGCGCGTCGCGCCCTGTCGCCCTGCCCGGGCACGCCGCTCGGGCCCGGTACAAGGAAAAACCGCCGGGCGCTTGCGCACCCGGCGGTCTCACAAAGTTTCAGTCGCGACAGGCGAAGTTCGTATCAGAACTCCTCCCAGCTCCCGCCGGCGGCTCCAGCAACCTTGGCAGGGGCGCGGGCCACCGCAGCGGCCTTCGGCGCGGACATGGCACGTGCGGTCTGGCGCAGGGCCGCCACCTGTCCCGAGCTCGCGCCAGCCAACGTGAACTGATTGACAAGTTCGCGAAGCTTGGCGGCGTCCTGGGCCAGCGCATTCGAGGCGGCGGTGGATTGCTCGACCATGGCCGCGTTCTGCTGGGTCGTCTGGTCCATCGCGTTCACGGCCTGATTGACCTCGACCAGACCGGTCGACTGTTCCTGCGCGGATGTCGCGATCGATGCCATGTGATCGTTCATCTGGGTGATGAAAACACCGATGGTCTTGAGCGCTTCACCTGCATCACGAACGAGCTTCACCCCGCTTTCGACATCCGTCGACGACATCTTAATGAGCTCCTTGATCTCCTTGGCAGCCTGGGCCGCGCGCTGGGCAAGCTCGCGCACTTCCTGTGCGACCACAGCAAACCCCTTGCCGGCTTCACCCGCCCGCGCCGCCTCGACGCCGGCGTTCAGCGCCAGGAGATTGGTCTGGAACGCAATCTCGTCGATGACGCCGATGATGTTGGAAATCTGCTGCGAAGAGCTTTCGATCTTGCGCATCGCGCTCTCGGCCTCCGACACCACTTCAGCCGACTGGACCGCGGAGCTGTTGGCCTGCGAAGCCACGTCGCGGGCTTCGGTGGTCAGCTTGGTGGAGCTTTGGACGTTGGACGTGATTTCTTCCACCGCAGCGGCGGTTTCTTCGAGAGATGCGGCCTGCTGCTCGGTGCGCCGCGACAGGTCGTCAGCGCCGTTCGCGATCTCGCGGGTTCCGTTCTCCATCGTGGAAACCGTTTCCGCAATGACCGAGAGCGTCGAACCCAGTTGCTCGACGGACTGGTTGAAGTCATGCCGCAACGCTTCGAAATCCGGAGCGAAAGGCTCGGTGAGCTGGAAAGACAGGTCACCGGCTGCGAGGCGCTGCAATCCGGCGGCAAGACCCGACGTCGCAATCCGAAGACGCTCTGCTGCATCTTCCTCTGCCTTGCGCTGGGCTTCCAGACGCTCCGCTTCCGACCGGCTGCGGGCGTCTTCGGCTTCGGCTTCCAGACGCTTGTTGGTGATGGCGGCCTGGCGGAAAACTTCGACCGCACCTGCCATTGCGCCGATTTCGTCCTGGCGACCTGCGAAGGGAATGGGCGAGTCCGTATCCCCTTCCGCCAGGTTCTTCATGGAGGCGGCGATACGGGTGATCGGGTTGGCGATGCCGAAGAGAGCAAAAATCGTGGACCCGACGAGAACGACGCCCACGACACCGAGTGCTGTAAGCATAAGCGCAACAGTGAAGGAATACGCGTCTACGCTGCCCTTGTAGGCGGTTTTCGAGCCATTGTCGTTCAGCGCAATGAGCTTGACGAGCGTATTGGAAGCATCGTCATAGACGACGCGCATCTCGTTCTTGAAGACGGAGGCTGCGGCCTCGTTCTGGTTGTTGCGGGAAAGCTGCATCAGCTTTTCGTGCATGTCGAGATATTTTGACCATTGACTGCCGAACTCGCCGTAGGCGTTGCGCTCATCGTCGGAGGAAATCAAACCCTCATAGTTCTTGCGCAGGCGCTCGATCGTGTCGAGGGCGGTCGTGATATCGGCTTCAGCCCGCGCCATCTCCTTCGGATCGGTCGACATGATGTGAGCGCCCTCGGCAATCCGGTAGTCCGAAGTCGCGGTATTGATGGCATTGACCAACTGGACACTCGGGAGCCAGTTGGTGGCAATTTCAGTTGTCTCGTTGTTGGTGGAGGCAAGGCCGGAAATGGCCAGATAGCCAATACCGCTGCAGATGACGAGAAGCGTCGCGAACACCGCGACGAGAGAGGCTTTAACGCTAGGGCGTTTCATTGATTTTCCCCAAATGGAAAGAGACTGCCGCATTTGAACCGTTCACCCGCTTTGAGGAAGCCGATCTTGGAGACGGCGCCCGTCAACACGGGATGGAGTGGTAAAACCCGCCGCAACAAGGCCGGAGGATTTGCACTTGACGATCAATGACGCCAATTAAATCTAGGTTAACAGCAGCCGGCAAAAACTGTCTTTTCTGCCCCAAATCAAATACTTACAAAGAAATAAGTATCAATATGCAAAAATCACGTGCAATAATCAAATATATCTCGATATCACAACCTAAGCGCGATTTATTTTCAGATTATTTACAGCATGAGTATAGAAAACCAATAAATATAAATTGAGAACTGGGAATGAACTTCCCGAATAATTACGCTACGCATTAATGCGTATAACCAAATACTGGAATTACATCGAGAGATCTCGACCCTCTAGAAAATGCGTCATTGCGCCGCCTAGCGCAGCATCGGCCAGAGGCTCAGGACGAGGATCACCGCCATGGTGATGTTGAACCATTTGAGCCGCACCGGGTCGGACAGCCAGCCGCGCAGCGCGGTCCCAAAACCGGCCCATGCGCTGGTCGACAGAAAGCTGACCAGGAAGAAGCAGGTGGTGATCAGCACGACAGACAGCGTATAGCGGTCGGGTTCGGAAAAAGCCGCAATGGCGCCAAGGATCATGACCCAGGCTTTGGGATTGACCCACTGGAAGCTTGCCGCCTGCAAGAAGCTGAAGGGCCTGGCCGCGTTCTCCACATCCGCATCCGCTTCGGGCACCTTGCGTGCGGTGCCGATCTTCCAGGCGATCCAGAGCATGTAGGCCCCGCCCGCGATCTTCAGCACGAGCAGAAGAAATGGATAGCGCTCGACCACCGCCCCCATGCCAAGCCCGACGCAGGCGACCATGAGCGTGAAACCGATGGTGATGCCGGCCATGTGCGGCAGCGTGCGCGAGAAACCGAAATTCACACCCGACGCGAAAAGCATGGTGTTGTTCGGTCCCGGCGAAGCCGCCGCGACGAAGCAGAAGAGAAGAAGCGAGAGGAATGTCTCAATCGGCATGGCGGCCTCGTGGCGGTTGAAACCGTTTATCGCCGCTCGGCATCCGGCCCACCAGCCAAAAGTGGTCATCGACCCATCAATTTCGCTGATCCGGCGATCACGGAAATTGGAGCCCTGCCCTCAGAAATCAAGCGGGCCGTTCTCCTTGACCTCCTTCATCACGAAGAAGGTGCGGGTCTGCCGCACGCCCGGCAGCGCGATCAGCTTCTGGCCGTGAAACGTGTTGAAGTCGCTCATGTCGCGCACCCGGATCTTCAGAAGATAATCGAAATCCCCGGCGACCAGATTGCAATCGAGAACTTCCTTCATCGGCAGCACCGCCGCCTCGAAGGCCGCAAAACTCTCGGGCGTCGAACGGTCGAGCACGACGCCCACCATGACGAGCGCGCCGAGACCCACCGACGACGGCGCGACGGCAGCCCTCACACTCGTCACATGTCCCTCGTCGAAAAGCCGCTGCGTGCGCCGGTGACAGGTCGCAGGGCTCACGCCGACGCGCGCCGCAAGTTCGGCATTCGTCAGCCGTCCGTCCGATTGCAGCGCGCGCAGCAGGCGGATATCGATCCGGTCCAGATTTAATGTGGAAGATTCTTCCATATATTTGCACTCAGTAACTCAAAAAGATTAGTCTTGAGCTTATTCAGTTCTGTTTCAGGAATTCAAGTCCTGCATTTCGAGAGCACCTTTCAGAAAGATTTGGCTACCATCCGCGCAAACGACGCTAACGGAGAACAGCCGATGTCCCTCTTGGAAAAATTTGAACGTTACCCCCTCACCTTCGGTCCGACGCCGATCGAACACCTGCCGCGGCTGACCGAGGCGCTGGGCGGCAAGGTGGAGATCTACGCCAAGCGCGACGACTGCAATTCCGGCCTCGCCATGGGCGGCAACAAGCTGCGCAAGCTCGAATATATCGTGCCGGATGCCATCGCCTCGGGCGCCGACACGCTGGTCTCGATCGGCGGCGTGCAGTCCAACCACACCCGCATGGTGGCGGCCACCGCCGCCAAGATCGGCATGAAATGCGTGGTCATCCAGGAAAAATGGGTGCCGCATTATGATGCTGTCTACGACCGCGTCGGCAATATCCTGATGACCCGGCTGATGGGTGCCGATTCCCGTCTCGTCGATGAAGGCTTCGACATCGGCATCCGCAAGAGCTGGGAAGACGCGATCCAGTCGGTCAAGGATGCGGGCGGCAAGCCCTACGCGATCCCGGCGGGCGCCTCGGTCCACAAATACGGCGCGCTCGGCTATATCGGCTTTGCCGAGGAAGTGGCCCAGCAGGAAAAGGAACTCGGCTTCACCTTCGACTACATCGTCGTCTGCGTCGTCACCGGCTCCACCCAGGCCGGCATGATCGTGGGTTTCGCCGCCCAGGACCGCGCCGACCGCGTCATCGGCATCGATGCGTCGGGCACCGTCGAACAGACCCGTGCACAGGTGCGCGAGATCGTCGACAACTCCGCAGAACTCGTGGGCCTCGGCCGCGCCGTGCGCGACGACGAGATCGTCATCAATCCCGACTACGCCTACCCCGCCTATGGCGTCCCCTCCGACGAGACCAACGACGCGATACGCCTCGCCGCCCGCACCGAGGCGATGATGACCGACCCGGTCTATGAGGGCAAATCCATGCAGGGCATGATCGACCTCACCAAGAAGGGCTTCTTCCCCGAAGGCTCAAAGGTCCTCTACGCGCACCTCGGCGGCGCGCCTGCGCTGAATGGGTACAGCTATTATTATCGGGAGGGGTGAGCGGGAGTTTGAATCGATCAGACGACCGCATGCCACGAACCCCGGATTAGCGTCGATATCGACGACCTCGCCGACATGCTGTCAGCCGTCGGCGACGGCGGCATCATCCTGTCCCGCGTGACAGGCGACAGAACGCTGCTACCCAAACAACTGCTGCTCTATCGGGATCTTGTCCGGCTGATTTTTGAGCTGGTGTGAGGGGGAGTGGGGGATGAGCAAAAAAGTGGCTACGTGGCTTACGTGGGCAAACACATGCAGGACGTAATCGTCGTTACCCACCCCGCTCTGGCCAGCGCGTTTACATTAACGGGTGCAGCTATCAACAACCGGGGGAATGAGGATTGCGCGTCCGAGATGGGGCCGATTCCTGCCACTCCGGTTCTGGCGTGAAGAACCAGTTAGCTGCCGTTGACCTCTGACGACTTCAGCTACCGCTCCCGACTCCATGTCAGCTGTTCAGGCTGGGCAACGCAACACCCAAAACCTGCCGTTCATTCGTCACCCGCTTTCGGATCAAGCGGGGCTGACTCGGCACGGTCCGGTCCGGTCCCGTGAGACATTGGACGGAGAAGCTATCATTCTCAAGTTGTCCTCGATACGTTTGTTCGCCGCCTTTCTATCGCGCTACCCGGTCGTACCAACAACTTCCCTCAAACCAGGGAAGGCCGGATCATCAGCTTGAGAATCGTCGCGGTTCATCTCTGTACAAAAGAGGCGAAAATCGGCTCCGCTCTTTTAAGAAAGCTACGGCCTCACGGCAATATGTAAGTGGCATTAGTCTGTCGCAATTCCTTCTAATGAACGCGCGGACTGCATGAGTTTATACTCGGCACGCTATACGCGCACTGGTAGTCGTTCTTATATATTGTACCATAGGCGAGGTAGGACTTGGCGCGGCATCCGCCGCCACAGCCGTTATCGAGATTTGCACATGTTCCGCAACCCGCGATTTCACTGGCAGTGGTGCTACGCATCTCGGTCATGCAGAGCGCACTAGTCCAGGCCTCTCGAATGCCAATGTCCCACACACTCGCTGATTGATACTCGGTCTCACTAAAGAGCGGGCATGGTGACAGCCGTCCATGAGCATTCAACGCCGCCAGTATTGTCCCGCCGGCGCAAGTCACAAGTCGATTGGGATTCAGAGTATACTTGTAAGGTGTTTCATAAGTATTTTTATAATTGATTCCCCCTAGTAATTCATCGAAATCCTTCGCATATTTCACCCTCATTTCATCGATGACCGCTTCCAAGTGCATCATGCTGCGATGAGCGGGGAAGACTTGAGCATTATCCTTAACCCGGCCGCTCAGAAAGGCTGTTCTGATACTCTGAACCGCACCGAGATTGCCGGAGGCTCCAACTCCTGAGTAGGATG
>CEQK01043684.1_pt1 | contig 30161 bp, 30 predicted proteins | sample 531051 | NCBI WGS metagenome assembly CEQK01 (sample SAMEA2621229, study PRJEB7988) | marine metagenome | biome: marine biome (ENVO:00000447); feature: deep chlorophyll maximum layer (ENVO:xxxxxxxx); material: "saline water (ENVO:00002010), including plankton (ENVO:xxxxxxxx)" | depth 150 m
CGAGCGCACGGTGGGCGCGCGTTTCGCGATTGCCTGCACAAGACGACTGACGAGGTTGAGGACGACGAAAGCGGCGGCGACCGCGAGCAGGAAGATGCCGGCCACGCGATGATCGTCGGCAAGCAGCACGGCGAGGGCGCAGAGGATAGCGAGTGCGGCCCCCGAGCCCAGGAGATAGGGCCAGCGCGGCCAGGCGGTCCCGTCGAAGCTCAACTGCCGGAAGAGGGCGGTTGCGGGCACGTCTCCGGCGCGGCCGAGCGGCGCGAGCGCAAAGGCGAAGGCGACCAGGAGCCCGAAAACGGCCGCCTGAAGAAGCGCTGCCGGATAAAGGGCTGCCTTGCCGGCGACTGGCAGAATGGCGGACAGGGCGCCTGCCGCAAGGAAGGGGATCGCTGCACCGATCACGAGCCCGATCAGGATGCCCGCCGAGGCGATCAGCATCACCTGGATCAGATAGACGAGAATGACGAAGCGGGAGGAGGCGCCGACGCATTTGAGCGTGGCGATGACGCCGCGCTTGCCGTCGATGAAGGCGCGCACGGCATTGGCCACGCCCACGCCGCCGACAATCAGGGCTGTCAGACCGACGAGTGTCAGGAATTGCGAGAAGCGCTCGATGTTGTTGGACAGCGCGGGGGCTGCGTTGTCGCTCGTGCGCACGGACCAGCCCGCATCGGGGAAATCGGACTTGGCTGTCTCGGCAACCTGTCTGGCGGTTTGATCGCCATCGAGCCGGACGCGGTAGGAATATTCGACAATGCTGCCGGGGCGGATGAGGCCGGAAGCTTCAAGCCCGTCCATCGAGATCATCAGCCGTGGCGCAAATCCGAATCCCTCAGACAACGCGTCGGGTTCGTTGGTGATCTCGGCGCGCAGTTCGAACTCCGAGCGCCCCACCGTGATGCGGTCGCCGACCTTTATACCGAGGCGCTCGAAGAAGATGGGGGCTGCGACCGCGCCGTAGACTCCGTCGGTTTCGGACAGCGCTGCCTGAGGCGTAATGTCGGGCGACAGGCCGAGTGCGCCATAAAGCGGATAGGAACCGTCGAGCGCGCGCAGTTCGACGAGCGTCTGGTCGCTCTCGTCGGCGGTGCGCGCCATCGTGCGCATGCCCACGCCTTCGGTCACATTTCCGAGGGATTCTATGAATTCGCGCTCGCTGCCTTCGGCGGGCTGGCCGACCGTCTCGAAGCGGATGTTGCCGCCGAGGATCGTCCGGCCTTCGGAGCGGATCGATTCCGTCATCATCTGCGAGACGGAATTCACGCCCGCGATCGCCATGGTGCCCAGAAGCACACAGGCGAGGAAGATGTAGAAACCCGAAAGTCCGCCACGCATTTCGCGCAGCGCCAGTCTCATAGCGAGGGCTAAGCCGGGGCGGGACGGCGCGCTCACGCGGTAACCGTCTTGCGGTCTTCGGTGCGGTTCAGGCTGTCGCCGATCACTTCGCCCGAGCGGACGGAGACCTGCCGGTCACAGCGGTCCGCAAGCGTCTCGTCATGGGTCACGAGGATCAGCGTTCCGCCGCGCTCGGCCTGCTTGGAGAAAAGAAGATCGGCGATCTGGCGGCCTGTATCCCCGTCGAGATTGCCGGTGGGCTCATCGGCCACGATCAGCGCCGGGTCGGGGGCGAGCGCGCGGGCAATCGCCACGCGCTGTTGTTCGCCGCCGGAGAGCTGTCCGGGGAAGTGCGACAGGCGCTCGCCCAAGCCGACGGCTTCGAGTTCGGCGCGGGCGCGTTCGAAGGCATCCGTGCGACCGGCGAGTTCCAGCGGCACTGCAACGTTTTCGAGAGCGGTCATGTTCGGAATCAGGTGAAACGACTGGAAGACGATGCCGATGGAGCGGCCGCGGACAGCGGCGAGTTCATCCTCGGCCAGATCGTGAAGCGGTTCGCCGGCAACCTGGATCTTGCCGGAATCGAGCCGCTCAAGCCCGGCGATGACCATCAGCAGCGTCGACTTGCCTGATCCGGATGGGCCGACGATGCCAACCGACTGTCCGGCCTCCACTTTGAGGTTCATGCCCTTGAGGACGCGTACGGAAGATGCGCCGGATCCGAGGGTGAGATCAGCCGATTCAAGCTCAACGATGGTTTCCGCCACGTTTGGGCTTCCTATATTGTTCGGGAGATGCACCCGGAAATTGCATGAATTTCAAAGTTAGGAGCGGAACCGTGCGTTTTAAAGTCCTTCCCGCCCAATTCCTCGTGATCGCCGGGCTTGTGCTCGCCTTCGCGCTGCCCGTCCGCGCCGAATCGCTCAAGCTCGTCGGGTTCGGCGACAGCCTGATGGCAGCCTATGATCTTGCCAAGGAAGACGGCTTTCCGGCGCAGCTTCAGGCGGCCTTGCGCGAGCGCGGCCACGATGTTGAGATCGCCGATGCAGGTGTTTCGGGGGATACGACCTCGGGCGGATTGTCGCGGCTCGACTGGTCGATCCCCGATGGCACCGACGGCGTCATTCTCGAACTCGGCGCCAATGACGCGTTGCGCGGCGTATCGCCCGACAAGACCCGCGAGAATCTGGAAGCCATGATCAAGCGGCTCGATGAACGCGGCATTCCCGTGCTTCTCGCCGGCATGCTTGCGCCGCCGAACATGGGGCCTGGCTATGAGGACAAGTTCAACGCGATCTATCCCGACCTCGCGAAAGAACATGATCTTATCCTCTATCCGTTTTTCCTCGATGGGGTGACGGGAGAGCCCGGGATGGTTCTGTCCGACGGCATGCATCCGAGTGCCTCGGGTGTAGAGGAAATGGTCAAACGCTTCCTTCCGGTGGCGGAGGAATTCATCGCCCGTATCGAGGAGACGCGTCCACAGGGCGACGGCGGCAACCAAATTCAGTAGGCGAAATAGCTTGCCCCGCCGCCGTGGGCATGATTCGCTCGGACTATCACGTTGATTCGGGGGATCCAGCCATGCCAAGGCTCTTTACCGCTCTCGAAATTCCGGCTGACGCGGCCATGTCGCTGTCATTGCTCCGGGGTGGATTACCGGGTGCCCGGTGGATCGACGTCGAGAACTATCATCTGACTTTGCGCTTCGTCGGCGATATCGACGGCCCGGTCGCCGACGAGCTGATTCATGCGCTCGACAGGATCGACCGAGCCCCCTTTACCATTTCGCTCAATACGGTCGGGTCCTTCGGTTCGAAGAAGCCCCATTCGATATGGGCGGGCGTCAGTCCCTCGCCGGAACTGATGGCGCTGCAGGCGGAAATCGCCCGTATCTGCGAGCGGCTCGGGCTACCCGCAGATCCGCGAAAATTCGCCCCGCATGTGACACTCGCGCGGCTTCGCCATGCCCGTCTCGAGGACGTGGTGAACTATCTCCATGCTTTCGGCAATTTCCGCACCATGCCGTTTACGGTGAACCGGTTCGTGGTCATGTCGTCGAAGGATTCGATCGGCGGCGGGCCCTATATCGTCGAGGAGCCCTATCCGCTCACCGATCGGCGGCCGGCGAGCAGGTTCTCGACCAGTGCCGAACTGCCCTCGACCAGCATCCGGTAGACCGTCTCGAACCCGTCGCCCTCGCCATAATAGGGATCGGGCACATCCTGCGCGATTCCGAGCGTGTGTTCCATGAACAGATGAATCCGGCCCCGGGCCTCCTTGGGCGCGCGTGCCAGAAGCGTGTCCCTGTTCGAACGGTCCATGGCGAGGATCAGGTCGAAGTCGCGGAAATCGGCTTCCGTCACCTTGCGGGCGCGCTGGCCGGTGATGTCGAGGCCGTGACGCGCGGCGGTGGCAATGGAGCGGCTGTCGGGCAGGCCGCCGACATGCCAGGCACCGGTTCCGGCGGAATCGATATGCACGATATCCGCAAGCCCGGCCTTATCGAGATGATCGCGAAATATGCCTTCCGCCAGCGGCGAGCGGCAAATGTTCCCCAAGCAGACGAAGAGAACCGATGCGGGGGGCTGTGCGTTAGAATCCCGAGAACTATCTGTCATTCAAGCAACCAGAAGGAGGAGGATCATCATGCCGGCCGAAAAGCTCGACGGTGACACCCTTAAAACGAGGCTGTTAGAGACGCCAGACTGGGAGCTCGATGTGAGCGGCAACGCCATTTCCCGGACGTTCACTTTCAAGGATTTTTCCGAGGCCTTCGGCTTCATGAGTCGTGTTGCGCTGGCGGCGGAAAAGCTCGACCATCATCCCGACTGGAGCAATGTGTACAAGACCGTGGAAGTCTCGCTGTCGACACATGATGCCGGCGGGCTGACGGAACTCGACTTCAAGCTTGCCAGAAAAATGGACGCCTTTGCCGGCAAAGCCGGATGAACGGAGCAAGCGTGGCTGACAGTTGATTGGGCGAATGTTCATGCCCATATTCAATCCAACCAGTGTTATTGCGAAATCGTCGCCTGAGGAAGGAGCACCGGAGTATGCCCGCACTCGACGGAGAAATTCTGCAGCCCGGTGACAAGCCGGATCCAGCGGACGAAAAAACCGTGCTGGACGGCTTCTGGGCCACGTTCGGAAAAGCTGCCAAGCGCATTCCCTTCGCCGAGGATGTGGTTGCAGCCTACTACTGTGCCTTCGACCCTCAGACCCCGAGCCGCGTGAAGGCGATCCTGATCGCCGCGCTGGCCTATTTCGTCTTTCCGCTGGATGCCATTCCGGACATGCTCGCCCTGGTCGGTTTCGGCGACGATATCGCCATTCTGACAGTGGCGATCTCCTCGATCCGATCGCATATCACCGATGCCCATCGTGACGCGGCCCGGGCTGCGATCAAGCGCATGGGCGAGGGAAAGTCGCCCCTCAAGGCGCGCTAAATTCACGAACGTTAAATATCCTCGACACGTGCCTGACCCAGATTGCTGCGCATGCGAGTGAATGCGAGGCGAATGCGTGATTTGACGGTGCCGAGCGGCAGTCCTGTTTCCGTGGCTATTTCGTTGTGTGACTTGCCGAGAAAAAAGGCCATGCGCAACAGGTCATATTGTTCGCGCGGAAGGTCGGTCATGGCAGCGCGGACCTGTTTGTCGCGATCCTCGGCCTCCAGCATGTTCTGGGCCGACTCGATGGGCTCGGGCAGGATCATGGGGTCGTCGAGGTCGGCGTTACTGCGTGACTTCGCGCGCCTGACGGCATCGATGCGACGATTTCGCGCAATCCGGAACAGCCAGGTCGAAAGTGAGGATTTGCCAGGGTCGTAGAGGTCCGCGCGATGCCACAGGACCATCATCACTTCCTGCACCAGCTCTTCCGCGTGCAGCGGGCTCGTACCCATACGCATGAGATAGGCCTTCAGCCTCGGGGCGAAATGATCGAAGATTTCTGCGAAGGCGGTTTGGTCGCGATTCTTCGCGACGCTTAGCGCCAAATGCGAAAAATCTCTTTCAACCCCGTCGGTCATGCAGTGTTTTGTTATCTCGTTCGGGCTGCCCGTATTAGGTCCAATTTTGAACCTTGCGTCAATCATCGGATGCGAAAAGTTGTAATCGCCCTTTATTGGTGTGGACGTAAGGACAAACTCTTGCCTGATTCCAATTGTTACAGAATGTCATGACGAGAGAGGGCTGCAGGGTCAATTCGCCTTTTGGATCGGTATCGATCCGGGACGGAAAATCTGTGCAATTGACGATTTGGTAACCTGAATTAAGTCAAAATGAATTGATCGATCCGGGGCAACGCGTCCTGTGCGCTGCACGGCGCGGTCCGGCCCTGACAACTCACGACTACCGGTAGGACAGCTATGATTGGGAAAACCATTGCAACCGCGATTACGGCCCTCTTCGTCTTGACGGCGGCCGCCGCTGCGCAATCTCCGACCCGCATCAAGCAATTCGACGCGTGGGGTGCCTATTCCTACAACTCAGGGAACTCCAAGGTTTGCTACGTGCTTTCGGTGCCGACCGCGAAGAACCCCGCTAATGTGGATCACGGCGACATCTTCTTCCTGGTTTCGCAGCGACCCGGCCAGAACATCAGCTACGAGCCGCAGGCCATGATGGGCTACCCGCTCAAGGAGGCCTCGAAGGTCGAGGTTGATGTCGATGGCAACAAGTTCACGCTGTTTACCCGCGGAAATTCCGCATGGGTGGAAAATGCAGCCCAGGAACCCCAGCTTGTTGCAGCGATGCGCGCCGGTTCGACGATGACCGTGAAGGCAACGTCGCGTCGCGGTACCGCCACCTCCTACAGCTATTCGCTGAAGGGTGTGACGGCCGCGCTCAACCAGATCAACTCCTGCAACTAGCCGCGTAGCGTCCGATTGGGCGCACTCGGCAAGCGCAGATCAGAGAAACAGCCGGAGAGCCGCTGCGAACCAGCGGCTCTCCGGTCTTTTGCGTATTCCCCTTGCCGCGCCACGGGATGACCTGAGGCGCGAAAGCTGGTACAGGGGCGAAAACGGATCATGGATGCCATGGCACTTTCAATCGACATCGATCACAAGACAGACGCCGCCAATGCGGCTTCACGCGCGCCGGCGAAATCCGTCGAGAAGACCGAACTGATCGGCCTTGACCGTGAAGAACTCGGCGCGGCCCTTGCCGACCTCGGAATTCCGGCCAAGCAGATTCGCATGCGGGTCAGCCAGATCTGGCACTGGCTCTATGTGCGCGGCGCCTCCGATTTCGCCGACATGCACAATGTCGCCCGCGATCTGCGCGAGCGGCTGGCTGGCGCGTTCACCATCGCCCGTCCGGAAATCATCGAGGAGCAGGTGTCCACCGACGGCACCTGCAAATGGCTAATGCGTTTTCCCTCCCGTGGCGCCGGACGCCCGGTGGAGGTTGAAACGGTCTACATTCCCGAGGAAGGCCGCGGCACGCTGTGCATTTCGAGCCAGGTCGGCTGCACGCTGACCTGCTCCTTCTGCCACACCGGTACGCAGAAGCTGGTGCGCAACTTGACGGCGGGCGAAATCCTCTCCCAGCTTCTGGTCGCGCGCGACCGGCTCGGCGACTTCCCGGACAAGGATACGCCCGCCGGCGCCATCGTGCCGTCGGAAGGCCGCAAGGTCTCCAATATCGTGATGATGGGCATGGGCGAGCCGCTCTACAATTTCGAGCATGTGAAGAAGGCGCTGCTGATCGCCTCCGACGGCGACGGCCTGTCGCTGTCCAAACGCCGGATCACGTTGTCGACTTCGGGCGTCGTGCCGGAGATCTATCGCACCGGCGAGGAAATCGGCGTGATGCTGGCGATCTCGCTGCACGCCGTGCGCGACGAATTGCGCAACGAACTGGTCCCGATCAACAAGAAGTATCCGCTCGAAAAGCTGATGGAAGCCTGCCGGGCCTATCCGGGGCTTTCCAATGCCCGGCGGATCACGTTCGAATATGTGATGCTCAAGGGCGTCAATGACAGTCTCGAGGACGCGCGCGATCTGGTGAAGCTGCTCAAGGGCGTTCCGGCGAAGATCAACCTCATCCCGTTCAACCCGTGGCCGGGTTCGGCCTATGAGTGTTCCGATTGGGAGCAGATCGAGAAATTTGCCGATTTCGTCAACCAGGCGGGCTACGCCTCGCCGATCCGCACACCCCGTGGCCGCGATATTCTCGCAGCTTGCGGTCAGCTCAAGTCGGAATCGGAGCGCATGCGCAAATCCGAGCGGCTGGCGCTCAAATCGATGATGATCGCCGGCCACGGTGCCGAGTAATCCATGGGTTCGATCGGTGACCTCATCATCCGCTTCATCGCGATCGGGTTCGGCTATCTCATCGCCTGCCTCGGTGCCGGGATTTCCTACGTCTTTCTCTCCGGCTTGATCAGGCCGGAGGATTTCGGCCGTGTGCCGGGCGTCGAGATCACTTTTACCTTCATTGTCGGCGTGATCGGTGTGTCAGCAGCTTTCGGGCGTGCGGCGCTTCTGCCCGCGCTTCTTCTGATCGGGGTGCTGGAACTCACTGCGCGGCGCGACTGGCTTTATTTCGCGATCGGCGGAATGCTGATCGGCGCGACCACCGGGGCATTCGCCATATCAAATTCTGTCGGCGAGGCAGTTGCATGGCCGCTTGCGGTGTCAGCCGTGGCTGGCGCGGTGGGCGGTAGCGTCTACTGGCTGATCACCGGGCGCTCATCCGGTTCGTGGCTGCCGAGCGAACGGCGTCGGCGGGCCGAGCAGTGGATCGTCAAACACGATGCGTCCAAAGCGGCCAAGGCCGGCACATCCGGCAGCCAGCCGCCGCCGCTTGCCTGATCGAGATTGCTCTAGCGCGATTGTGCGAGCAGAATTCTAACAGCAAAAAGTGAAAACACGCCGGCGAAGAGCCAGTCGATGGCGCGTGTGACGGACGGCCGGGCCTTGAGCCAGTTGGTGAGCTGGTACGCGCCAAGGACGATCGAGATCATCAGCGGGATCGACAGCACGGTAAACAGGCCGCCCAGCAACAACAGCTTGCCAGAGATGTAAGGATCGCCGGCGCGGACGAATTGCGGCAGGAAGGTCATGAAGAACAGCACGATCTTAGGATTGAGCAGATTGACCGCCACGCCTTGCGAAAAATGCGAGAACAGCGAGCGTTTCCGTGCCGGTTTCGTCGGTCGGAGGTCGAAGGTAGAGCCATGGCGGATCGCCTGGATGGCCAGCCAGAAGAGGTAGACGGCTCCGCAGATCTTCAGCGCCAGGAAGGCGAGGGGCGCCGCAACCACCAGAGCCGAGATCCCGAGCGCGACCAGCAGCGTGTGAATGGCAAGGCCGGTGACGGCGCCGAAGCCGCAGGCGAGTCCGGCCGCGCGGCCGCTCGACATCACCCGGGCGATCTGAAGCGTCATGTCCGGGCCGGGCGTGATCCCTATGACGAACCATGCCGCGACAAATGCGAGAAGGGTGGGCGTGTCGGGGAGGTAGCTCATCACATTCATCCATGCGGAGTGGTTACAGGGCCCAATTCCATGCCTGCACGCCGAAAGCAAGCTTGTGTCAGCCAAACTTATGACTAAAGTGCCGCCCGATCCGCGGCCCGAGGCTTTTGGCTTTGCGTGGAGGCCGCACGACACGACAGGATTTTAGCAATGGCATCGCACAAGGACGTCAAAAAGGTCGTTCTCGCCTATTCGGGCGGTCTCGACACCTCCATCATTCTCAAGTGGCTGCAGACCGAGCTCAATGCCGAAGTGGTCACGTTCACCGCCGATCTCGGTCAGGGCGAAGAGCTGGAGCCCGCGCGCAAGAAGGCCGAGATGCTCGGCATCAAGGAAATCTACATCGAGGATGTGCGCGAGGAATTCGTCCGCGACTTCGTTTTCCCGATGTTCCGCGCCAATGCGGTCTATGAAGGCACCTATCTGCTCGGCACCTCGATTGCCCGTCCGCTGATCTCCAAGCGTCTTGTCGAGATTGCGGAAGAAACCGGCGCGGATGCCATTGCCCATGGCGCGACCGGCAAGGGCAACGACCAGGTTCGTTTCGAACTGTCGGCCTATGCGCTGAACCCGGACATCAAGATCATCGCGCCGTGGCGCGACTGGCAGTTCAAGAGCCGCACAGATCTGCTCGAATTCGCCGAGAAGAACCAGATCCAGGTGACCAAGGACAAGAAGGGCGAGGCGCCGTTCTCTGTCGACGCCAACCTCCTGCACTCGTCCTCCGAGGGCAAGGTGCTCGAAGACCCGGCCGAATCCGCGCCCGAATACGTTCACATGCGCACCATCTCGCCGATGGATGCGCCTGACGAAGTCACCGAGATCCAGGTCGGTTTCGAAAAGGGCGATGCGGTTTCGATCAACGGCGAAAAACTTTCACCGGCCACCCTTCTGGCGCGCCTCAATGATCTCGGCCGCGACAACGGCATCGGCCGTATTGACCTCGTCGAGAACCGTTTCGTCGGCATGAAGTCGCGCGGCGTGTACGAGACCCCGGGCGGCACCATTCTTCTCGCAGCTCACCGCGCGATCGAATCGATCACGCTCGACCGCGGTGCCGCGCACCTCAAGGACGATCTGATGCCGCGTTATGCGGAGCTGATCTATAACGGATTCTGGTTCTCGCCCGAGCGCGAAATGCTGCAGGCGGCCATCGATCACAGCCAGCGCGATGTGGAAGGCACTGTCACCCTGCGTCTTTACAAGGGCAACGTCATGGTCGCGGGCCGCTCGTCGCCCAAGTCGCTCTACTCGGATTCGCTGGTGACTTTCGAAGACGACCAGGGCGCCTACGACCAGAAGGACGCGGCAGGCTTCATCAAGCTCAACGCGCTGCGTCTGAGAACGCTTGCGGCCCGCAACCGCAAGGGTTGATCGGTAAAGGCTTCGGCAATTCGAAGCCAAAGAGACAAAAACGGCCCTGTCGCACCGGTGGCGGGGCCGTTTGGTTGTGCGGCGCTATCCAATCCAGCGTCAAGGCCATAGGGTGGGGTTCGATCAGCGAAGGGAGAGGCGCGAATGATCAGGCATACGGTTGTGTTCACGTTGAAGCATGAGGCCGGTTCACCGGAGGAGCGGGATTTCCTGGAAAGCGCCCGGCAACTGGCCGGCATCGCCACCGTGGAGAAGTTCGAGCAGCTTCGGCAGGTCAGCCCCAAGTGCGATCATGCCTTCGGCTTCTCGATGGAATTTGCCGATCAGGCCGCCTATGATTTCTACAATGATCATCCCCTGCACCGCGATTTCGTGGAGAACCGGTGGATGAGGGAAGTCGCGGACTTCCAGGAGATCGACTACCAGCCGCTTTAGGCCGGTAGTCACTATCCCTTCGGGGTTTCGGAGCTCGCCGTTTCCGGCGTCAGCTGGCCCTGGCGAGCTCCGCGACGTCCCCCCCGGACCTCTGGCCGATGACGAACTGGGCTACGCGCTTGCGCAGATTTGCCGCATCGGAGGTGAGTGTGTGCGTGGCTGCGGTCGTTTCCTCGGCCATGGCGGTGTTCTGCTGGTTGACCTGGTCGATCGAGACGATGGCCTGCGAGATTTCCTGCATGGCGACCAACTGTTCGCGGGTCGAGGAGGCCATGTGCCCGATCAGTTCGTCGAGGCGGGCGACATCGGCACCGATTCCTTCGAGTGATTGACCGGTCTCGCCCACCAGTTCGACACCCTGGCTGACCTTGCTGCGCGAATTGGTGATCAGTTCCTTGATCTCGCGCGCTGCATCGGCCGAGCGTTGGGCGAGTTCGCGCACTTCCTGGGCGACGACCGCAAAACCCTTTCCGGCTTCACCGGCGCGTGCCGCTTCGACGCCGGCGTTGAGCGCCAGAAGATTTGTCTGGAAGGCGATGTTGTCGATCACGCCGATGATCTTGACGACCTCTTCGGAGGATTGCTCGATTTCCGCCATGGCCGCAACAGCGTCCCGGACGATCTCAAGCGACTTGGCCGTTTCTGCGCTGGTCGTCGAGGTTTTCTGGCTGGCTTCAGTCGCTGTTGTGGTCGAAAGCTGGAAATTGGTCTTGAGCTGTTCGACGGCAGCGGCCGTCTGTTCGACCGATGCGGCCTGCTGTTCGGCCCGGCGGGACAGTTCGTCGGACGCGTGACGGATCTCGTTGGCGATCGAATCCATGCCGTTGGCGCAGATGCTGATCTCGTCCATGGTCATCGACAGCCTGCTGGATGCCATGTTGTAATTGGTGCGCAGCGAGTCCATGGCGCCGGGGAACTCGAAGGTGATCTGGTGGCTGAGGTCGCCTTTGGAGAGGGCAGTCAACGCCTCTCCGACGGTGCCACAATAGGATGCGAGACGTTCCTTCTCTTCCTCTTCAAGACGGGCACGTTCCTGCATGTCCGCGGCTTCCTTCTCCGCGCGACGCTGGCGTGCGAGTGCCTCACCGGCTGCCTTCTCGCGCAGGGCTTCGCGAAGATTGCCAACCGAACGGGCCATTGCACCGATCTCGTTCTTCTCGGTTGCCATGGGAATCTCGATATCGAACTCCCCCTCGGCCATCCGGTCGAGATAACCGCTCATGGCGGAGAGAGGCCGAATGATCGAGCGCGCAATCGCAAAGACAAGCACTGCGATGAAAAGGAAGACGGCAATACTCGCTGCTCCGAGAACAAGAAGCTGGCTGCTTTTTTCCGCCACGATATGATTGGCTTCCTCAATGATCGTGGTCGCGGCCATGCCGCCGGCTTCGTTGAGCTTGCCAAGCCATTTGGTCATCTCGCCGAACCAGATGCTGGCGTCGAGACCTGTAAAGTCGCGCTGGATCATGGCCGCACGCATGGCTGCCAGTTCAGGCGAAATGCCGTCTGCCAGAAGGGTTTTGGACGCTTTCGAAACTTCGGGTGGCATGACGGAAAGGAAACGGCTGATGAGAGCCGTTTCGGCTTGCTTCTTGCCGGCGAAAGCTTCGAAGGCGGCCGGGGTGAAGTCACCGGCGCCGATCGCGCCAGCGCCGATTCCGCGTTCCTGGCCAGCCAGTTCCTTGGCGGACATCACATCCACGTAGCCGGCCATCATGATCGTCATGTGCCGTTCCTCGACATGCGTAACGATCTCGTCGGCGATGTGCGACATGCTGGCAATAAGGTCGGAATACGCCTTGATGGCCTCACCTACCGGAATGTCAAAGGCGTCAATACGGGTGCGCATTTCAGGAATCGCAGCGATGCGTTCGGCGGATTCGGCGAAATCGCCCCTCATGTGTTCGCCACCCATGTGACCAATGGCGCCAGCTGCGACGGCAATCCGGTCCAGGTTCGCGTTCACATCGGCGCGCGCCTTCACCAGCGCATCGCTCATTTGCGCCCCTCGCGATCCAATGAAACCTGCCGAAATGCCGCGCTCAACCTGGAGTGTATGCATCAGTTTGTAGATGGAGACCATCTGCTCGGCGTAAGCCATCGTACGTGTGGCGGATTCCTTCTGCTTCCAGAGAATGTTGATCTCGATAGCGATGAAGGCAGCGAGGATGAGAAACGGCAATGTAGCAGCCGCAATCACCCGCGTGGAGACGCGAAATGACTTCATGATCTGGAACCCTTTACTCGAAGTTCGATTGCCTCGACTGCCGGACGAGTACACGCCCTGGCTGTGCCGTTTTGGTGCATACAAGTTCGGTGTTTTGACTTAATGGAAGGTATATTCTGCCCTCCAAGATTTAATACTCGTAGTAATTCGCGGTGAGGTTGTTGTCATGGTCGGCGGGAAATAAACTCGCCGATCAATGATTTGCGCCAATTGCTCATGCATCCACCTTGCCGGAGCCTCGGCACATGCCTAAGTCGGGATGGCCTGAAAGGATATCTCACCCATGACCACGCACTTTAACGAAGCGCTCTTCACCTGGACCGGCCCGCTCGGTCTGCCGGATTTCAAGGCAATCGCCGACGAGGATTTCGCGCCGGCCTTCGATACCGCCCTTGCGGCGCACGAAGCGGAGATCGAGGCAATCGCCTTGCGCGAGGATGCGCCGACGTTCGACAACACGGTCGTGGCGATGGAACTGGCGGGTGAGGAGCTCTCGCGCGTTTCGGCGATTTTCTGGAACCGTGCCGGTACCGATACCAACGACACGATCCAGGCGCTCGAGCGTGAGATCGCGCCGAAGATGTCGCGGCATTACTCGAAGATCGCGATGAACAAGCCGCTTTTCGCACGGATCGACGACCTCCATGCGCGGCGCGCCGACCTCGGGCTGTCCGCGGAAGCGGACCGGCTGCTCGAGAAGATCTGGAAATCCTTCGTCAAGGCGGGCGCCAAGCTCGACGACGCGGGACAGGGTCGCCTTGCGGAAATCGGTGAGAGGCTTGCGGGTCTCGGGGCCCAGTTCGGCCAGAACGTGCTGGCTGACGAGCGCGACTGGATGATGTTGATCGACGAGGGCGAAGAGCTCGAAGGCCTTCCCGACTACCTGCGCGATGCAATGGCGGCCATTGCCGCTGACCGCGGTCACGAGGGGCGTTTCGCGGTAACCTTGTCGCGTTCGATAATCGAACCTTTTCTGGCCCTGAGCCCGCGCCGTGATCTGCGCGAAAAGGCATTCAATGCCTGGATCGCGCGGGGCGACAATGGCGGCGATACCGACAACTGGTCGATCATCTCGGAAGTGGTGAAGCTGCGCGACGAGAAGGCGAAACTCCTTGGTTACGCTTCCTATGCCGCTTACAAGCTCGACGACACGATGGCCAAGACACCGGACGCTGTGAGCCACCTTCTGGGCGATGTCTGGAAGCGCGCCACCGCAAAGGCAGACGAGGAGCGCGAGGCGCTCTCCGAGCTTGTTGCCGAGGAAGGCGCCAATCACCCGGTGGCGGCTTGGGACTGGCGCTATTACGCCGAGAAGCTGAAGGCGCGGAAGTTCAATTTCTCCGACAGTGAACTCAAGCCCTACCTGTCGCTCGATCGCGTCATGGACGCCTGTTTCGATGTGGCCGGGCGGCTGTTCGGGATTTCGCTTGAGGAGCGCACCGATCTCTCCGGTCCGCATTCGGATTCCCGCGTTTTCGAGGTGAAAGACAAGTCCGGCCAGCAGATCGCGACTTTCATCGCCGATTACTTCGCCCGTCCCTCGAAGCGGTCGGGAGCCTGGATGACCGGGCTGCAGGGCCAGCACAAGCTTGCAACGCCTGACGGGCAGACAGGCCAGAAGCCGATCATTCTCAACGTGATGAACTTCTCCAAGCCCGCCAAGGGGCGTCCGGCGCTTCTGTCTCTCGACGACGCGCGCACGCTTTTCCACGAATTCGGCCACGCGCTGCACGGTATGTTGTCGAACGTGACCTATCCGTCACTCGCAGGGACCTCCGTCTCGCGAGATTTTGTCGAACTGCCCTCGCAGCTTTACGAGCACTGGCTGACGGTGCCCGAAATCCTGTCGACCCATGCGCGCCATCATACAACCGGTGAGGCCATGCCGAAGGAATTGCTCGACAAGGTGCTTTCCGCGCGAACCTTCAACTCGGGCTTTGCCACGACAGAGTTTACGGCTTCCGCCCTTGTCGACATGGCCTGGCACACCGGAGAGACAGACGGTGACGAGCCCAAGGCTTTCGAGGCGGCCAAACTTGCCGAACTCGGCATGCCGGAGGCGATGGTGATGCGTCACCGCAGCCCGCATTTCCTGCATGTCTTCTCAGGTGAGGGCTATTCGGCCGGCTACTATTCCTACATGTGGTCGGAAGTGCTCGATGCCGACGCCTTCGCCGCTTTCGAGGAGACCGGCGATCCGTTCGATCCGGCGATGGCCGAAAAGCTGAAGGCCAACATCTATTCGGCCGGCAACAGCCGGGACCCGGCGGAGCTCTATACGGCCTTCCGCGGTCGGATGCCGACGGCCGAGCCGATGCTCGCCAAGAAGGGTCTGGCCTAGCCCAAAGCCAAGACAGAATGTGCGATTGAGGCCGGTCAGTCTAACTTGCCGGGCGGACAGCGTTGTGCTTTCAAAATGTCGTGATCGGCGGCGTGGCTATCAATATCCGAAGATATTTCGCGAGGTTTGGAAAGATATTGCTAAAGTATTGCAACCTGAACCCTTTCCTTACGTAATAGCTTACCCTAAGTGAGTCTACGTCAGTAGTGGGGTAAGTGATGCGGAAAGTCAGGCTTGGACAGAACGGTCCCATGGTCGGGGCTGTCGGCCTTGGATGCATGAGTTTTGGTGGAATATATGGTTCAACTACCCGTGAAGACAGTCATGCGACGTTAAGGAAGGCGCTTGACCTAGGGGTCAATCATCTTGACGTCGCCAATATCTACGGTGCGGGTGTCTGCGAAGAGGTCATGGGTGACTTCTTTCGTGCCAATGGTAATCGCGATCAATTTGTCATTGCGACAAAGGGCGGTATCGAAACCGGGCCGAACCGCGACTTCATCAATACGAAAGCTTATCTTACCGAATGTCTCGACGCCTCGCTGAAGCGTCTTGGCACCGATCACGTGGAACTCTACTACATCCACCGCCGCGACCATCGCGTGCCGATAGAAGACGTAATGGAAACTCTCGTCGGCTTTATCGAGGCAGGCAAGATCGGAGCTATCGGATTTTCCGAGATCGCACCGACCACGCTTTTTCAGGCTTCGGAGATTCATCCCATTGCTGCGGTTCAGAGCGAGTACTCGTTATGGACCCGGCTTCCGGAACTGGGCATGCTTCGGACCTGCAAGTCGCTCGGCACGAGCTTCGTGTCGTTTTCGCCGCTCGGTCGCGGGATGCTGACGGATGTCGATCTCGACCCGTCGAGCTTTGCAGAAGACGACTTCAGAAAGTCGAACCCGCGTTTCAAGGATCCGCATTTTTCTTCCAATGCGGCACGGGTGCGGCAGCTCAACGCAATTGCCCGGCGTGAAGGGGTGGCAACGGCGACCCTGGCCTTGGCCTGGACCTTCCAGCGGGCGCAGGGCTCGATCGCCATTCCCGGCACGCGCTCGGCGGGCCATCTGGCCGAGAATGCAGCGGCGGCCGATTTCGTGATGTCGTCAGACCTGCTCGACGAAATCGAGGATGCGCTGCCGCTCGGATGGGCGGAAGGCCAGCGCTACAACGAAGCGCAGAGCCGTGGGGTGGAAGGCTACCTGACCTGACGCGTCCACAGCGTATGCCGGTGTAGCGAATTCACCACGTCTGCGGGCTTTTGTCGCGACCCCCATTCCGTTTTGCGGCAAACTGGTTTATGTGCGCTGCAAACAAAACCTGACGCACGCCCATACCCGCTCCCTTTTGGACCCGGCTTGCGCAATCCCGAGACCAAGATCCATGTCCTCCATTCGCAACATCGCGATCATCGCACACGTCGACCATGGCAAGACCACACTCGTCGACGAACTTCTCAAGCAGTCCGGATCGTTCCGCGAGAACCAGCGCGTCGATGAGCGCGTGATGGATTCCAACGATCTGGAAAAGGAACGCGGCATCACCATTCTCGCCAAGGCGACCTCGGTGATCTGGAAAGGCGTCCGCATCAACATCGTCGACACCCCTGGCCACGCCGACTTCGGCGGCGAGGTCGAGCGTATCCTGTCGATGGTGGATGGCGCGATCGTTCTCGTCGATTCCTCTGAAGGCCCGATGCCGCAGACCAAGTTCGTGGTCGGCAAGGCGCTCAAGGTCGGTCTCAAGCCGATCGTTGCGATCAACAAGATCGACCGCCCGGACGGCCGCCACGAGGAAGTCATCAATGAGGTCTTCGACCTCTTTGCAGCCCTCGACGCCACCGACGAGCAGCTCGACTTCCCGATCCTTTACGGTTCAGGCCGTGACGGCTGGATGAACGTCAATCCGGAAGGCCCGAAGGAAGAGGGTCTCGGCCCGCTTCTCGATCTGGTGCTCAAGCACGTGCCGGAGCCGAGCGTCGGCGACGAAGACGGCGCCTTCCGCATGATCGGTACGCTGCTTGAAGCCAACCCGTTCCTCGGCCGCATCATCACCGGCCGTATTCATTCGGGTTCGATCAAGCCAAACCAGGCGATCAAGGTGCTCTCCGCCGATGGCAAGACCGTCGAGACCGGCCGCATTTCCAAGATCCTGGCTTTCCGCGGCATCGAGCGTCAGCCGATCGAGGAAGCCCATGCAGGTGACATCGTGGCGATTGCCGGCCTGTCGAAGGGCACTGTCGCCGATACGTTCTGCGATCCCTCGGTGGCCGAGCCTCTTCAGGCACAGCCGATCGATCCGCCGACCGTGACCATGTCCTTCATCGTCAACGACAGCCCGCTCGCCGGTACCGAGGGCGACAAGGTGACGAGCCGCGTCATCCGCGACCGCCTGTTCAAGGAAGCCGAAGGCAATGTGGCGCTGAAGATTGAGGAAGCCGAGGGCAAGGATTCGTTCTATGTGTCCGGTCGCGGCGAACTCCAGCTCGCCGTGCTCATCGAGACGATGCGTCGCGAAGGCTTCGAAATCGCCGTTTCACGCCCGCGCGTGGTCATGCACAATGACGAGAACGGCAACCTGATGGAGCCGATCGAGGAAGTCGTCATCGACGTCGACGAGGAGCATTCCGGCGTCGTCGTGCAGAAGATGTCCGAGCGCAAGGCGGAAATGACCGAGCTGCGGCCTTCGGGCGGCGACCGCGTGCGGCTCGTCTTCCTGGCCCCGACGCGCGGCCTGATCGGTTACCAGTCGGAACTGCTGACCGACACACGCGGCACGGCGATCATGAACCGCTTGTTCCACGACTACCAGCCGTTTAAGGGCCAGATCGCGGGCCGCACCAACGGTGTGCTGCTGGCCAACAATCCGGGCGAGGCGGTGGCCTATGCGATGTTCAACCTGGAAGATCGCGGTCCGATGATCATCGAGCCGGGCGACAAGGTCTATGCCGGCATGATCATCGGCATCCACTCGCGTGACAATGACCTCGAGGTCAACGTGCTCAAGGGCAAGCAGCTGACCAACATCCGCTCGGCCGGCAAGGACGAGGCGGTGAAGCTGACCCCGCCGATCAAGATGACGCTCGACCGGGCGCTGTCGTGGATCCAGGACGACGAGCTTATGGAAGTGACGCCGAAGTCGATCCGTCTGCGCAAGCTGTATCTCGATTCCAACGACCGCAAGCGTTTCGAAAAGACCCGAGCCGGCGCCGCGTAAGTCGCTGCCGCGGTTTGAAGACGATGAGCCCGGCCTTGCGGCCGGGTTCTTTTTTGCATGAAAGGTCGGCGTGCTCGCATTAGACTTGAGCCATCCCGCCATCTGCGAAGATTTCGCCGCCGGTCATGAAACTGGAATCGTCAGAGGCAAGCAGAAGCGCTGCCGCAGCCACTTCCGATGCGTTCGAGATGCGACCCATGGGAACCTGGGCTGCCAATCCGGTGAGCATCGCCTCCCGGTCGCCGGTCGATTCCGCCACGCCCAGGAGTGCCGGTGTTTCCGTCGGTCCCGGGGAGATGACGTTGACACGGATGCCCTTCTCCTTGAGATCCAGCGCCCAGGAACGGGCGAAATTCCGGATGGCGGCCTTGGTGGCGCTGTAGACGCTGAAGGCCGGCGTGCCCATGACGCCCGTGGTCGAGCCGGTGAGTATGATCGTCCCGCCCGAGCGCATGAGTGGCAGCCCCTTCTGCACCGAGAACACCATGCCGCGCACGTTGACGCCGAAAAGGTGGTCGAAATGCTCGGGCGTGATCTGCCCCAGCGGCGCGAACTCGCCGACGCCGGCGTTGGCGAAGAGAATGTCGATGTGGCCGGCTTCCTCACGAATGGTCTCGTAGATACGGTCGAGATCACCGAGGTCGGTCACATCACCCTGGATGCCACGCGCGCCGTGCCCGATCTCGGCCACGGCCGCATCGAGGGCCGACTGCCGCCGCCCGGTGATGAAAACCGTCGCGCCTTCTGCCGCGAAACGCTTGGCGCTGGCCAAGCCTATTCCTGTTGAGCCGCCGGTGATGACGGCAATCTTGTCTTTCAGTCTCATATCGGTTGTCTCCATTGTCGTGGAGACAGACATCTGGGGAGGCGCTTGTTTTTCCACCAGTATGCACCATTTGGTAAGTGCCCAAGTTTTTCCGGAGATAATGAAATGAGCGGCGATGCAGAGTCATTTACCTGCGGCCTTCACGCGACATTGGCGTTGATCGGTTCGAAGTGGAAACCGCTCATCCTTCACTTCCTCGGTCAGCAGCCGCGTCGATACGGCGAACTGAAGCGCTGCGTCAGGGACGCCAGCGACAAGGTACTGATCCAGCACCTGAAGGAACTGGAAGCTGACGGCCTTGTGAAGCGGAACGATTTCGGCGAAGTCCCGCCGCGTGTCGAATATTCGCTGACCCCGTTTGGAGAAAGCCTGGTGCAGGCGTTAAAGCCCCTTTGCGGATGGGGCGAGGAGAACCGGGAGGATATCGAAGCCTCCATGGTATCCAGCCGCACCAGGAAAATTCCCCTCAACACGACCTCGACGTGACGCTCGCATTCCTCAGATCCCGAAGGGCGGATGATTGCCCCGGGTCCGCTCCGCAATGAGGCAAATCACCTGCCTCTTGCGCCATCTCTTAACAAAGCGTTAATTTCTTATAAGCACGCCACTGCATAATGCTGTGGGCAAAGCACGCGCGCCCTCGCGTGATGGATTCCTGGGAATCACTGCAAAAGGTAGTGTGATTCGATGACCACGCTGACGATCGATATCAGACCGGCCGAACCCGACGACGCTGTCGACGTCGCGGAAGTGCATCGCGCTTCCTGGCATCATGCCTATACGGGAATCCTGCCCTACAAGACGCTTCGCTCGATGATCGAGCGGCGCAATGCCCGTTGGTGGCAGCGGGCCATCCGGGGATCGACCTCGATCCTCGTTCTCGATGTCGGCGGCGTCATCGCCGGCTACGCGACGCTGGGGCTCAACCGGGCCCGTTCCCTGCCGCAGGAAGGCGAGATATACGAACTTTACCTGCTGCCCGAATATCAGGGCATAGGGCTCGGAAAGCGGCTGTTCTCGGAAACCCGCAAGCTGCTTGCATCGCTCGGCTGCAAGGGCACTGTCGTATGGTGCCTCGAGGACAATGAAGGCGGCGTCGATTTTTATCGCGGCCGTGGCGGACGTGATATTGCCGAGGGCACGGAAGTGTTCGACGGCCAGCCGGTCCGCAAGGTCGCCTTCGTCTGGAAATAGCTGAAAATCCATGTAAAAGGTCGCTTGGCTACTTGGGCGCACGGCGAAAGTACAGTTGCGCTTGATGGCAATTGGCGCTATCCGCGCCTGCAACAGGTTTTATCGCAGTCGCGAAGTAGACAGAAACGGAGTTTCCATGCGTATCGACGCCATCGCAATCGGCAAGAACCCGCCGGAAGACGTCAACGTGATCATCGAGGTGTCCGTCGGCGGCCATCCGATCAAGTACGAGATGGACAAGGAAGCCGGAACGTTGGTCGTCGACCGCTTCCTCTACACGCCGATGACCTATCCAGGAAACTACGGTTTCGTGCCGCACACGCTTTCCGATGACGGCGATCCGATCGATGTTCTGGTCTGCAACACGCGTCCGCTGGTGCCGGGCTGCGTGATCAATGTGCGCCCGATCGGCGTTCTGGTGATGGAAGACAATGCCGGCCAGGACGAGAAGATCATTGCCGTGCCCGCACCGGAACTGACGAAGCGTTACGAGAACGTCCACAATTACACTGATCTGCCTTCGATCACGCTGCAGCAGATCGAGCACTTCTTCGAGCACTACAAGGATCTCGAGCCCGGCAAGTGGGTGAAGATCGGTGACTGGCAGAATGCCGACATGGCCAAGAAGCTGATCGTTGAGGCCATCGAGCGCAACAAAGCCAAGAAGGACGCCTGATTCTCGCCCGAAGACGAATAGCTAAAAGCCGGCGGAAACGCCGGCTTTTTTCGTTCTGCACTGATGCTCAGAAATCGCGGGTAAGCCGCATCTCGATCTCATGTTTTTCGATGTCGTCGAAGGCGGCGTTCGAGACTACGCGTTCATAGTGGTAGAGAAGCTGCGGCGCGAAGCCGGCAAAGCTCAGGTCTCGCTTGGTGATCGTTATGTCGCCCGTATAGCGGACATCCTCCTGACCTTCGGCCAGGCCGGGATAGAGACCGCGATAATCGCGCCATGCGATGCCGCCCTGGGCATAAGCGTTGATCCCGAACGGAAGCGGCCGGGCATAGCCGGCAAAGACCCCCACCTCGTCGTAGGAATAGCGCTCGACACGAAAGCGCGTCATCTCGCTCCGCACTCCCAGGCGCAGGAAGTGTCCGGTTTCAAAATAGCGGTCCAGATTGCCGCCAAGATTGACGATGACACCGTCGCGGGAACCGGTTCTCAGATCGTCCTGCAGTCGCGCCTGACCGTTGAGAGCCCACAGCCAGCGCGGAGCGTTGGCGAACCGGCCGGACAATTCGCCCCTGATGCCGCCCTGCAATACGTTGATGTCTGCCGTGGAGGTGCCGGCAGCACCGGTCAAAGCGATGCTGGCGCGGGTCTGGCCGAAACTCTTCTCGACGCCGAGCGCAGCTTCGAAGTTGAAGGATGAGAGCGAGGTTTCCGAAGGATAGATGCGACCGACCGCGCTGCCGACTGCAAAGAAGCGCTCGGTCGGACTGAATTGTTGCTGGAAGATCACCTCGCCGCCGAGCAGCAGCCCGATCCCGGACTTGCGGCGCGAGGCAGGGTCGATCTTCAGATTGAACGGTCCGAGCGGCACGGTGTCGTTATCCGTTCCGCGATTGACGTTTGTCGATGGCAGAACCGAGGCGTAGCCGCGAAGCCGGAAGGGGCGATTGGCATCCACCAGATCGGCGAGCCGGGTGAGGGCGCCGCCAAGGCGTTCATCGACGCCTGAGGCGCGAAGCATCTCCGCCTGCGCCCGCACGCCGTCCGCATCATTGAGGCGTGCCAGCGAGCGCGTCAATTCGATCCGGACCACGTCGTTGGTCGGTTCCGCCGCCAGTATGCTGCGATAGATGGCGGAGGCCCGGGCGTGGTCACCGCGTCTGGCGGCAATCAGTCCCTCCACGAATATGACGCGTGTTTGGTAGCCCTTGTCTCCGTGACGCCAGTCGCGGATGAAGGCGCGGGCCGCCTCGTATTGGCCCTGATCGACGAGTGAACGGACCTCCATGACCGCAGAGGCCGCGCGCTCGCTCGCAGCGCTGGCATTGTGGATCGGGGCGGCCAGCGAAAGAGCCGCAAGAAGCGCCAGGCGGTGAAGCCGCCAATTGGTGAGTTTCATACGCAATACGGAAAGCTGACAGGCGGCCCGGTTTGCACCGGGCCGCCTTTCAGTCTTTGTTTCTCTCACGGCGCGGTTGCCGGGACTTCGTCGCCAAGGAACCAGCCCTTGATCATGCCGGGATTGTTGCCGTTGATCGATCCCACACCCTGGAAAACACCGCCCGCGTGATCGGCGGCGTCGCCGAACAAAGCGCCCGCATAACCCGCGTTGGTACCGAAGTTCGAGATCACCTGACCGTTGGATTCGTCCCTGAGAACCACCGTGCCGCCGGCGAACTGGGTGCCGTTCAGCGTCGCGCCGGTCATGTTGACGGAAATCTGCGACGGACCCTTGGTACCTGCGTAGCGCTTGGAATTGTCGATCGTGGCATCCACCGTTCCGTTGGTGAAGTCGGCGACGATCGTGGCGTCACCGGTGAAGGACGCCCCTTGCTGGGTCAGTCCCGGACCGGTCTTGTACTGGAACTCCGCTCCGCCATCCGAGCGCGAGCGGCGGTAGGTGGCCGTCTTCTTGCCGGCAATCGCGCTCTCGGGCGCGATATCGCCGCCATACATGGTGGTTATGGTCTCGGTCGGTCCCGAAAAGCTCGAATAGCCGATGTGCTGTTCGACGACGAAGAAGTCATCGGCGTTGTCGCCGTCCAGATCGTGCGAGGTCACGCGCAAAAGATCGGATTTCGCGTAGGCATCCGGGTCCTCGGTGTTTTGATAGAAGCCCTGCTGTCCGGTGTAACGCGGAAGAACCTGTCCGTTCGTCGCGTCTACTGTGCCTGCATCGCTGACCGCCTTGGCACTGCCGCCATTGGCCTGCTGGCCGCCCGGCAGGGCGAGAGAGCCGGTTGTCTCCACCGGACCGGATGCGCGCGGATCGTCCGAGATGAAATATTCGCTCGATTCGTAGATCGTAGGCGCCCCGACAACGACGGGGGATTGCTGAACTGTCTTGGTGTAGCTGGACTTCAGACCGAAGAGCTGGATACCTCCGCCACCAGTTCCTCCCCCGGTTCCGCCGCCGCCCGTGCCACCTCCGGTACCTCCGCCTCCGGTGCCTCCCGTGCCTGTGCCGCCGCCACCAGTGGTTGGCGCAGTGCCGCCGCCTGAAGTGCTGCAAGCCGCGAGGCTGAGAGAGACAAGCAACAAAGCAGTGCTCGCTACGAAATTTTTCATGATCTCTATCGCTTTTCTGATCTAAGTCGTTTCCACGCAGCGTCGTGCGGCAGCCGTTTACTCGGAGCCGCAGAAAAAGTTCTGCAATTCGATGTTCTTTTTCTAAAAAGGGAAGGCGATCGGCGATATCACCCGGTCGGGTGATAAGGGCGAAGACGACGTGCTCATCCTGAAATCACGTCGATGTGTGACGGCTTGAATTGATCGCGGCGCAAGGTGAATTAGGTTCTTCCCAAAAGGAGATCGCCATGAGCTTCAAGAGCGCGCTTATCGGCCTGTCGGCCGTCATGACACTGACATTCGTCCCCGCAGGCCTCGGTGCACGGGCTGCGGACAGCGAGACCGCCATTTTCGCTGGCGGTTGCTTCTGGTGCGTCGAAAGCGACTTCGATCACGTCAAGGGCGTGACGAAGACCACGTCGGGCTACATTGACGGCAAGGGCGACAACCCGACCTATGAAGATCACTCACCCGCGGGCTTCCGCGAGGCCGTCGAGATCGAATTCGATCCGTCGGTTGTTTCCTACGACGCACTTCTGAAGACCTTCTTCCGCACGGTCGATCCCACTGATCCCGGCGGCCAGTTCTGTGATCGCGGGCATTCCTACACGACAGCTGTTTACGCCGTTGATGACGCGCAGCTGGCTGAGGCCAAGGAGGCGAAGGCGGAAGCAGGCGAGGCACTCGGCAAGGCGATTGCCACCGAGGTCAAGCTGGCACCGAAGTTCTGGCCTGCCGAGGGCTACCACCAGGATTATTACGAGAAGAATCCGATCCGCTACAAGTACTATCGCTATGCTTGTGGACGCGACCAGCGTGTTGAGGATTTGTGGGGCAAGGATGCCAACTTCGGCGTCGGCTCCTGATTTTCCGTCAATTCAAGCGCCTGCTACGATCGCACTCTTCCCGTGTGCCATGTGCTGCCTAAATACCATATGGCGCACGAAAAGCCGGCCTTGAACCGGCTTCATTCCGCCCGACTGCTTGCAATTTCGCAATTTAGTCCATTTTATGCGGCTGATTTGGCGCAGCGTCCGGATGTCGTCCGGGGGATTATGACGCAAGCGAGGGAGCTTACTGGATGAATATAAAGGTATCACTGGCCGTTGCGGCGGCGATCGTGCTGACCGTCAGCGGTTGTCAGCGTTCGGTCGGGCAGCTGGACACACGCCAGCCGACACCGCTCGCGCCCGCTCCGGTGGGTGGGGTCCAGTCCTCTCAGCTTCCGCCAACCACGCCGACGGCGCCGACAAATCCGTCCCAGTTCCCCGATGCGCCGACCCAGCCGGATGCGCAGGCAAGTCTTCAGCAGGAAACCGAACTTGCGGCCAATGCGCCGGAGGTGACCCGCGAATCGCTGATCGGCCGCTGGTCGGTCTCCTCGGGCGGTTCGAGCTGTGATGTGTTCCTGGCCCTGACCAAGTGGACCGGCGGCTACCGCGCGGCCTCACGTGGTTGCGCCGGTGATGCATCCACGATCTCGGCCTGGGATGTGCAGGGCAAGCAGGTGATCCTTTCGGACAATTCCGGCAACCAGGTCGCGCGCCTCTACCAGTCGGGCAACGAGCGCTTCGACGGTTCGACGTCGAATGGCGGCTCGATCTCGCTGTCGCGCTGAGCCAAGTCACGGAATTTTCCCATGCCGCAGCCCCAGGACGCGGCGCTGCTAGCCGCTTACAAGGCGAAGATCGAACGGGGCGAGATCAAGAACGATCCCGCCCAGCTTGACATCGTCGAGCGGCTGGACGCCATTCTCGAAGACGTCAGTACTCATCGTCTCGCCTCGAAGAAGAGCGCTCTCGGCTGGCTGTTCGGTCAGAGCAAGAAACAGCCCACCCCGCGCGGGCTCTATGTCCATGGCGATGTCGGGCGTGGCAAGACCATGCTGATGGACATGTTCTTCGAGAAGCTTCCCGTGAAACGGAAGCGACGCGCTCATTTCAACGACTTCATGGCCGATGCGCATGACCGCATCCACGCGCATCGCCAGAAGCTGGCGCGCGGCGAAACCAAGGAGAGCGATCCGGTTCCGCCGGTGGCCGACAGTCTCTTCGAGGAAGCCTGGGTTCTGTGTTTCGACGAATTCGCAGTGACCGACATCGCGGACGCGATGCTTTTGTCGCGGCTGTTCGAGCGATTGTTCGACCGCGGTGCGGTGCTGGTGGCCACATCGAACGTGGCGCCCGACAATCTCTATCGCGATGGCCTCAACCGTCAGCTTTTCCTGCCTTTCATCGATCTGCTCAAGCAGAATGCCGATATCGTCAGCCTCGACGCGCCAACCGATTACCGCTTGGAGAAGTCGCGTCGCCTGCCGGTCTTTCATCACCTCGAGCCCGGCGAGGGGGAGGCGGGTCTCGACGACGCCTGGACGAAGGTTGTCGACGGACGTCCGGTGAGCGCCGACCGGATCGAGAGAAAGGGCCGGTCGATCGTGGTGCCGAAGGCGACGTCGGACGCGGCGCGGTTCACCTTCTCGCAGCTGTGCGACGCGCCGCTCGGCGCATCCGACTATCTGGCGATCGCCGACAAATATCCGACGATTTTCATCGACAAGGTGCCCGAGATCAAGCGCGGCGACCGCAATCGCGCCAAGCGCTTCATCCTTCTGGTTGATGTCCTATATGACAAGCACAACCGCTTGTTCCTCTCGGCCGAGGTGCCTATAGAAGATATCTATGCAGCTGGAACGGGAACCGAAAAGTTCGAGTTCGCGCGGACGGTTTCCCGCCTCACCGAAATGCAGGATGAGGCCTATCTGGACTCGAGCCGTGCCGCCTGAGTGCTGAAATACGTCAAAAGTCGGACAAAAATTTTGACGTTTACGTAAATCATTTACGTGTTAAACGATTGAAATTTCTGGTGACGGAAAAATCGGTTGCGATGTTTTCCCCCTAGGGCTATGCCAACTCCCGGATCCGGAAGCAATCGCCGCTTCCCGGAGATTATTGAATCGCGGAGACGAATTCATGGCACGCAACAAGATTGCTTTGATCGGTTCCGGCATGATCGGCGGCACGCTCGCCCACATGGCCGGACTGAAGGAACTGGGCGACGTCGTCCTTTTCGACATCGCTGAAGGCACCCCTCAGGGCAAGGGTCTCGACATTGCCGAGTCCTCCCCGGTCGATGGTTTCGACGCCCGGATGACCGGCGCCAACGACTACTCCGCAATCGAAGGCGCTGATGTCTGCATCGTCACCGCCGGCGTGCCGCGCAAGCCCGGCATGAGCCGTGACGACCTTCTGGGCATCAACCTCAAGGTGATGGAACAGGTCGGCGCGGGCATCAAGAAATACGCGCCCAACGCTTTCGTGATCTGCATCACCAACCCGCTCGACGCGATGGTCTGGGCGCTGCAGAAGTTCTCGGGCCTGCCGACCAACAAGGTCGTGGGCATGGCCGGCGTGCTCGACTCGGCACGCTTCCGCTACTTCCTGGCCGAGGAGTTCAACGTTTCGGTCGAGGACGTCACGGCTTTCGTGCTCGGCGGCCACGGCGATTCCATGGTTCCGCTGGCGCGCTACTCGACCGTTGCCGGCATCCCGCTGCCGGATCTGGTCAAGATGGGCTGGACGTCGAAAGAAAAGCTCGAAGAGATCATCCAGCGCACCCGCGACGGCGGTGCCGAGATCGTCGGCCTGCTCAAGACGGGTTCGGCCTACTACGCACCGGCAGCCTCGGCGATCCAGATGGCCGAAGCCTACCTCAAGGACAAGAAGCGCGTGCTGCCATGCGCCGCCTATCTCTCGGGCCAGTATGGTGTGAAGAACATGTATGTCGGCGTGCCGACCGTAATCGGCGAAGGCGGCATCGAGCGCGTCATCGAGATCGAGCTCAACAAGAGCGAGCAGGAAGCCTTCGACAGTTCGGTCGCCACCGTGGCCGGCCTCTGCGAAGCCTGCATGAACATCGCTCCGAACCTGAAATAAGCATCAGCCGGGTCCGTTCAGGGCCCGGCCCCGCAAGAGGGACATGCCGATGAACATCCACGAATATCAGGCCAAGGCACTGCTCAAGAGCTACGGCGCCCCGGTTGCCAATGGCGTACCGATCTTCAAGGCCGACGAAGCCAAGGCTGCCGCCGAATCGCTCCCCGGACCGCTTTATGTGGTCAAGAGCCAGATCCATGCCGGCGGTCGCGGCAAGGGCAAGTTCAAGGAACTCGGTCCGGACGCCAAGGGCGGCGTCCGCCTCGCCAAGTCGGTCGAGGAAGTGATCAAGAATTCCGAGGAAATGCTCGGCAACACGCTGGTCACCAAGCAGACCGGTGATGCCGGCAAGCAGGTCAACCGCCTCTATATCGAGGATGGCGCGGACATCGACCGCGAACTCTATCTCTCGATCCTGGTCGACCGGTCGACCGGCAAGAACGCCTTCGTGGTTTCGACCGAGGGCGGCATGGACATCGAAGCCGTTGCCGAGGAAACGCCCGAAAAGATCCTGACGCTGCCGATCGATCCCGTGGCCGGCGTGACGGCCGACGACTGCGCCAAGCTGTGCGAGGCGCTCGAACTCGAAGGCGATGCCCGTGACGACGCGACCAACCTCTTCCCGATCCTCTACAAGGCCTATGTCGAAAAGGACATGAGCCTTCTGGAGATCAACCCGCTTATCGTGATGACCGACGGTCATGTCCGCGTGCTCGACGCCAAGGTCTCCTTCGACGGCAACGCGCTGTTCCGCCATGACGACATCATGGAACTGCGTGACAAGACCGAGGAAGACGAGAAGGAAATCGAGGCGTCCAAGTACGACCTCGCCTATGTCGCGCTCGACGGCAATATCGGCTGCATGGTCAACGGCGCCGGTCTCGCCATGGCGACCATGGACATCATCAAGCTCTACGGTGCAGAGCCCGCCAACTTCCTCGACGTCGGCGGCGGCGCTTCGAAGGAGAAGGTGACGGCTGCCTTCAAGATCATCACCGCAGACCCGGCTGTCGAGGGTATCCTCGTCAACATCTTCGGCGGCATCATGAAGTGCGATGTCATCGCCGAAGGCGTGGTCGCTGCGGTCAAGGAAGTCGGCCTCAAGGTTCCGCTCGTGGTTCGCCTCGAAGGCACCAATGTCGATCTCGGCAAGAAGATCATCAACGAGAGCGGCCTGAACGTGATTGCGGCTGACGATCTCGACGATGCCGCGCAGAAGATCGTCAAGGCGGTCAAGGGCTAAGCGTGATGGAGTTCGTTGCCACCTGGGCGCCGCTTGCTCTTTTTGTGGCGTTTTTTCTCTTCATCGCATCGCGGATGTCGAGGAAGCAGATGAGCACCTACAGCGAGCATGTTGCCGAGGTGAAGGCGATCAATGACGAGCTCATCGCGCTCAATCGTGAGGCCGTCGCCGAACTCCGCGAGATCAAACAGATTTTGAAGGACAGGAACTGATGTCAATTCTTATCAACAAGGACACCAAGGTCCTCGTCCAGGGCCTCACCGGCAAGACCGGTACGTTCCATACGGAACAGGCACTGGCCTATCACGGCACCAAGATGGTGGGCGGCATTCACCCGAAGAAGGGTGGCGAGACCTGGGAAGGTTCGGGCGGCGACAAGCTTCCGATCTTTGCCTCGGTCGCCGAGGGCAAGGACGCGACCGGCGCCAACGCCTCGGTCATCTACGTCCCGCCGGCAGGTGCGGCTTCGGCCATCATCGAGGCGATCGACGCCGAGATCCCGCTGATCGTTTGCATCACCGAGGGCATCCCGGTTCAGGACATGGTCAAGGTGAAGGCACGGCTCGACGCCAGCTCTTCGCGCCTCATCGGCCCGAACTGCCCGGGTGTGCTGACGCCGGACGAATGCAAGATCGGCATCATGCCGGGTTCGATTTTCAAGAAGGGCTCGGTGGGCATCTTGTCGCGCTCGGGCACGCTGACCTACGAAGCGGTGTTCCAGACCACAAATGAAGGCCTCGGCCAGTCGACGGCTGTCGGCATCGGCGGCGACCCGGTCAAGGGCACCGAGTTCATCGACATGCTCGACCTGTTCCTCGACGATCCGGAAACCGAATCCATCATCATGATCGGCGAGATCGGCGGTTCGGCCGAGGAAGATGCGGCCGAGTGGCTGAAGGAACAGGCCAAGAAGGGCCGCAAGAAGCCGATGGCCGGTTTCATCGCGGGCCGTACGGCACCTCCCGGACGCACCATGGGCCATGCAGGCGCCGTGATCTCCGGCGGCAAGGGTGGCGCGGAAGACAAGATCGCGGCCATGGAATCGGCCGGTATCAAGGTCTCGCCGTCCCCGGCACGCCTCGGCACCACGCTCGTCGAGGTCCTGAAGGGCTGAGGCGAACAGCGCCGGACGAACTGGCGCTGATACGACATTCCCGCCCGGTTCGCCGGGCGGACAGGAACGAGCCGGAGCCGGGCCCTTTCGAGGGTCCGGCACTGGCGTAAGTTCCGGCATGAAGCCGCCGTGTTTCCGTCAGGTTCGCGGTGCAAACCGAGGGAACGGCCCGCCGCTTGTTCCCGAGGCGCG
>CEQK01018392.1_pt1 | contig 29960 bp, 41 predicted proteins | sample 531051 | NCBI WGS metagenome assembly CEQK01 (sample SAMEA2621229, study PRJEB7988) | marine metagenome | biome: marine biome (ENVO:00000447); feature: deep chlorophyll maximum layer (ENVO:xxxxxxxx); material: "saline water (ENVO:00002010), including plankton (ENVO:xxxxxxxx)" | depth 150 m
GATAATACTATTATATCTGGAGGATATACTTCCAGCTCAAGTACAACTTATGAATCTGGCAGTTCGTCTAGCACAAGTACTTCTAGCACTACAAATAATACCTCTAATATTAAAAGCTACCCTCCTACAGCTACTGCACCTCCTGCCAGCAGTGGTATTGACGTATGTAATTTAGGACACTCTCTTGGTATACAAAGCTCTTTCATTGGATTGAGTTCTAGTGGTAATCATACAGATGAAACATGTGAACGTATTAAACTAGCAAGAGAGTTAGCACAAGTACATAATATGAAAGTTGCTGGTATAGCTGTACTGTGCCAAGATCCAAGAGTGTTTACAGCTATGGAGATGAGTGGTACACCTTGTCCATTCGAAGGTAAGATTGGTGCTGATGCTGAAAGACTATGGGCAAAGTATGATAAGCTAAGACCAGACTATGAAGAATATAAAGCACGACTAAAAACAAAAGAAGAGATACAAGCCGAACAAGTTATGTATAATGGTGGAAGATGAGATGCTTGGTATACTTATTCCTTATATCCTTCCTTGCCCTAGTACTTGTAACTGTAAAGACAAATGCAGACGTTACGGATAATTTACTTTCCAATAACTTTCTTAATGATTGGACTGGTACTAATGATCACTTTCATGGGCCTAATATTTTGGCTGGTGTTCATAATGAATACCGTGAGCAAACTATTACTCTCTCCGATCACCTCGAAGCTTACGAGATACAAGGAGTAACTCAATCACAATTCCAAGCAGAGGTTTGGTTTTGGAATTCTTATAGCCAGTCAGTTGATCTTACGCAGGAGATAGTTGATTCTAATGGTCTTGAGTACACTAACACTATTACAATGTCTGGCACTTGCAATAGATGGAATGGATGCTGGTATGAAGATTCTCCTACTAATACAATTATTATTAATGATGTGGCTGATGACTATGATATAACTGCACGGTTTAGTTTTTCTGTACCATCTCGACCTAACTATCATTATGCTGCTGATGTACGTAATCCAGAATTGTTTGTGAGTTATGAACCAGTTACCTTTAGTTTTACTACAAGCTTTGTCGAAGAGTGGTTAGAAGAATTTGATTTGTTTTTTGAAGAAGATACATTTATTTATATTGATGAGTTTGAAACAGAACCAGTAGAGTTGTTTGATGATTACTATACTTTTGATGAAGATATATATTTACTTGAAGAAGAAATGCCTATGATAGAGAATGAACTACCAGATATTGAAGAAGAGTTTGATGAAGAAATAACAACTGAAGAGGTGTTAGATTATATTGAAGAAGAATTTATAGAAGAAGAAACAGAAGAACTTGAGCAAGAAATATTAGAAGAAGAAATAATTGAAGAAGAAAAATCTTTGGAGGAGCAAAATACAGAAACGCAAGCCGTTACATCCCTGGTCTCAATAAATAAAAATGGCGACATAGAATTATCCCTTACAGAACAACTGATAGATTCCAATGCATTTGCTCTTGAAGTTATGATTGAATCACAGCCAATGATTACAGACACAGTATTCTATGAACCAGTAATTTTATATCCTAATCAGTTGAACTTATCTGACAATCGTGATATTTATATGAATGTAACTTATCAAGCTAATGATCCATTGACCACATACAATAGTAATATTAGGGATAATCAAGAGCAAAGATATAGATTACGACAACAACTGGATGGAATGATATGGATAAATTAAAAAATAATCTAACTGGTATAGTTAGTTTAATAGGTGTAGTAGGTGCAATAGGTGCAGGCTTTACTACTTATGGACAATTACTTGGCAACATCTCTTCTCTGGAAGAAAAGGTAGCTGCGCTAGAAACAAAACAATATGTGATAAATGAAACTGTTGATCTGACTGATACCAATAACAAGATCAATGATAACTATGTAGCAGTAACAGATCGACTAACAGAACTACAACAAGACATAAATGATTCTGCTAGTAACTTAGGTATATTAAGAACAAGATTAGATTTACTAGATAAAAATCTAGAAGCATTACAATTAGAAAACAGCAATCCGTTAATGAGGTGAATATGTTTGGAGACTTTGAAAATTGGACAAGTAAATTTAAGAAACTACCATTCAAGGCTGTACAAAGCTCATACAGAAGGATATTCTTCACACAATGTGGTGCAGGGTGCAGAAAGCCTAAACCTTCTCTATGGGCTTTGCTAGCCTTTCTAGGACTGTTTCTTTATTTCCTTTAATTTTTGTATATATGGTGGTTCGTAGTCTGCATGGCTAACAATTAGATCTACAAATACACCCATAGGCATAGCTACTATTGGATCATCATAATCTTGTTTCATAACTAACACGTCAGCTTTACCCATCCAGTTGAGTATAGTTTTGAAACCACTGCCGGATTTCCTTGCCTTCACTTCAACAACTAATCTAGGATTGTTGATTTGTATATCGTGTGGAAAATCCGATAAGGCACCAGAGAGGGGTTGGCGCTTTGCATCAATCCCTCTCTTGATAAGATACTTGACTAGTTCATTCTCTACTCTGTATCCTTTTCGCTTTGAGCTAGATCCACCCATATCAATCTCTTATATATTTTTCATCGATGATAGGATATACCTGCCTCGGTTGTTGTGTCTTGCCAATCTTATGTATTAACTTCTTAGTAATTAAATCTTTGATAATACGATAAGAGTTTGCAATACTTCCTAGATCACACCCATCTTTGATCTCGTGATAGGTGGGTGCAATCCTATTCTCTTCAACGTACTTGACAACAAAGTTATAAACTTCTGACTGTCTTTTTGTAAGTACCTTGACTTTATGGTGTTCGTATATATTAAACATAGGGCCTCCTAGAATGGTATCGCATCTAGTTCTTCATCTTTAATATTCTGCACACCCTCTGGTGGATTAGAAGTGTTGGCAGTTGGCACACTGGTATGATCACCTTTGCTATCTAGCAGTTCGATAGCACCACCATAGCCAACGTGTATCTCTGATGACTTCTGCGTTACACCATCACGTTCCCAACTGTTGTACGTCAGATACCCTTGAACGAGTATCTTACTACCCACTCTTGTGTACTTCTTCAGTACATCTACCTTCTTCTCATCCCAAAAAATAATCTTATGCCAATCTGTTTTCTTCTCGCCACCTGCATACCGGTGCGTGGCGAGAGAACAGATTGCGTAAGGCTTACCCCCACCAGTCGTTTCAAATCTACTTTCACCACCAATGTTACCCACTAGTGTTATACAATTATACATATCATTTCTCCTTATAGTTGATGTATAGTCTTTCTAATCTATCTAGCCATGTAACATGTACAGTTCTAGATATTTCCATATGAGCAATAAAGTCGATGGGCAAAGGTAACTTCCGATACCTTGCTGTCTGTATTATGTACTCAATACATTCCTCTAGTAATACTAAAGGAAACTCTGCTAGTATCTTGAAGTACTCTTGTAATCCTTCCTCACTTGGAAGCTGGCACTGCAAGACGTTAGATAATCTTGTTAGTTGTAGAGCTACCTCACCATATGATGGCTTACGTATAGCCTCATGTAGATGTGGTATCATGTGATTGATTTCTATATCTATCGGTACACATGGGTTAAACTCTGGTCTGTTTGACATAAACTTTAGCTCATATATTCTTATCAGCATGCATTCGCTCAGCAACGGTAGAAAGAATCTCGGTATTGTTCGCATCATCATTTGTTGCTTTACTGTTAAATCTTTGAGACCGACGGATCCACATTCTGAAGAGTGCGTTCCAGTCTGCTGATCTTTCTCCTTTGGATTTGTACCAATCTCTGAAGTTTGCAATTTCGTATTCATAATTTATACCTCTCGTTAATTGTTTAAGTTCGTTTAGAAAATCTGTGTTCGGCTGCCAATCATCAACGCAAGACGTTTCTGCTGATAATATTACAGTCAAGTCTAGTGCATTACACCATGCCTCGAAGTTCATCATATTTGGTACAGCCTCTGCTCTTTCCCATTTACCTATCATCTTATCTGATACACCAATAAGATGTGCTAGTTGTTCTAAAGTGTAGTTCAAATATTGCCTACGATCCTTTAGTTGTTTCAGTCTTTGTTGATACATGATCTAACTCTCTCTTGTATTGCCATTCAAGTACATCATACAATAACCTTTCATTACTATTCTTGATTACATTCAAGGTTAGTTTGTATGATTTCCAAATACGATTAAGGTCTGTCTTAGTAACTGCATTACGTATTGCAGCCTCCAGTCCAATAAACTGTGGTGCGAATAAATAGTTTGCTAAGATATACTCACCAGTATCCTCTGACTTGAGTATGTCCCACAACTCACTCTGCCTTTGTTTCTTTTTAGCAATCAACTCGTTCAGTTCATTCTCTACTCGATCCAAATCTTCATCCCACTCTATCATTTTACTTGCTCCTTCCATGTTTCTTCTTCATCTTTTTGTTTGAATTCATCTGCATCTTGATCTGTATACAAGTATGCATGTGCATTCAATAGCTTTAGTATACATCTATCGACAGCACGTTTCTCTGCCATAGCATACAGATAAGCATTCTTAGTAGTTTTTGGTCCAGCCTCACCCAAACTTTGTATGGTAGCTCCAGTCCTAGGATGTGAAGCCGTTGCTTTGACAACCACATCTGGTGCAAAGTTAAGTACTTCAATACTCCAAGAGATCTCTTCTTGTAGTGCTACACGTTCCAATGCATTATGATTTATAATCCATTGTTCTCTGCCTCCTAACTTTAGAGGCCAGAAGTCTGATCCAGCTAGACCGTACTTAGTTTTAAACTTCTTGATTAGCTTCTCAGCATAAGGTGTTTTTGACATAATATTTAATCCTTTCTTTATTATTACTATATCATTATTTACCGATAAGTGTAGAAGGTCTTGTGTTATCAACAACACATTTCCAAAACTTACCTTGTAAATGCTTTAATTCTTCTATGAATATAGGATCTCTAGGTATCTTCTTGATAGAGTGCCGTGCATTACCAAATATAATAGACAAGTAAGCAGTATCAGAATTAGTTACATGCATGTAATGTTGTACTTGTGGATTGTATGTTTCAACCACATCACGTACTAACTTACTCTCCGATGTATGTTTGTACTCAATTACTACATCATCTTCGTGGTCATAGTCATCAAGGTGTGCAAACAATGGTACTGGTCCGTACTTTGTATTGACTGTCCTTGATGTAGCAATAGGATATATACCACGTTGATACCCTTCCGGTGTACACTTCTCTTTCTTTGCCATCTTTTCATAGAAAATTTTTCTGTTAAACTCTTCTGTGTATGTACCAAGACGTACACGAAAGTTCTCTGATAGATCAACTGGTTCAACCAGCTGACGTTTCTCTTCCCATAACCGATCAACATCAGCTGGTTTCCCATGACATAGAGTATAACAATCACTACCACCTATACCTAAGTGTCTACCTTCGGTAACGTTTGGGGTACTGTTTCTTGCTTTTCCCATTCCTCCATCCTTTCTACAAATTGTCCTTCGTTTATATCGTACTTGTATATTTCAATCGGCATACTATACGCATAGTCGTGAGCAAATGCTCTACGACCTGCGCCACCGATACCAAAATATTTGTGTACCTCTGCTTCATCTAGCACGATCAAGCTAGGATACACATAGTAATCATACTTTTTCTGCATGTAACTCCTCCTCCCCTGGATACTTCTTACCTTCAGCTAAAAGCTCTGCTCTCTTGACAGCTGTGTCTCTAGTTGTCCAATGAGCCTCTTTTACATCGATAATATCGTCGACGTGTACAATAGAGTGATTGCCATTTTGATCTTGTTTTTCCCAAAACATCTCAGCAATATCAATACTAAAGTAATCGTCCAGATCTGTGATACTCCATGTATGTTCACCATGCTTATCGATAAAGTCTCTCCATTCTTCTAGAGTTGTGTATATAGAACATAGATCTATGCACACTTCTTGATCTTCTGACCATACTTGTTCTTTCGATAGAAAAACCTTGCGATAAGCACTGTTCCAAACACGAGTCGTTACTTCTAATAGTGTTTTATTTATAATACCCATTTAATTTATCTCCAAGTTGATTGTTAATAATGGTGGTGGCACTTCTGCGAGGTAATAATAATATAAAAGTACACCTCCGACCTGTGCCACCATAAGCATGCACGACTTGATGTAGTGCTGTTCACTCCGTGAGTGCTGTTACATCATCTGCATCAGAGCTAGCCGAGCGATTGGTCAGCCACTCCTTAATCCACTACACCAAGCCGTTAGTACAGTAGTGTACAGAATTCTCTTCAGCTCTACTGTACTATAACTGATTAGCTTAACCGTGATACACCGTACTACTAATCAGTTATCTCTTTGGTCATTCATAAAGTCCATTTGCCTTTCGTAATGAACTTCAAATGCATAACCACATGTTTCTCTGACAAACTTTGCGCCAAATTTTTCTAGCAAAGTTTTGTCATACTCATTGTATACATAGCTTTCAAGCTGCTCTTGAGATCGGATCTCTTCACACTGCTCGTTCAGAGTTACCCATACCCATTCCTCGAACTCATCTTTTCTAGCTTTCTCGTATACCATGTCTTTGATTTTTTCATGAAGAGCGCCTTTCTCTCCAGCTACGTCTGACAACACAACAACGTGTGAGTCAAACCAATCTTCACTACCAATTTGTTTTGTCATAATTTACTCCATAAAAAATATTACAGTTGATATCATAGCTAGCAGCCATAGTGGGATAACTCCCACTATAACTACTGCAACATACAGTGCTTGAAGTTTACTCATGTATACACTCAATCAATGTGAATGGTACATTAAACTTAGCACCAGTATCCATTCTGACAACGGCGTACTTGACGTTCACTTTCTCAAGTACACCTTCTCTAGTGTTATCCAAGTCTTTGCCAGCACGGACACGTACCTTTGGTTTTGGCACTGACTTAAGATGCGTCTTACACAATGCTTTTGAAGCTGCAGTACGTTCTTTCTGAATAGTCTTGAACATATCTACAAGCTCAACCATATCCATCTGCCTACAAAATTCAGCAACCACATCTTTGGTTAGCCATTCTTTGTATGCTACTACGTTATCTTTATAGTTTTCTCTTGTACTCATTGTTACCTCCATTAGTTAGAATACATTTCGACATGCTCATGCAAAGGGTATACGTGGTCCAAGTTGATATCCTTCAGAGGCATTGGGGTCCAATGCCGATCACGTTCAAGTACCATGACACCCTCCATATGTGCATCTACTAGTTCGAGCATGGATGAATACCCATACTCTAGCTCGAAGATGTGTGCCTTTCCAAACATATGACCATCTTCAGCATTCATCTCGCCAACAAACCATGTGCCTGCACCAGTCGCATTGAATAGTTTGACGTGTGCAATACCATCTGATTGTTTGCCAGCTTGAGTAAGTTGGTAGTTGTCGGACAGCTTGTAGAATTCAGCAGCTGTCATCCAATTATTTTTAGTTAGTATATCGAATAGTTCCATAATTCTTCTCCTATGTTTATGGTATTTATATTATATATTAATGGTAGTTCATTAACATATGGTTAAAGAAAGTCTTGCTGAATCTTGTGGAAAAAACTGCAAGACGTTAGTGCCTAATAAGGCAAGCCGTTGCTGGGTAGGGCGACAGAACCACTACAAAAAATCTGTAGCACACAAACCCAGCAAAGTACAAGCCGTTATATTCGCCCTGGACCACCTAGGTACAGAGGTGCAGCAACGGTGAGCGTAGCGAACACAACGAACGCATGACAATCCTACAAGGATTGACAATGCCCGTGAGTGCCAACGAACACAATGATGATCACGCAGTGAACATTAGACTTAGCGCGAGAAGAATGGCCACCCCCTGGGGTGCCATTCTTCGAGCGCGCGTGAGCCATGCGAACACAACATAACCAAAATTTTGTGCGTAGCGAAGCGAAGCACAAAATTTTGCCACCCAACCCCCTAAATATAGGGGGTAAGGTGGTATTGGTATTACATTATATAGTATTATTAGATAATGTATTTGCCATTTCTTGAATTGCCGCGTCCATCTCTGCACGTGTGAGTGATTCCTCACCAGCGGCTATCCTGCCCGCATTGGTATTCGCCAACTGCTGAGCATAAGCACGAAGATTTGTTTGTGCTGGTTTCGGTGCAGGCATCACATGTTCTGCATTGTATAGCTCAACATATAGTTTACTGAATGCCTCATGCATCTCCCTGAGTATCATCTGGTTTTGGTCATACTCTTGGCAATCATGATTAATATCATCCTTGCGTTGCATTTGAACATCAGAATCTACACCATTATTGTCGATGAATTTCTTCTGCTCCTTCAAGGATTTCTGAGTTGCTGTTCCATGTATTTTATTGTTTACAGATGTTAGCCTATAAGCAATAGTAATTATAAATGAATTCAGCATCTCACGTGGTGCGTTCTTGTAATACTGAGGGTTCGCATTTGAGCGAGGCTCAAACAAATCCTCTGACAACACCAACTTGAGTGATTCAGTTAAATGATTAATTGATTCATATTTAGTATATTTAAATTTAGTCATATTATTTATCCTTTCATATTATTATTATCTAAATTTATTAACATCCCCCCCCCACCATTTTTGCTGGAGAAGAAAATGTAAGAGGAACTCTCCATTGTGTGTTCTTTGGTGTAGTCAAGTCGCGATTAAAACATTAGCTAGATGCGAGCTCGCGTTTCATGCAAGCGCAAGCGGCAAGCGAGTGAGTCCATTCTAGCTTAGGTTTTGACGCATGCATTTGACTTGACTACTCCACACACAATGGTAGGTTTCACGTCATTTTATTCGCAAGCCAAAATGGCACCTTCTTAGGTATGCTTGCATGCCTTAGAAGGTCAAGGTCGCGTGCTACGTCCGGTGGCGATACTAGACTAGCTGCAGTCCAACACTTGTGTTGGTAACGAAGCTTGGTGCTGTGTTGCCACAAGCGACCGCCGCCGCCAGCATCAGCACGAACGTGTGGACAAGCCACTTTTGTCCATCCGAGTTGCTTTTGGATAGAGATTATTCAAAAGCTTTACGAGGGCTTAGCAAGGTATGAACCAAAGTACCTTGACAAGCTGGAAACGTAGGTGTATCTATATTAGTATTAGTGTTTAACTACAGTAAGAGCAAGAGATGAAGATAGTAAATACAAAACAAGTCATATCACCGAAAGCTAGAAAGCTTGTGGATATACTCGTAGCCAAAGGATGCACGATAACAGAAGCCTCGAAACTGGCAGGATATAAGGGTGTTAGCTCTAGAGTTAGTGCTAGTAAGATGCTACAGAAACCAGAAGTACAAGAGTATATGCAACAACAGTTACGGAAGGCTATTAGTTTACACTCCACCCACGCACTAAGCTCTATCTCTAGACTATCTCGCGAAGCGAAGTCGGACTATGTCCGTCTCGAAGCGAGCAAAGATATCTTAGATAGAGCTGGATACAAAGCACCGGATAGACATCAACACATGATAGCTGGTTCCTTTGATATTAATATTGACCTTACATGATATTCCAGCCGTTGCTGGAATCAGCGCCAGCTGAAGAATCTTCTACATAGAAAAGAAAACGACAACTTGTTAGTCTTGTGGTAGGGATCCCATCTCTTATGGGATACACCCCTACCCCAAAAACTAACACGTTGACATATAAAAAAGTATTGCCCACAAAATTTTTTCCTTCAAGGTTCGTTCAAACTGTGCTATGTATTCTTCATGGCTAAGAAAACACCAGCATGGACAAGGAAAGAAGGCAAGAATCCTAAAGGTGGATTGAATGCTAAAGGTCGTGCATCCTATAAGGGTGGTACACTCAAACCACCCATTAAGAGTGGGGATCATCCTAGACGTGCTTCTTTTCTTGCACGTATGGGTAATATGCCAGGGCCAGAGTACAAAGATGGTAAACCAACTAGATTACTTTTATCATTAAGAGTATGGGGTGCTTCGAGCAAGGCAGATGCCAGAAGGAAAGCTAAGGCTATGTCAATACGACTAAAGAATAAAAAAAAGAAAGGTAAGAAATAATGCCTGCAGGATCTAAACATTATACAAAAACTGGTATGTTATATACTGGCAAAACTCACAAGATGCCAGATGGCTCTTTACATACTGGTGCAAAACATACTAGTATGAGTAAACCAGTCTTTCATATGAAAGATCTGCCACAAAAAATTCGTACTATGATAATGAAAAAACAGAAAGGAAAGTAATATGGCATATGGTAAAATGAGTAAAGGTAAAGCAAAGTCAGGTGGTCTTACAAAGAAGCAAAAGACATTACCTGCTGCATTACAAAAAAAGATAATGGCTTCTAAGAAAAAGAAAGGTAAGTAGTATGGCTGTACCTCTAAGCTTCTTAAGAAGAAGGCAAGCGAAAATGCCAAAGTACTTTTCAAGATTGTACAAGCCGCGTGTAAGCACTGTAGGTGATATGGAAAACTTTATCAAGAGTACTTATGGTACCATGACACAAGGTGATACTTTGGAAGAAGCTAGATCGATACGGCAGGCTGCACCACCAAGAAAAAAATATAGGACTGGTGCATTAGAAAGTGTGAGTGGTTATCCTCGTGCGCCAAGTATGTTAACACCAGGCATGAAAGGAAGATCCACACGGTTTGATCCTTATGATGATACAACACCAAGAGATTTGTACCCAGATAGATTGCGTGAAAGATTCCCAGACTTATACGAATCAGATAATATTGTACCTGCTCCAAAGAAAAAGAAATCACCTATAGCTCCTAAATCACGTAATCTTTTAAACCCTTTTGATAGAAGCAGAAGATTTATGGATGCGTAATGGCAAGTTTATATCAAAGACTAATGAAGAGAAGAAGGAAGCTAAACAATCCTACATACACACCATTAGTATATAGCAAAGGAAAGAAGGTAGAGTTTACCCCCGAATCTGCAAACGAATATAAACTTCAACAAATAAAAAGAATAGATAAAAGACTAGGTGTACGTAATCCAAAACGTAGACCAATTAGAACTATTAGAGGTTTAGAATTACAAACAGCAGTGAAAGATTTACAAACTAGTAAACGAACAAAGATGGTAGATACTAGCACTGGTAACTTAATTGGAGTCCAGATGGATAGTGCATCATTAGATTTGAATACAAAAGCTGGAACACTAAGTGGTAATGTAACATTCTTGTATGTACCAGGGAAGAATAAAAAGAAAGGTTACTTAGTTAAAGGTTCAGAGATCAGTGGAGATTTAACAAAGAAAAAAGTTAAATACAAAAGACAAGATACAAGAAGTCTTTTGACAGCATACATGAGCGATTACTAATGTCGAAACATACTGCAACAAAAACAAAACCAGCGCTATGGAAAAGAATAGTTGCACGTATTAAATCACAAGCTAGCCATGGTACTAAGGCTGGTCAGTGGTCTGGTCGTAAAGCACAAGCAGCTGTGAAAGCTTATAAGAAAGCTGGTGGTGGTTATCGAGGTGGTGGTAAATCTAAAACCTCACTAGCTAAATGGTCAAAACAAAAATGGAGAACTAAGTCTGGTAAGAAGTCTAGTGAAACTGGTGAAAGATATTTACCAGCGAAAGCTATCAAAAAATTATCAGCAAAAGAATACGCAAAGACAACAGCAAAGAAGAGAAGGGATAAAGCGAAAGGTAAGCAATTTAGTAAACAGCCTAAAGCAATTGCTCGTAAGGTACGCAAGTACAGAAAGACTTAGCATGGCTAACAAGAAAGAATTGGAAAAACAAATAGAAGTTTTGACAGATGCAAACAAACTGCTTACACAAGTAATACGTGAAAAGAATGAAATGATACAGTGTCTTGAAGTATTATTTAAAGCAGAGGAGTATGCAGATGACGAAGTCCCCCCAAAAGAAGAAACCCACTAAACTAGAAAAAGCAGAAGATCGAGCAAAGACAATGGTTGATAATGACCAGCTACGTGTCTATCTACAAAGACAAAAACAAATTGATCAGTATGTAGAATTCAAAATGATAAAAGGTTACACAAAAGAAGAAGCTACAAGAATGGCAGAAGAGTTGATTAGTGTAAGCAAGAACTATGACTAGTATATTTAATAAAGTATTAATTAAAGATTTAGTTAAGTTACGTACTGTTGTTAAATCACAACATATGAAAGACTATCCAGAATCACACATCAATGACTTTGAGGCAGATAAGATTATTGAATCTTTATCCGAAGAAGCTAGAGAAAAATTAATTAAGTTAGCAGTTGATTATGGGATCACTGAACTATAAACCAGACGGTGAAACTCTCAAACTATTTATGAAAGATAACAGCTTTCTACGTGGCTTACGTGGTCCAGTAGGTAGTGGTAAGTCTGTTGCATGTTGCATAGAAATATTCCGTAGAGCAATCATGCAAGAAGAATCAGAAGATGGTATAAAAAAATCACGTTGGGCAGTGATAAGAAATACTAACCCGCAACTTAAAACAACAACAATAAAGACATGGCTTGATTGGTTTCCAGAAGAAGAATGGGGTAGCTTCCATTGGTCTGTACCATATACACATAGAATACGTAAAGGTAATATAGATTTAGAAGTTATATTCTTAGCACTAGATAGACCAGAAGATGTAAAAAAATTATTATCATTAGAGCTAACTGGTGTGTGGATCAATGAAGCAAGAGAGATACCTAAGTCTATAGTAGATGCATGTTCTATGAGAGTAGGTCGATATCCATCTATGCGTGATGGAGGCCCATCTTGGTATGGTGTTATCTGTGATACAAACCCACCAGATACAGAACACTGGTGGTCAATTATGTCTGGTGATTCTATACTACCAGATTATATATCTAAGCAAGAAGCAAAGATGTTAGTTAAACCAGACAACTGGACTTTCTACAATCAACCATCAGCTATGTTAGAGATTAAGAATAAGGGTAATGAGATAGAAGATTACTTAGATAATCCAGATAAAGAGAATGGTAAAAACTTAACTGGTGATTACTATAAGAATATTATTCGTGGTAAAACTAAGTCATGGATTGATGTTTATGTTCTTAATAAACTTGGACAAGTATCTGATGGTAAGCCAGTATATGAATCATTTGTACATAGTACTCATGTTGCAAAAGGAGATTTAGCTATTGCAGATGGTGTACCAATATTTGTTGGAATAGACTTTGGTCTTACACCTGCATGTATATTTGCACAAAGACTACGTGGTCGATGGATTGTATTCGATGAATTGGTAGCAGAAGATATGGGTATTGTTAGATTTTCTGAACTAATGAAACAGCATATGGTACAGTACTTACCAAGAGAATTTATTATCTATGGTGATCCAGCAGGTGATCAAAGAGTACAGACCGATGAATCTACACCATTCCAAATACTACGTGGTCGTGGTTTAAATGCAAGACCAGCACCTAGTAATGATGTAGCATTAAGACTTGAAGCCGTTACTGCTGTACTGAATAGAATGACTGATGGCGAAAGTGGTATGCTCATAGATCCTAAATGCACAAATCTTGTGAAAGGTTTTGATGGTGGATACCACTACAAACGATTACAAGTATCTGGTGAACGATATGATGAAAGACCAAACAAGAATAGATTTAGTCATATACATGATGCATTCCAATATCTATTGTTAGGTGCTGGTGAAGGTCGTGCATTGACAATAGGACAAAAACAGAGTAAACCTGTAATAGCAAAAAGAAACTTTGATGTCTTTAGTGTTAAGCCAAGATCAGTATTTGGAAGGATGAAATAATGTGTGTCGGTAATTTATTAGGATCAAAACCAAAACCACCACCCCCTTTACCACAAGATGCAACACTGCTCGAACAACGTAAGAGAGCAAGAGAAGAACAACAAAGGCAAATAGCAGCAGATAAACAAGCACAGTTTGAAAGAAGAGTTGATGCCTACACTGGTAAAAGAGGTACACGTTCACTTCTTACTGGTCGTTCTGGTGGTGAAGGATTTAAATTAGCAACAAGTCTTATGACTAAAGATACATTAGGTGTGTAATGGTAATAGATGTAAAACCTCAAAGTCAAGAAAACGTATACGAGAGTGGTGTTAAAAGATTACTCTCACGATATCGATCAGCACAATCATTGAAAGATTTATGGTTGCCTACCTTTGAAGAGTGTTATGAGTATGCACTCCCACAACGAGAAAGTTTTTATTCTGAAAGTCCAGGGCGTAGAAGATCAGATAGAATCTTTGATGAAACAGCTGTAGTTGGTGTACAAGAGTTTGCTAGTAGATTACAATCTGGGATTGTACCTAACTTCGCACGATGGGCAGACTTAGTTGCAGGTTCTGAAATACCAGAAGATCAACAGAAAGAAGTCAATCAAATGCTTGATGAAGTTACTGAGTATGTTTTTGAAATACTACAGAACTCAAACTTTTCACAAGAAGTCAATGAAACATTTTTAGATTGTGCTGTAGGTACTGGTGTATTGTTAGTAGAAGAAGGTGATGCACTAAACCCTATACGTTTCAAAGCAATACCATTACCACAAGTAACACTTGATTCTGGTCATAATGATACTATAGATCATGTATATCGCATGCGTAGAATTAAAATGAGAGATCTACAGTATGCTTATCCAAAAGGTCAACTGTCTGATAAGATGATGATGGATATGGAAAAGGGTGGCGACAAAGAGTGTGAAGTATTAGAAGTTGTATATAGAAACTATGCAAATACAAAAGATGAAGAACATATCTATTGTGTCATAGCAAAAGAATATGAACATGAGATTATGAAAGAAACATTCAAAGGTGTTGGTTCTAATCCTTATGTTGTATATAGATGGTCAAAGGTAGCAGGAGAAGTATATGGTAGAGGCCCAATACAACTTGCATTACCAGCAATCAAAACTGCAAACCTTGTGATCGAACTTATACTTGAGAATGCGCAGATGAGTATATCTGGTATGTATCAAGTAGAAGATGATGGTGTTATCAATGTAGATAACATACAACTTATCCCTGGAACTATAATACCAAAAGCTGGTGGTTCATCTGGACTACAACCAATAGCACCAGCTGGTAACTTCAATGTATCTGATCTTGTACTTAGAGATATGAGAACCAATATTAAGAAGGCTCTCTACAACGATATGCTAGGTACACCAAATGAAAAAACACCTATGACTGCAACAGAGATCGCAGAAAGAATGGCTGATCTTTCCAGACAAATAGGTGCTGCCTTCGGTAGACTGCAAGCTGAACTTGTTAATCCAGTACTTCAGCGAGTAATCTATATACTGAAGAAACAAGGAAGAATTCAAATCCCAGTAGTCAATGGTAGAGAGATAAAGATACGTTCATCTTCACCTCTTGCCCAAGCACAACAGCAACAAGACGTTGCGACCATTGATAGATTTTTAGGTATGATGCAAATGAGGGTGGGTCCAGAATTGTTGAATATTCTAATTAAACAAGATGAGGTTGCTAAGTTTATTGCAAGTAAACTGGGTATACCAGAAGAACTAATTAGAAGTGAACAAGAGATGCAGGAGGCGGCTATGCAACTCCAACAGATGCAACAACAACAACAAATGCAAGGACCACCTCAAGAGCCAACATAATATAGGAGGATATTATGCATGAGAGAGTACTTGTCATTAGTGATCTACACATCCCGTATCATCACAAAGATTCTTTTAAATTTCTTGAAGAAGTTAAAAAACAATTTAAACCAGATACCGTTATCAATATTGGGGATCTACTTGATTTCCATGCTATTTCTTTTCATGAGCATAATCCAGACTTACCATCAATAGGTGATGAGTTAAGTATTGCAAAAGCTCATATCAAAGAACTAGAAAGTATATTCCCAGTCGTTACAGAAGTACATAGTAATCATAGTAGTTTGGTCTATCGAAGAGCAATCAAGTATGGTATGTCTGCGCAGTTTCTCAGACCATATGGTGAGTTTCTTGGTACAAAGAAATGGCAGTGGGTAGATGATATGGTGTTGAAACTTAGTAATGGAAAGAAGGTTTATTTCACACATGGTAAGTCAGCAGACATACTCAAGGTATCGCAGACTATGGGTATGTCAGCAGTACAAGGACATTACCATACTAAGTTTTGTATTAGCTACTGGGCAAACCCAGATGATTTATACTGGGGTATGAATGTTGGTTGTCTGATAAATCAGAAGTCTATGGCATTCAGTTATGCAAAAAACTTTAACACACGATTTGTATTAGGTTGTGGAATTATCATAAATGGTGTTCCCAGACTACTACCAATGGTGCTAGATAATAAAGGTAACTGGATAAAGGAGATTGTATGACAGATAGAATAAACCCAAGTTATTATCAGAAAGGTGTATGTGATTGTGGCAAGAAGCTACAAACTTATGACTTTGTTCGTGAGATGCCATACCCAGATGCTTCAGCAATAAAGTATATTGTTAGGCATAGAGAAAAGAATGGTGCAGAAGATATACAAAAAGCTATATGGTTTCTGCACGCAATATTAATAAAAGAATATGGAGTAGTGGATGGAAACACAAGTCAATAAACTAATTGGTTTAGATAATATAGAAAGATCTGCAGAGGATGAACAGATGTTGAATGAAGCATTTTCTATTGCCTTTAATACACCAACTGGTGTAAAGGTATTAGAATACTTACGTTCAATATCTATTGAAACAGTAGCTGGTCCACAGATTGGTAAGGATCATCTAATGCATTTAGAAGGTCAAAGATATATTGTTGGACTAATACAGAGAAGAATTAATAAAGGTAAAAGTCAAAAAATAATTAAGGATAAAACTAATGAATGAAAATGATAATGTTGAAAATCAAGTAGAAGAAACACCAGCCGTTGAAGAAGGTAAACCTACAACAACAGAACCTACACCTCGACCAGATTATATACCAGAAAAGTTTTGGAATGCAGAAGCTGGTAATGTAAACATGGAAGAGTTTGGTAGATCATATAGTAATCTTGAGAAGTATGTTGGTGGCAAGAAAGATGAAATGCGTGAAGTAATCATCAATGAATTATCAGAAGAAGCTGATTCGGAAAGACCGGAATCATACGAGCTGCCAAAATTACCAGAGGGTGTAACAGAAGAAATGTTACAAGATAACGGTATGGCTAAGTGGTGGAAAGAACACTGTGATGAGAATGCATACAGTCAAGAAATATATGAAGAAGGTATTAATCAATATGTTGATAGTTATATTAGCCAAGCACCAAACCTAGAGAAAGAGATAGAAAAATTAGGTGAGAATGCAAATGCAAGACTTGATGCCGTTAATAGCTGGGCAACTACTTTCTTCCCACCAGAAGAATATGAAGCTATAGCTGGTACACTAGGTGCAACAGCAGAAGGCATAGAAGCTTTGGAACGTATGATGCAAACGACAAAACAAACTATTACATCTGCAAACCAAGTTGCACAACCAGAGCGACCACTTACATTAGATGATGTACGTAATATGATGAAAGATAAAAGATACTATGATCCAAAAGAAAGGGATGCTTCATTTGTAAGAAAAGTAGATGATGCATTTTCTAGGTTATACAGATAGGACTATATTGTGAAAAAACAATCCCAGAGGATTGCTGGAGATTAGCACCAAATATACGACAGATAGATAAGTATGAAATAGCACTATGGGGAGTAGATCCTCTACAAGCATTGATGTTTCCTTTCAGAACTAAACTAAAGAATGTTCATACTTATACCATCTTCAATGATGATCAAAACATTGTTGGTATATTTGGTGTTATGCCTACATCACAAAAACTTCTACATGGCAGGATATGGTTTCTTGCATCTGACTTACTAAAAAAACATTATATAGATTTTCTAAAGAAGAATAAAAGATGGTTAGCTTATCTCGAAGAACACTATAGCTTTCTTGGTAACTACATAACTTGTGAAAACAAAATGTCTATTAACTGGCTTAAATGGCAAGGATTTAACTTTGTTAAACAACCAACACTTGTCAAAGGTGTAAAAATAATGTATTTCTATAAACAGTTACCTAGTGTAACTAAACAAGGAGTACAACCCATATTAGAAGAAATAGGCCCTATCTGGACAACTGAACTTCCCTAACATGGATAATTGTTTGTTTTTAACTTTAACTTTAGAAGGAGTACATTATGAGTACATCTATTAGTACAGCCTTTATTAAACAGTTTGAAGCTGAAGTACATATGGCATACCAACGTATGGGTTCCAAACTGCGTAATACTGTGCGATCAACCCAGGTAACTGGGAACCAAGCTCGCTTCCAAAAAGTTGGTACTGGCACAGCTGTGTCTAAAAGCAGACACGCTCAAGTCCCAACAATGGATGTAAGCCACTCAACAGTTGATGTAACACTTTCAGATTTCTATGCTGCCGACTATGTCGATAGACTAGATGAACTGAAAACAAACATTGACGAAAGACAAGTCTTGTCTATGTCAGCTGCTGCCGCTCTTGGCAGAAAGACAGACCAACTCATCATTGATGTTTTGGATGCAGGTTCTAACAGCAACAATGTTGTTCATGGATCTGCTGGACTAACACTAGCAAAAGCACTAACTGTTTATGAAGCATTTGGTGAAGGGGATGTCCCAGATGATGGTCAACGTTACTTCGTTGTATCACCAGCTGGTTGGGCAGACCTATTGCAGATCGATCAATTCTCACGTATGGAATATGTGGGTGAAGGCGATCTACCATATAGTGGTGGTCTTACAGCTAAGAGATGGCTTGGATTTATGTGGTTCACACACTCTGGTCTATCAATATCTGGTACAACTCGTGATTGCCATGCATTCCACAAAACTGCTGTGGGTGTTGGCATGGGATCAGATATCCGATCAGAGATCAACTACATTCCAGAAAAAGTCAGTAACCTTATCACATCATATATGTCCATGGGCGCAGTAATGATTGATAACAATGGTGCCATTGAGTGCCAGATCACAGAATAAGAAAGGAGATATAATATGGCTTATTCAGCAAGTGCTTTATTAAAAGTTGCTGGTGGTGCAAGAGGTATCTTCTACTACAGCAGTACTGATGCACTTAGTACTATTGTAGCATCTGGATACTTCAATGATGCAACTAACGAACTCAAAGAGCATGATATTATCTTTGTCGTTGGTTCAACTGGTGGCACAGAAACAGTCGATATGGTCGTTGTAACAAGTGCAACGGGTGCATCTACTGTAACAGTAGCTAATGGTACATAACCATAATGAGAGGGGAGCAATCCCCTCTCAACTAAAAGGATAGAAAATGTCATTAAGTAAATTTGATATATGTAATCAAGCACTAGTATTAGTAGGTGCAAATACAATCTCTAGCTTTTCACAAAACACAACAGAATCAATAGTAGCAAATCAATTATACGAAACAACATTAGAAGATCTGCTAACAAAATGCAGATGGAGGTTTGCTTCAAAGCAGGCACAACTTAGTAAAAATTCTGATAACCCAGATGCAAGATATGAATCTTCATATGCTTTACCAACTGATGCCGTTATAATACACACTGTAACTGTCGGTGATAATGTAATTATTTATGACAGATATGGGCAAAATTTATTTACTAATACAACTAGTAGTGATACAGTCATAGCTGACTATACCTTTCAACCAAGTGAGAGTATCTTCCCACCCTACTTTACAAAGGTGCTAGTATTTGAACTAGCATCTTTGTTTGCTGGTGCAATCCCAAGAAATGATGATCTTGCAAACTTATATGCAGCAAGAGCAGTTGCACAAATGCAACAAGCTAAATCAATAGATTCACAAGCACAAACAACTAGAAGAGTTAATGTTGATAGGTTTAGAAATGTACGAACACGATCAGCATTGAATGATATAACTGCTACAACACCTTCGTAGGATAATGCATGCCTACTCAAAGAGTACATCAAGCTAGTTTTCTTAGAGGTGAGTTAGATCCCAATATGGTATCTCGTACTGACCTAGCAGCATTTGGAACTGGTCTAAGAAAAGCAAGGAACGTAATACCAATCAACCAAGGTGGTATTGAAAGAAGATGTGGTACAGCATTCCGTGCAAACTTGGGTGGACAAAGTAGACTAGAAAGTTTTATCTTTAGTGCAGGTCAAGAGTATATCTTAGCATTTCAAAATACAGTACTGAAGATATATAGTACAGCTGGTGTTTTACTGCAGACAATCTCTAGCTGTGATTGGACAACAGCACAACTCTTTGAACTAGATGTATCACAAACGGGTGATACTATGATTGTTGTACATTCTGGTTTTCATCCTCAAGTTATTACAAGAACTGGTGCTACAACTTTTACTGTTACTGATTTTACTTTTGCAACAAGTCAGAATGGTGAGAAAGTATACCAACCTTATTTTAAATTTGCAGATGATACGATAACACTAGACATTGATAATACAACTAAAGATGCAACTGGTGTTACTTGTGTTACTTCTGCTGATTACTTTACATCTAGTTATGTAGGTAAACGCATCAGATATCATGGTGTAGAGTTACTCATTACTGGTTACACTAATGCAACAACTGTTACTGCAACACTTAAGGGTGCTGTAAAGATACCACTAGATCAAGATCCATTAAGAACTACACAAGGTTCTGGTACTATAGAAGTAACAATGGTACAGCATGGATTTACAACTGGTGCATCGATAACTATAGCTGGTGCAGAAGATATATTTAATTCATCTGGATCTGGTCTAGCACAAGGTAATCTAAATGGTACATTTACTATTACAGTCAAAGATGATAATCATTTTACATATACAGCTGGTTCATCTGATACAGCAACAGAATCATTAGATGGTGGTGGTGTAAATATCACAGTTGAGGGCCACCCTCCTACAACACAATGGGATGAGCAAGTAGTATGTGATGTAAATGGATACCCACAAACAACAACATTTCATGAACAAAGATTATACTTTGGTGGTACAAGTGGTTTACCAGATGGTATACAAGGAAGTAAGATTGGCAACTTCTTTAACTTCGATGTAGGTGAAGCACAAGACGATGAATCAATACAGATACAGATAGCTTCAGATCAGATTAATGAGATTGAACATTTAGTTTCTGGTAAGAATTTACAGATACTTACAAGTACTGGTGAATTCTATCTTCGACCACCAGTATCGCAACCCGTTACACCAACTGATATACGTATAATAAATCAATCTACATTTGGCTCACAAGCAAAAGCAAAGCCACGACAGTTTGATAATGCAACAGTTTTTGTACAGAATAACGGTAGAACTGTACGTGAATATCTTTATAGTGAATCTGCTGAAGAGTATAGTTCTAATAGTATATCACTACTATCTAGTCATCTAGTAAGTAACCCAGTTGATTCTGCTAAGTTAACTTCAGTCCCTGGGCGAACAGAACAGTTTTATTATTTAGTAAATGATGATGGAACAATAGCTGTATTTCTTTCTCAAAGAAATGAAAAGATAGCTGGATGGATGCAGTGGAATACAGATGGTAACTATGAATCAATAACTACAACATCAACTGATGTTTATGTAGCAGTAGCAAGAACAATCAACAGTGCAACTGTATATGCATTAGAACAATATAGTGATGATGCTTTTGATTTACCTACAGACTATACTACATCTAAAACATTATCTGGTAGCTATCAACCACATGGTAGTCCACTTACTAATGGCTCACACTCATCTACTACTACATTCATAGCAGATGGTTTTACCAATGCACCAAGTATTGGTGAGACATTTCAGTTTGGTGGTAGTGGTACTACCTATACCATTAACTCTGTAACAGCAACTAGTACCTCTGGTGAGTATACTATTGTTGTAGATGCAGCTAGCTCACAATCAGATGGTGTTGCATTACAGTTTGTAACAAGCAAAGTATTTAGTGGTCTTACAGATTACATTGGTAAAACTGTACATGCAACTGCCGGTAGTGTTGAAGGTAGTGCAGTATATTATTATGGCAGTGGTACTGTAAGTAGTGGTGGTGTTGTTAGTATTGGTACAGCTACAAACAGTGCAGACTTTGGTCTAAGCTTCGATGTAGAAATTGATACGTTCAGTGCTGATGCACAAGCCACACAAGGACAAATCACTGGCTTACCAAGAAAGATTGCTAAAGCTGTAGTAGAACTTTCTTCAACTTATAATATACAAATCAACTCAAGAGATGTAGTAATAGCTACAACTAGTATAGGAACTTCAGCTGGATTAGAGAGTTTTACTGGTAAAAAAGAAGTTTATATATTAGGGTATAGCTTAGAACCTAATATAGAGATAAGGCAAACAAGACCACTACCTATGAGATTACTTGGTATTACAACGGAGGTATATTACTAATGGCTACTTCATTACTTGGTATAATTAGTATTGCTGGTCAAGGTATTGGTACATTATTATCACTACGTTCACAGCGACAAGCACTTGCTTATCAACAGATGCAATCTCGTATGCAAGTACAACAATACCAAGATGCAGCAGTTGCAGTTGAGTTAGAAACAATACAAGCACAAATAGATAGGAGAGAAAGATATACCACACAACTTGCTGAAAACAGAGCATTGATGGCACAGACTGGTATTGCTTTAGATAGTCCTAGTTATCGTGCATTTCTAAAAGCAAATGAAAAGACATACAGAAAAGATATTAATAGACTAAGAACTCAAGGTACTGAACGACAAGTATCTGCATTGAGAGAAGCAGAACAATCAAGACTTACTGGTAGAGCAGCTGGTGTTACAGCACGTACAGAAGGTATGGGTACTATTGGTCGTTCTTTACTACGAGCTAGTGATACAGCAAGGGAGTTTGATTTACTGTAATGGCATTGAAGAGAGAACAACAACAAGTAGATTATGCAACTAAGATATCTGTAAATCGTGGTACTGGATTTAACAGTCTTGCTAATGCATACAAATCTAGAGCAAATACATTTGAAAATTTAACAGATAGCTTTGCTAAAGTTATGTTAAATGAAATACAAACTCGTGGTAAAAAAATTGGTGAGGATGCAGCTGAGAATGTTCAATTCGTTACAAATGACAATGGCGCACTAGTACCAGTAGAAAATTTTGTACCAGTAACTCGTACCTCACAAGCAGCTTATGAAAAAGATTTATCTGCAAGATATATACTTGAAACAGTTACTGCTGGTAATAAGATTATAGCAGATATTGAAACTGAATTTCGTAATAACAGACAATCCCATACAGCTTTTGATGCTGAAGTGTCTAGTCAGATTGATGCTTTGACAGCAGATCTACCAGCAGATGTAAGAAACTTAGCAGTTACACAATTAGCTAATCAACAATTCCAAGCTTACAATCGAGTGATGACTACTTATATGACTGATCAAAAAGCTCAAGCTGATAAACAAAGTGAGTATTCATATGATGTATTAGTAGATAAAGCATTACGAGGTATGGACCCAGAAGAATTCCAAGAGAGTTATGATTTGCTCAATAATACAGATTGGTATACCAGAAACAAAGCTATGCTTGATCCAGAGTTAAAAGGATTGCAAGAGTTTGGCATGAAATTGTATCAACCTTATCTTGCTAATACAGTAGCTGGTAAACCTTTTACTGAACAAACAGCAGCAGAATTATCTGTAACTCTTGTAGATATAGCAAGGTTAGAAACTTTAGTCTATGGTTTAGGTGATGTTACGTTTAGCGATGGTAAAACATTTACTAAAGAAGATATAGATAGAATGATTACCGCTGGTGCGCGTAGCAAGATACAACAATTAATCAATGCTATAAAATCAGATGTAAATGCTTTTGAAGATTTAGATAGATTGAATACTTTAGTTGGTCCTGGAATTGTAAAATCTTTCGATGAAGGCCCAGGAGTGCTTGCTGGATTTGATCAAACCACATTGATAAGAGCAATAGATGATCAAGTAGATAGCTTTGTTACTGGTTTTACAAGTGCATATCCTATAGAAGATAATCCAAAATACTACACAGATGGTCGTATTAACATAAATGATAGTAAAGTAGCGCAGATAATATTTAGAACTACTGGTGTTTTTCCAAGTGGTTATGCAAACGTTGTAGAAAATGCTATCACTAGAAATGATGAAGAGGATATCGAACAACTAGGTAACAGTGGATTCTTTGATACCCTTTTTCAAAATACAAGAATAATTACATACACAGAAAATGGAGAAACTTTTAGAAAGGCTATTACTTACAATCCAGCTGGCAATACAAATATCTCACAAAAACTTGTAGCTAAAGCAAGTGTAATTAAAAATAGAATAGATAGAGGAGAATCTTATAGAGATATTGCTATGCATTTAGAAAGGGTAAAACAAGCTGGATTTAGTGATTATACTACACCTATAACTACTATACTGAAGCAAACTGGTAGATACAATTCTCTTACAGAGTTAAAACAAGTTATACAAAAATCATTAGATGATGAACTAGGTGATATCAAACTGCCAGATGGTACCAAACAACCAGCAATAAAAAACATGAGAGTGTCACAAATGTTGTATGGTCAAGTTGAAGAATATGTAATTGATTACATACGTGCTGGTGGTTTAGTAGATAGAGATAGAGATGTAGAAAACTTAGTAAATCAATTTATTGATGGTGCAATAAATAATGAAACATCTATGTTTGGCATTTCTAGATATAACTGGTCAGGCAATAGTTTATCTCCTTTTGCTGGTGATATTTTAGATGAAGATGTTAATGTTAATAGTTATACAGTAGCATTATTCCCTCTTGAAAAACAAGCAGAGGTTGATGGTAACCACACTTGGATTGAACCAATAGTAAATAATTTAATCAAAGATGCAGATCAATTTGCAGATGGGGTACCAGCAGATGCAGTATTAGGTGATGGCCTACGAGTTGATCCAATAGATGATATACAACCAGTCGTATATCATATCATCTATGAAGATGACGGAGTTTTAAAAGAACTAACAATAAATAATATACCTGCATTATTGGAAATAGATAAAGAAAAAGAAAAATACACAGCTGGTAGAAATACTTTAGTAGAAACAAATCAAGGTGAAGAGAAAGTTATACTGCCAGAAAATGAAGAAGATACAGATCTGTATGTAACCTCTGCTGAAAGTAGAGTTGAAAGACGTGGTACTGGAGATCCACTTACTTTATCTGAACTTGGTACTAAAGTTACAGACGTTATAAAAGATGCAGGTAAAGCAATTGCAGATGCTGTTAAAGTAGATGACTTTGTGATTAAAGATGCAAACTTAGATTTACTACAACAGAAACTTGCTGAATTAAAACGTGCTAAGAAAACTAAAAAGAATGAAACATTAATGCTTGCCATTGAAGCAGAGATAAACAGAAAGATTAATCAATAATGTCAACATACCAACAAGATAATGTAACTATTGTTCCAAGATATAACCCTAATTTTGCACCAGTACAAACAGTATCACCAGATCGTGGTTTTATATCAGATACTAAAGATGAGTTTATGTTATCGTGGCTTGGGCAACTAATACAGAATAACTTTGTACTTGATCAAAAGATATATAAAGAGAAACCATATGATCCAACATATAATGTGTTAGATGATTTAGAGGGTTTCGAGCAATATATACAAGCATTCAATGGTGTGAAAAATAAAGAACATGCTAACTTTATAAAACAAAAAATTACAATGAACCTTGAAAGAAGATCAAGACTTGAAGGTAGTGATAGAGTATGGGGTCCTGCCTTAACAGCTATGCTTCTTGATCCAGTTACATATATACCTATACCTTTAGCAAAAGGTATTGGATTTACTAGCAGGTTTGTAAAAGGTGGTGCTATAGGTACTGGTTTGATTGGTGGGACTGAACTTATCAGACGACCACAAGATCCAACATCATCTAACGCAGAAACTGCTATGATTCTTGGTGGTAGTTTTTTGATGTCTGGTTTATTTGCTGGTGCATTAGGTAAAAAAATTGGTAATAAAGAAACTCCAGGACTTAGTAAAGAAACACAAGAAGCCGTCAAAGAACAGAATATATTTGGTAAAGTTGTTAATGATCATCTTGTTGACCAACATGAATTTAATGGACACCAGAACTGGGAAGATACTGGTTTCTTTTGGAATATAAGTGATGCTGCTACAACTAAAACTAAAGTTGTTATTGACCATGACTGGAAGTTAGTAAATAAAATTCCAGGGGGTAAAGGTAGAATACCAACTGATCCATATGCAAGATATGATACTAAGACTGACACTATGTATTTAAATGAGCTAAAAATATTTAGTGATATAACTAATGGTATAGAGTTTCGTGGAGTAAACTTTCTACCATCAAAAGCTTTTAGTCACCCTAATCGTTTCAAAGCATACGCTATGGAGGTTGCTGTAGAAAAAGCTTACCACCAACCATGGAAAAAGTTTTCTAAAAAAAATCCAAAAGCAACAAGGCAACAGTGGGAAGCGATAGTTAGGAATACTGTATATGAACAGATGCAAAAAAGAGAGATGATTAAAGGTGGAGATGATCTCAATAGATTTAATTGGTTAGCGAATACATGGCGCAAATGGACAAGTAATGTTGTACGATCAACTGGTGCTGTAGATGATAACCAATGGTATAGTTTTGTGCTTAGAGGTTTTGCAGACTATGGTGTGAAACAAAGACACAATGCATACGATGTTAACACACCAGCATCTGCTATTACAATGTCTGGTGTAGAATTCAAAGTAGCAGTAACTGAAGTAAGAACTGCAATACAAACACAATATCAAAAGAAGTATGGTATGTCATACGATCAAACAACAAATACAATGGGTATAAATCCAGAGATAAAAACAAAACAAGCTATGGATTTATATGACAAAGGTCGAGCAAAGTTTACAAAAGACTTTGAGATGGATGAGCTAGATCAGACACTCGATGAGTTTTCTAATGATGTAACGAGAGCTGCTGGTAGTGATATAGTATTTGAAAAGTCAGATAAATTTACCAAAGCAGCAGCAAGACAAATGAGAGCTATGTTTAAGCGATTAGATGAAGAAAATCAAAAACTAAATCTTTATGACACAGCTGAAGCCTTTACAGAAAAAGTAAAGAACATGCAGGTAAGAGTAGCTATCTTCAAAGCAGATTTAAAGAAAGTAAAGAACAAAGAGCAACTAGCAGCATTACAGAAAAATATAGATAGTATTGAAAATAAAATAGCACTCATAAAAAAAGAACGTAAGTTGATAGAGCAAGGTACAAAGTATGATTCTCGTGGCTTTATTATCCAGCAAGAAAATGTTTTACAAAGAAACTACATACCACTATACCCACATTTTCCAGAGATAATGAGAGATCCAACACAATTCCAAGAGGACTGGGTACAGTTTCTAGGTGAAACTACAATGATAGGTCAACCTATCGAAGTGATTAAAAAAAGAGCTAAGTTAATATATGAAGGTTTAGTACGAACTTCTGAAATGGGTGAGGATGCAAACATACTAGGTATAAAACTAGATGAAGGTACATTACGAGTAGGTGCTTCAAACTTTATGAGAAGATCACTTGGTATAGATTACGAAGCATTACCAGATAGTGTAGTTGCAAAATATTACAATATGAATGCTTTTGATATATCACTACGTTATGCGAATAGTGTAGTCAAAGCACAGCAGATGGCAAAAGCATATGGTGATCCTTTTGCTGAACTTGCACAGCATGATGAGTTTCATCGATTAACTATGAAATTTGGTGCAACAAAAAAAGGTAGAGCAAATGTCAGAGAGGCCCTACAAAAGTTTGATGACTTAGTGAATAGATACTATATGACATTTAATACTACTGATCCTAGTAGTTGGACTAAGCAAACAGTTGAAGCATTAAAAGATTACACATCACTGGTTGCTATGGGTGGTGCATTAGTTTCAAACCTTACAGAGATAGCACGTATACCTATGGCACATGGTTTTGAAAAAGCATTCCCATTATATAAAGCATATATAACACAGAATATGTCTTTGTTTAGAAAAGTTTTAAAGCAAGTGCATTTAGAAAATGGCGAACCGTTAGAGGTAGCACTTGGTGCGATGAACCGATTTATACAAGATCTTGGTTATACTGGGCAGAGTGGTAAACTTGGCAGTGTCTTTGACATGTTTACAAGAGGTCTAAAGAAAATACAAGTACCATACTACTGGGCAAATGGTTTAACACCTTGGACAATCTTCTGGAAAAATTTTAGTAGTACTGTTTCTTCACATGGTATCATGCTTGATTCAATTAAAGTAGCTACTGGTAAAAATCCTATTACAAAAAGAATGGTTGGTAAAAGAGAAATGAGTGCAATCATCTCAAGGTTAAACCAACATGGTATCAATAGTAAGAATGCAAAGTTAATTGCAAGTATGCCATATGAAAGAGAGGGCAATCTGCTCTTAGCAAACTCTCTAAAATGGGAAACTGTCCCCGGGGGTAAAGTTGCAAGAGAAAAATTCAAGATTGCTATGCATGCACAAACTGAAAATACAATCATTACACCTATGGTTACAGATACTCCAAATATTATTGGTGGTGCAATTACACTAACTAGTGATGAAGCCGCTGCTGTATTAAAGAATCCACTAATAAATAAAATTATCAAACCAGTAAAAACAAAATATGGTTATAAAATCAATATGACATGGGGATCTTTACCATTTCAATTCATGCCATGGGCATTTGCGGCTACAAATAAAATGATAATTGGTGGCGCACAAGCACTACGTGATGGCGAACGTGAAGTATTATCATGGATGCTGGCAACATTTACACTAGGTGGTATGGTTGCCTATATGAAAAATCCATATGGTGTACAAAATATGAGTAAAACAGAACTTGCACTCGAAGCTGTTGAACGTTCTGGATTGTTAGGTTTGATACCTGATATAAACTATGCAATCGAAACAACTTCTCAAGGTTTTACTGGTGAGATGGTAGGTGTAAGACCATTGATTGGTGCATTACAAAATCAAGATATTGGACCACGTTATGGTGAACCAGACCCAGGGGATGCAGTAGGTGAAATTCTAGGCCCTGGTCCAAGTGTGCCAATAGATATTATAAGAATATTGACAGGTAGCTACGATTACAATACAAAACATGATATGATACGATTAATGTTACCATTCCAAAATTTAATTGGAATAGAACATTTGTTAAAACCTATGTATAGTGAAGCTATCGAAAGGACTATAGGATGACAGTACTATCTGCAAAGAATACACCAAGAAACTCTTATACTGCTACTGGTGGTCAAACAGATTTTACTATAGGATTTGAATTCTTTGCAGTTGCAGACGTTAAAGTATTTAAGAACGCAACACTGATGACCTACAATGCAGATCCTAGCTCTACAACAACTTACAAAATAACTGGTATAACAAATACAAGTGATGAAGCTTATGAGTTTGGTAATGGTGGTACTGTTACATTCGGCTCTGGTCTTACAGCTGGTGATGTTGTTGTTATCATTAGAGATATAGTTGTAGAACGTACTGCTGATTTTAATCCATCTGGTGCATTCGATGTTACTTCATTGAATACACAGCTTGATACTATTATTAGTATGATAGCTGATACACAAACACAAACAGAACGCAGTGTAAAGCTACGAGATCACGATGCTGTATCTGCAAACATAGAGTTACCAGTTAAAAATACAAGAGCTAATAAGGTACTTGCCTTTGATTCTGTTGGTGATGTTGAAACTACACTAACTACAACTGGGTTAGAAACTATTGGTACAATAACTTCCGAGATAGTAACTGTTGCTAGTAATGATTCTAACATAACTACAGTTGCTGGTAACTCTAGTAACATTACTACAGTTGCAGGTATTAGTAGTAATGTTACAGCAGTAGCAGATAATACAACTAATATAAATGCAGTAAATTCTAACAGTTCAAATATCAATACTGTTGCATCAGC
>CEQK01073168.1_pt1 | contig 29921 bp, 25 predicted proteins | sample 531051 | NCBI WGS metagenome assembly CEQK01 (sample SAMEA2621229, study PRJEB7988) | marine metagenome | biome: marine biome (ENVO:00000447); feature: deep chlorophyll maximum layer (ENVO:xxxxxxxx); material: "saline water (ENVO:00002010), including plankton (ENVO:xxxxxxxx)" | depth 150 m
AGCCCACCAGCGCCTTGCCGAGATAGGGGAAGACCAGAAGGATTCGGCCGTCATTGGCCTCGAAATAGATCATTCTACCATCGAGCTGTTCGACCAATTCCGGGTGATCGAGAAGAATGTGCGAGCCCTTGGTGCCGCCGATCAGTTTCGTCTCGATACCGATCGTGGCGTTGACGGCATCGATCCACGGACCTGCGGCGTTGACCACCAGTTTCGGGCGCACCTGAGCAATCGTCCCGTCGGCCTTTTCGAAGGACACTACGCCCTCCGTCTGACCGCTGACGGCAGACCAATTGTGGGCTTCCGAGTGCTCCGAGAGCCGCACACCGTCATGAACCAACTCCATCACCAGCCGCTCGGGGGCGGTCACGGCCGCATCGTAATAGGTGCCGACGGCAACGATGCGCGGGGTGAGCGCCGGGATGTCCTGCAGCGCCTTCTTTTTCCCCACCATGCCGTGTTTGGGCATGAAGCGGGCGCGGGAGCCGAAATAGTCGTAAAGCGAGAGCCCGATTTTGATCAGAAGCGCGCCACGACTGCGCGGTGCGCTCTTGGAGCCGAAAAAGGTGCGGATTGCGGGCCAGATGCCCTTGGTCCAGGAGTAGATCGGGATCACGGTGGGGAGAGGCTTGACCACGTGGGCGGCGTTCTTGAGCAGAAGATTGCGCTCGTAGGTCGATTCCGCCACCAGCCGGAACTCACCGGTTTCGAGATATTTGAGCCCGCCATGGATCAGCCGCGACGGGGCCGCGCTCGTGCCCGATCCGAAATCGCCCTTGTCGATGATGACGCAGGACAACCCCTGCGCACAGAGATCGCGGAAAAGCCCCGCGCCGTTGATCCCCGCCCCGATGATCAGGACATCGATATCCTTGACTGCACTGTCATTCATTGCGCGCCGCGCACCTTCTTGTCGAGTTCGTTGAGCCGGCCCCAGCTGGCGGTCATTTCGCCGGCTATGTCGCGATAAACCGCATAACGCTCGTGATAATGCGTCGCGCGGGCCGGATCGGGTTGATAGGTCGTGGAAATCGCATCGAGATCCCGCGGATCGGCATCGAACTTTTCGAAAGCGCCGACCGCAGCCCCGGCGCAGAGGGCAGCACCCCAGGCAGCTGCCTCGTCGGTGTCGGTGACCGTCACAGGCATGTCGAGAATGTCGGCAAAGAGCTTGGCGACCACCGGGTTGCGGGAGGCCCCGCCCGTCAGCCGTGCGACATCGGCACCGAAATTTTTCCTGAGAATGTCGATGTGGTCACGGTGGTTGAACGCGATGCCCTCGAGCAGCGAGGCGAGAACGTCGCCCCGGCCGTGCCAGCCACGCAGGCCCATGAAGCTGGCGCTCGGGCCCGGCCCCATCGGCGAGCCGAAGAGATAGGGATGATAGACAACCGAACTCGCGCGCCTGAGCGCTTCCTCAAGCTCGGGCGCGAGCACCGCGTGGATGCTGCGGCCTTCAGCCTCCGCCTTCTCGCGCTCGGCGATACAGAAGGTATCGAGGAACCACTCATAATTGGTGGTCGAGGCCGGCGAGATCGCCATGCTGTTCCACAGCCCCGGTTCGATCGCGTTGCGGCAGAGCCAGTCGGCGCCGACGCGCGGTTCGGTCGAAACGCATTCATTGATCGAATAGGTGCCGGCGACGATGCCGACGACGCCGAGCTCGTGCGCGCCGATGCCGAGCACCGAGGCTGTCACGTCGTGAACGCCCGCAGCGACCGGTGTGCCCTGCTTTAGCCCGCTCGCCCTGGCGGCTTCTGCCGTTACATGGCCGACGATCTCGGCGGGATGGCTCGACGGCGGCAGCGCACTGGTCAGCGAAGACAGGCCGAAGAGCGCAAGCGCATCGTCCGTATAGTCCTGTGTGCGGACATCGGTGAAAGACGTACTCGCCTCGGTGCGGTCGGTCCCGATCACGCCGCAGAGACAGAAACGCAGCCAGTCCTTGCAGGCCATCATGTGGCCGATGCGTGAGAAGCGCTCAGGCTCGTTGTCACGGAACCAGGCAAGCAAAGCCGAAGGTGCCGCCGCGTGCGGTGCCTGCCCGGTCAGTTCGAGGCTTTTCTCCGCAGTCCCGTCTTTCTGCCAGCCTGCGACGAAATCCGCCGCGCGACTGTCGAGCGAAAGAACACCCGACCCAAGCGGACGGGCCTCCTCGTCGAGCAGATAAATCCCGTCGCCATGGGCCGTCGCCGCCACTGCGAGGATTTCGCCGGCGTCGATGCCGACAGCGGCGATCACCTCGCGAATGGCCGATGCCGTCTGGGTCCAGAGGTCGTCCATGTCGCGTTCGACGTGGCGCGGGTGCGGCATCAGTTGCCGCACGTTCTTGCGCACCACGCCAAGCTGTTTGCCCTTGAGATCAAAGAGCACCGCCTTAGTCACGGTCAGTCCGCTGTCGATCGACAGAATGCAGTCCATGGACCGGTCCCTCCTCCCCGAGAGCGCTTAGGCACCCTTCTGGTACTTCGCGCCAACCTCATCGATGGCCTTGACGTTGCCTGCCGAGCGGCCTTCGGGGTCAAAGGAGGCCGAGAGGAACGCCTCGGCGATATCCTTGGCGAGTTCGGCGCCGATGACGCGTGCGCCCATGGTGAGGATGTGGGCGTTGTTGGAGGTTGCCGCCTTGCCCGCCGAATAGGTGTCGTGGCACTGAGCCGCGCGGATACCCGGCACCTTGTTGGCGGCCATCTGCACGCCGATGCCGGTTCCGCAGATCAGGATCGCGCGGTCATACTCACCGGCAATCACCGCCGAGGCGACACGGTCGGAGAGATTGGCGTAGAACTTGTCGGGACCGTCTTCGGTGCGGGAGACTTCAGACACCTCGTACTTGTCCTTGAGATGCTCGGCGAGAATCTTGGCGAGGTCTTCGCCGGCGCTGTCGCCTGCTACTGCAATTTTCATGATGCTATCCTTTCTTCAGATGGTTTCGGCACAAGCCTTCAGGATGCCGAGGTAACCCTCGACCTTCCATGCGGAGCGCCCGATGAACAGCCCGTCGATATGCGGGCACTGGATGAGTTCCTGGCAGTTACCGGGATTGACGGAGCCGCCGTAGAGGCACGGCACCTTGCGACCGAGCACGTCGGCCGCCACCTCGATGATTTCGGCCTGGCGGGCGTCGGCGTAATCGGATGTGGCGGGGATGCCGTTCTCGCCGATGGCCCAGACGGGCTCGTAGGCGAGCAGTATCTCTGCCTTCAGCTGGTCGCCCGACAGCTTGCCGAGCGCGCCGCGGACCTGGTTTTCCAGAACTTCGCGCGCACGGCCCGCTTCGCGTTCGGCCAAGGTCTCGCCGATGCAGATAAGCGGGATCAGACCGTGACGCACAGCGGCCTCGGTCTTCAGACCCACAGTCTCGTCGGTCTCGCCGAAATGCTCACGGCGCTCCGAATGACCAAGCTCGACGATGTCGAGATTGCAGTCCTTCAGCATCACCGGAGAGACTTCTCCGGTCCAGGCGCCCTCGTCGGCCCAATGCATGTTCTGCGCGCCGACCTTCACGGAGGTTTCGGCAAGCATTTCCTTCACCTGACGCACGGCGGTAAAGGGCGGGATCACGAAGCGCTGGATGCGCTGATCGCGATCGAGATCGGCCTTCGCCAGGGCTTCGGCGAATGCTTTCGCCTCCGCCAGCATCTTGTTCATCTTCCAGCTGGTGCCGATCCATAAATCGGGTTTATGCATTCTCAGGCCTCTTCTTTCCTGGCGATGGTGAGGGGAAGTCCGGCGTCGCGGAACAGCTTCACTGTTTCAGTGTCGGGCCGGTCATCGGTAATAATGTGGTCGAACTCGGCGAGTGCCCCGAGGCGATAGAGGGCTGCATGGCCGAAACGCGAGTGGCTGACGACGAGGCAGCATTTGTGCGCCCTGTCCATCATCTGCCGCTTGGCGCGCACCACCTGCTCGTCCATGTGAAAGACCTCGAGACCGGCGACGGCCGGCGTCGAGATGAAGGCGATGTCCGCGCGCAGCCCTGAGAGCGATTCCTCGGTTACCTTGCCCAGAAAGGCATTGAACTTGGCCGAATAGATGCCGCCAAGTGCAATCAGGATAATCCCGGCCTCGCCCTTGAGCGCATCGATTACCGCGGCGTTGTTGGTTATCACGGTCAGCGGCCGCTTGGCGGTCAGACGCTGACCCAGCAGAGCGGCCATCGATCCGTCATTGATCATGACCGTCATGCCTGGTTCTACGAGTTCGAGCGCCTCGCTCGCCATCCGCGCCTTTGCAGCCCCGCCCTGTCTTTCGCGGAAGCGGAAATCGCTCTCGAAACGGGTGCCCGATTCGATCGTCGCGCCGCCGCGAACCTTGCGCAGGAACCCCTCGCCTTCCAGTTCGTCGAGATCCCGGTGGATTGTCATGCGCGATACGGCGAAGCGTTCCGCGAGATTGTCGAGATCGACATTCCCCTCGGCGACGAGCAGATCCATGATCGCTTGCTGTCGGCTTTCGCGTTTCAAGACGGCTCCTCCGTTGTGGGTCCATCCCATAACACAAAGATCACGTCAATAATGTGATATTGTGATTTTGCGCTGTTACAACAGGATTGTCATCTCTTGCGCATAGTTCTAGATATCAGAGCGTAAAGAGGAACAATTCATGACCCCGTCATCTGCCGCATCGAAACCTGTCGTTCTCCAGTCGGACAGCGCGATTTCCGCGCCCACACTCCAAGACATTCTCGGCCAGTGGGCTGCGACCGATCCCGGCAGGCAGGCGATGAGCAACCTCATCCTGCGCATTGCCGAGGCCAGCATCCCGCTTGCCGCACGACTGGCGCAGGGCAAGCTGCCGGGAGATCCGACAGCGATCGTCGGGACCAACGATTCAGGCGACGCCCAGAAGGCGCTCGACATGGCGGCGCATGACCATTTCATAGACGCCTTTCACGGGGTCTCGGTCGCCAGGGTTCTGTCCGAGGAAGTGGAGGACGTCACCGATGTGGACGCGGGGGGCGCCTTCGACATCGCCATGGACCCGATCGACGGCTCGGGCAATATCGGTATCGGCGCGCAGCTCGGCGCCTTTTTCGCAATTTTCCCGGCGGGCGAGACCTTTCTGCGCTCGGGCCGCGAGGTGATCGCCGCGGCCTACGTGTCCTTCGGACATTCCATCGATCTCGGTTTTTCGGTTGGCGACGGCGTTCATATCGCCACGCTCGACCAGACGACCGGCACGTTCCATGTTCACAAGCAGCACGCCACGGTGCCGGAGAGCCACAACACCATCGCGATCAATGCGTCCTATTACAGGCGCTGGTCGCAGGGCCTCCAGAACTATGTGGACGACCTGATGGCCGGCAAGGAAGGTCCGCTGGAAAGAGATTTCAACTTCCGCTGGCCGGCTGCGGCCGTTGGCGATCTCAACCGCATTCTCAATCGCGGCGGACTGTTCCTTTATCCGGGTGACACGCGGCCGGGCTACGAGATGGGCTATCTCAGGCTCGCCTATGAGGCCTTCCCCATCGCTTTCCTGATGGAACAGGCGGGCGGCATCGCCACCGATGGTGCGGCTCCCGTTCTCGATCTGGCGCCCAAGCGCCTGCACGACCGCGTTCCGCTGATCTTCGGCAGCAGGCGAGAAGCCGAAATCCTGCACAACTACTTCGCAGGCACGGCTGTTCCAGACGCCGGTTAATCGTTCTGCAGGAGCGCGGTCGCCGTCCGTTCGTCGGTGACGAGGCCCGACAGTTTTCCGCTCCTGAGAATGGCGCGGATCGCCTCGATCTTTCCTGGTCCGCCGGCGAGCGCGATGATATTCTGGTCGCTGGCCTTGTCCATGGAGACAGACAGCGTCCGGGGAGACAGAGCGGTTTCGACGATCTGACCGTTGCGGTCGAAGAAGTGACCGAGCATTTCCCCAACACCGCCTGCCCTGTCGATGGCCTTTATCTCGGCCGGTTCGATCATGCCTGATGTCACGAGCTGGGTTTCCGGCTTGACCGTGCCGAGGCCGACGAATTTGAGCGGCGCGTTTTCACCCATCTCTATGATCTCGGCCACACCGCGCTGGGAAAGAAGAACCTCGCGATCCTCCGCCGTATTGGCGAAGAACGGCACCGGCATCACATAGGCCGGCGCGCCGGTCTTCTCGGCCAGAAGATGCATCACGTCATGCGGGTTCGCCGCAAAATTCCGGGTCAGGCCACCGAACAGCGAAACAAACTTGATGCCCTTGGTCTCAATGCGCGGCATGGAATGAACGGCTTCGGCAAGCGTCCGGCCGTGGCTGACGCCGATCGTCATCGCCTCGCCGCCCTCGAGCCAGCGGCGCAGAAGAGAGGCGCCGGCGAGTCCCAGCGTCCGGAGCGGAAGTCCGTCTTCCTCGAGATCGGGCGCGACCTCGCAGGTCCTGAGACCGTAACGGGCGCAGATCGCCTCGCCGAGCTCGATACATTCGATGATTTCGCCTTCGATGGTGACCTTCACGGCCCCTTCGGCCACGGCACGGGCAATGAGCCTGTGCGCCTTGACCGAGGGCACGCCGAGGCGCTTGGCGACCTCCGCCTGGCGCAACCCGCCGACATAGTGCAGCCATGCGGCCCGGATTGCGAGCGAACGCTCCTCATCGCCAGACAAGCGCGCCTTGGCCATATCTACTCTCCCTCTGTCCCCGTTAGCGGTGATCGCACCGGGGCCATCTCAATTCAACGCGGAAGTTGCGCTCCCCACGCCGTTTTCCGCTTTAGCGATCTCGCACCTTCAGGTCGGTGGCACCGCTGTCGATATGCGGTGCCCAGAAGGCCACGCTCTCGGCAATCTGACTGATCACCTGCCGGTCGTTCGGTTCGCGTTCCTTGAAGGACAGTTCGAGACAGATCTCGTTGTCCTCGGCGCCACCCTCGGCGAACGCCTTGAGAAGCGGCCCGGGATGGATCGCGCCCTTGGCATTGTATTCGGCGGTAAACGGCTTGTGGCCGGACTTGTCCATCATCGACTGCTTGATGTGAATGATGGGCGAGACCTTCGGCACCGCCCGCGCCCAGGCATACGGATCGGTGTCGTCCGGGTTCGGCGAGGTCACATCGCCATGGTCGATATCGGCCATCATCCACATCGGGATCGCCATGTCGGCGGCCGTCAGCCGATCCTGCAGTTCCATGGTCGCCTGGATCGTTTCGCCGAACTCGCGGCCGACGCTCATCGGCTCCCAGTAGACATAGGACAGTCCGGCATCCTTCGCGTGTTCGGCGACTTCCGCCCAGCAGTCGATGGCGATCTTGATCAGCTCCTCGCGGCGAACCGGGTCGTCGAAGTCCTTGTAGGTGAAGATCGCAAATTGCGTGCCGACCGAAATGCCGCCGAGATCGGCGATGATGTCGGCGAAGGTCTTGAACCAGTCGACATAATAGCGCCGCACCCCGGCGTCGGGATGGCCGAAATGGTTGAGGCGGCCATAGGGGCCGGTCATGCCCGATGTCACCCGCGCACCGGTGCGGTTCAGCGCCCGGCCCATCTGCCGGGTCATGCGACGGATGACCGGCGCCTGCCAGCTCGGATTGATGAACTCGTGGGTCAGCTGGATATCGCGGATCCTGATGTCACGGGCGATTGCGTCGACCAGATCGTCCGGATCGGCGAAGCGGTTGACCAGCGGATTGGTATTGAGGGACAGCGTCAGCGGCATGATCAGGCCGCCTTCACGCGACTACGGTCGAACCACTCGGCAAAAGTCGCCTGCTCGGCGTCCGTCAGATGCAGACGGTGCTTGGTGCGGCGCCAGATGATGTCTTCCGCCGTCTGCGCCCATTCGTGCTTCACGAGATAGTCGACTTCGGCTTCGTAGAGGCAGCCGCCGAAATGGCGTCCGAGGCCCTCGAGGCTCGTGGCATCGCCGACGATCTGCGAAATCCGGGTGCCGTAGCAACGGCCGTAATGGCGGCGCAGCTCGCGCGGCATCCACGGGTAGTTGGTCTTCATCGTGTTGCGGAAGAGTTCGTAGTCGGCATTCTTCATGTCGCCGCCGGCAAGCGGAGCCTCCGCCGTCCAGTCGCCGCCCATCTGCGGGAAGAACTTTTCGATATTCTGCAGCCCGCGTTCGGCCAGTTCGCGGAATGTGGTGATCTTGCCGCCGAAAATGTTGAGAAGCGGCGCACCGCCCTTTTCGTCGAGATCGAAAACGTAGTCGCGGGTGACCGCCGACGGATTGCCCTGACCGTCATCGAAGAGCGGGCGGACGCCGGAGAAGGTCGTCAGCACGTCGTCGCGGGTGAGCTGCTCCTTGAAGTAGCGGTTGACCGCATCGATCAGGTACTTGATCTCGCTCTCGTCGGCCTGCACATCCTCGGCCCGGCCTTCATAGGCAATGTCGGTGGTGCCGATCAGCGCCTTGTCGCGCTCATAGGGATTGATGAAGATCACCCGCTTGTCGTGGTTCTGGACCAGATAGGCGTTCTCGCCCTTCCAGAATTTCGGCACGATGATGTGGCTGCCCTTGACGAGGCGCACATTCCGCGCCGAGTTCGACCCGGCGACGCGATTGACCACGTCGCTCACCCAGGGACCGGCGGCGTTGACGACGACCTTGGCTTCGAACTCGCGCGTCTCGCCGGTCAGGCTGTTCTTCGTGGTGACCTGCCAGACACCGTTCACGCGGCGGGCGCTGACGCAGGGGCTGCGGGTCAGAACCTCGCAGCCGCGCTCAGCTGCATCTACCGCATTGAGCACCACCAGACGGGCGTCATCGACCCAGCAGTCCGAGTATTCGAAACCCTTGGTGTACTGGTCCTTGATCGGTGCGCCTTCCGGATCGCGCCGCAGGTTGAGCGTGCGCGTGCCGGGCAGTTTCTTGCGGCCGCCGAGATGGTCGTAGAGAAACAGGCCGAGACGCACGAGCCATGCCGGGCGATCCTCGGGGCTGTGGGGCAGCACGAACCGCATTGGCCAGATGATGTGCGGGGCAGCGTTCATCAGCACCTCGCGCTCGATCAGCGCTTCGCGAACGAGGCGGAATTCGTAATATTCGAGATAGCGCAGACCGCCATGGACCAGCTTGCCGGACCGCGAGGACGTGCCTTCGGCCAGATCATCCTTCTCGCACAGGACCACGCTCAGCCCCCTGCCCGCCGCATCACGCGCGATGCCCGCGCCGTTGATGCCGCCACCGATGACGAAGAGGTCGACCTTGGTTGTCTCGGTCATTGTTTTTCTCCTTGCGCTCCGCGGGCGGCCGCCAGATCACCCCAGACGGGCGCCAGCGCGTCGCGCGCGTTGCGATATGATGTGTAGAGCGTGTCATAGACCGGCACGAGCGCCGGATCGGAAGCCTCGGCTGGGCCGAGAAGCGGCGTCACCCATTCGGCGATACAGGCATCCATGTCGGGATAGGCGCCGATGGCGACGGCGGCCATCATGGCGCAGCCGGCGGCACCGGCTTCCTCGCGCGACGAAATCCGGATGGGCGTTTCGAGGGCCGCAGCAAGAACCCGGCGAAGGGATGCGGAACGCGCCGCCCCGCCGGTCAGCCGCAACTCGCTCGGCATGTCGCCCATCGCCTGGTAACAATCGCGCGCCGCCATGCCGAGACCTTCGACGACGGCCCGGATCATGTCGGGGAACCGGTGATTGGCATTGAGCCCGACAAAGCTCGCCCGCGCATTGGCATCGACGAAGGGCCCGCGCTCGCCGGCTTCCGAGATATAGGGATGGTAGACCAGCGCGCCGGGTGTGGATTTTTCCATCCAGCCGTCGATCCGCTTGACCAGGACTGCATGGGTCGGGCGTTCGCCCATCTCGCCCAGGAGGTCCTCTGCGACCGACAGCGCCCAGTCGATGTTGAGCGTGGAGGCCATGTTGGTCTGGACCTGGGTGACGAGATCGTCGGCAGGCAGGCAGATGACATAGCCGGTGCCCTCGGCATTGAGATGGACATCGCCGGACCGGACGGCGCGCATGTGGACGCCGGTGGAACCGACCGTGGAACAGGCCACGCCCGCTTCGCCGGTGTGGACGCCACTGCCGAGCGCGGTCATCACCATATCGACATAGCCGAGGGAGACCGGCGTTCCTTCGTTGAGCCCGGTCTGGCGGGCAGCGTCTGCCGTCAGCGGGAACGTCTGTTTGGACCCGTCAACAATCTCCGGCAGAAGATGCCGGCGGCTTTCGAGCCCGAGCGCGGAAATCACGACGTCGGAATAGCGGCGATCGCGAAAATTGCCGAAAGTAAAGCTCGCTTCCGAAGGATCGGTCGCGCGCACACTGGTTAGATTGAGAAAGAGCCAGTCCTTGCAGTGCAGCGCCACTTCCGAGCGGTCGAGAAGCTCGGGGCATGTCGCCTGCATATGCGCCATCTGGGTGCCCTGCTGGCAGGTGTTGAGCCCGGTGCCGGTTGCTTCGAAACGGGCGCGCTCATTGTCGCCTTTCACCAGTCTCGAAACCGTGGGCGCAGCACGCGCATCGAGCCAGATCCAGGCGTCACCTGCCGGCTTCTTGTCCTTGCCGACGAGCCAGGTCCCGTCGCCCTGTCCCGTCAGTGCAACCGCAGCCGTGCGGTTTGCCAGATTATCGACTTTCACGCCCAGGCCGCGGATGGCGGCGGCGCAATCGTCCCATGTCTGGCTCAGTGACTGCGTGGCCGAGCCGTCGCGTCCCATCTCGTAGCGATTGCGCACGGAGGCCGCGCCGATCTGCTCGCCGGACAGGGTGAAGGCCACGGCCTTGATCACCGAAGTCCCCGCATCCACACCGATTATGATGTCAGCGCCACTCATGTTCGCACGTGTCGAGGGGCGTATCCGCAATAGGAAATCATCCTCGCTCCCTGATGTCTTTCGTCTCCCTGCGGGCCTCTTTGAAAGGTCCGCCGCAACGCCCGATGGAAACGGCTTCCTCCAGCCACCAGCGGTGTCGCGTTTTCAAATCGTGTAGCACAGAAAAAATGGAAAATGTGTATTTCTTTGCAGACAACGTAATTTTTTTCACTTATGGTCATGCCCATCATCGGGGTCGCTCGCGACGCCGTAGGCTGCCCAGACTACGGGATTGAGGAGTTCCAGGTCAGCCGAACAAGGGGGGAGGAAACGCGCCATGCGAGCGCCGTTGACTTCCCGACACAATGAAACCGACCGCCCATGAAAGGGTGGCTTCCCGCAGGTTCCGCGAGGGACCGACGAGAATGGATACAGGACGGACATGAGCGGTATCGCAAAAGCCAGCAAGGCCAGCACCAACCGGCGCAGAGCGATCATCGGCATAGCTGCCATTGCCCTAGTCGGCGCCATTGCGCTCGACACCACCATCGTCACGGTCGGCTCGGACGCCGACCTGCGCCAGCAGGCTTTCAACCCCGGCGCATTCGGTGAGACCGAATTCCCGCGCATCCGGGATTTCGTCGAAGGCCGCGCGCCCGATGCCGTCACGCTCGCCAATGAACTTGCCGCCGACAAGAAGGCCGCAATCGAAGCCTACGGGACCAAGGCCGGCGCCTTTCCCGTCATGCCGGTCAAGTTCACCGGCACCGCGGGTGAAGGCAAGTCCGGCATTTTCGACGTCAACGTCGACGGCATGCCGGACGGCTACAAGATCCGCGTCCAGACCGGCCCCGCCATCAACGGCACGGAGCTGCGCGACGTTCCCGGCGACATCGAGTTCGGCGCCTTCAAGAACCAGATCGAGTATCAGGACGCGGGCGCTGCCATCAATCGCGCCATGTCCGAGGCAACTCTTTCGGATCTCGACCGCGATTCGCTCTCCGGCAAGACCATTTCGGTCACCGGCGCCTTCACCATGATCAACCCGAAAAGCTGGCTGGTCACCCCGGTCGCGCTCGAGGTGCAGTGATGACGTCGCCCGTGACCGACGCGACCCCGAAGGATAGCGGCGACAAAGCGGAGGTCGTTCTGGCCGCGCGCAACGTCGCCAAGAATTTCGGCGCGGTCCAGGCGCTCAAGGGCGTGAATTTCGACGTCCATCGCGGCAAGGTCACCACGCTGTTCGGCGAGAACGGTGCAGGCAAGTCGACGCTGATGAAGATCCTGTCGGGTGTGCAGCCGCCCTCCTCCGGCGAAATGCTGCTCGACGGCAAGCCGGTGACCTTCACCTCGACCGTGGATGCGCGCGAACACGGTATCTCCATCATCCACCAGGAACTCTCGCTCGCGCCCAACATGAACGTGCGCGACAACATCTTCATGGGCCGCGAGATCATGGGCCGCGCCGGCGTCGATTTTGCCGAGGAAGAGCGCCAGGCCCGCGAACTCATGAAGGAACTCGAGGAAGACATCGATCCGCTGACCAAGGTCGAGGATCTGCGCCTCGGCCAGCAGCAGATTGTGGAGATCGCACGTGCGCTTTCGGTCAAATCGCGCATCCTGATCATGGACGAGCCCACTTCCGCACTCTCCGCGTCCGAGGTAGAGGTGCTTTTCAAGGTCATCGGCGACCTGAAGGCGCGTGGCGTCTCCATTGTCTATATCTCCCACCATCTGGAAGAAGCGCTGACCATCACCGACCATGCAGTGGTGCTGCGCGACGGCGAGATGACCGCCTACGCGCCGCGTGCCGAGATCGATCTCGAATGGATCGTGCGCAACATGGTGGGCGAGAACTTCGATCTCGGCTCGCCCCCGACCGACCACGAATTCGGCGCACCTGCGCTGACACTCGAAAATCTCACCGTTCCGGCCAATACCGGCATCGGCAATGCGGTCAACGGCCTCGATCTCTCTGTCAAGGCCGGCGAGATCGTCTGCATCTACGGACTGATGGGCGCGGGCCGCACCGAGATGATGGAATGTGTCGCCGGGCGGACCCAGGCGACCGAAGGCCGGATCCTGCTGCACGGCGAGGATGTTTCGGGGCTGACGATTGCCGAGCGTATCGAGGCCGGTCTCGTGCTCGTGCCGGAAGACCGCCAGCGTGACGGTCTGGTCCAGACCATGTCGGTCGGCCGCAACCTGTCGCTTGCCTCGATCAACAACTTCACCCGCGGCTTCCTGACCAACCTCCGGGCCGAAGCCTCGATCATCGAACGCTCGATCCGCGAAGTCACGGTCAAGACCGACGGCCCCGACGCGCCCATCGGCTCGCTGTCGGGCGGCAATCAGCAGAAAGTGGTCATCGGCAAGATGCTGGCGACCTCCCCCTCCGTTGTCCTGCTGGACGAGCCCAGCCGCGGCATCGACATCGGTGCCAAGGCCGAAGTCTTCCGCATCCTGGCCGACCACGCCCGCGACGGCATGGCGGTGATCTATTCGACATCCGAAGTCGGCGAATGCCTGGCCATCGCGCACCGCATCATCGTCATGCGGCGCGGCCAGATTGCCGCCGAGTTCACCCACGACACGACAAAAGAAGCAATCATGGCCGCCTCCGGCGAGAGCCTGGTCGCATAAGAAAAGTTTGCAGGGAGTTCCGCATATGTCGGAAACGACAACCACCGCCGCAGAGACGGCACCGGCAAAGAAGAAGAGCTTCTCCATCGTGCACCTGCTGCTCGAGGGCCGCGCCTTCTTTGCGCTGATCGCGATCATCATCACCTTCTCTATGCTGTCGCCGAACTATGCCACCGTCTCGAACTTCCTGATCATGGCGAACCACGTGGCTATCTTCGGACTGCTCGCGCTCGGCATGATGCTCGTCATCCTTAATGGCGGCATCGACCTTTCGGTCGGCTCGGTCCTGGGGCTGACCGGCGTGTTCGCGGGCTTCCTGATGCAGGGCGTGGAATTCCAGTCGGCCGGCGTCATCCTCTATCCGCCGGTCTGGGCGGTTGTAGTGATGACGATCGCCCTCGGCGCATTTGTCGGCCTCTGCAACGGCGTTCTTATTGCCTATTTCCGGGTCCCTGCCTTCGTCGCCACCCTCGGCTCGCTCTATGTGGCGCGCGGCGTCGCACTTCTGATGACCAATGGCCTGACCTTCAACAACCTCTCCGGCGATCCTTCGCTCGGCAACACCGGTTTTGACTGGCTCGGCTTCAACCGCCTCTTCGGGGTGCCGATCGGCGTGATCATCCTGGCCGTCGTCGCCATCGTCGCGGGTCTCGTTCTCGCCCGCACCGCATTCGGCCGCTGGCTCTATTCGTCGGGCGGCAACGAGCGTGCGGCCGAACTGTCGGGCGTGCCGGTCAAGCGCGTGCAGGTCTCGGTCTACGTGCTGTCTGGCATGTGCGCGGCCATCGCAGGCCTGGTGTTGAGCTCGCAGCTCACCTCCGCCGGTCCGACCGCGGGCACCACCTACGAACTCACGGCCATCGCGGCTGTCGTCGTCGGCGGCGCTTCGCTGATGGGTGGTCGCGGCACCGTGCGCGGCACCCTGCTCGGCGCCTTCGTCATCGGCTTCCTGAGCGACGGCCTCGTCATCATCGGTGTCAGTTCCTACTGGCAGACCGTCTTTACCGGCGCAGTCATCGTGCTCGCCGTGATGCTCAACTCGATCCAATACGGAGGTCGCCGCAGAGCAGGCTGACCTTCACCACCTTCGCGAAAGCCCGGGAGGAGACCCGGACGCGAGACACCGCCGGGCAACCGGCACAACAACCCCCTAGGGAGGAAACCAGAATGTTGAAACTGACCAAACGCGCATTTCTCGCCGCTGCCGCAGCCCTGCCGCTGATGACCAGCGCCGCCTGGGCCGACGGCCTGATCTCGATCATCGTGACCGACCCGGCCAACCCCTACTGGTTCACCGAAGGCGAAGTGGCCAAGAAGACCGCTGAAGAGCTCGGCTACACGGCAACCGTGGCAGCCCACAAGGGCGACACCAACGTCGAATCCAACCTGATCGACGCGGCCATCACCAACTCGGCAAAGGCCATCATCCTCGACCCGGCAAATGCCGACGGTTCCGTGGGCGTGGTCCGCAAGGCAACCGAAGCCGGCATCCCGGTCTTCCTCGTCAACGCCGAAATCAACGAAGCCGGCATCGCCATCGCCCAGCTCGTCTCCAACAACGCGCAGGGTGCAGCCATCGGTGCCGTCCAGTGGCAGGAACTCGTCGGCGATACCGCCAAGTATGTCGAGTTCTTCGGCAACCCGGCCGACAACAATGCCGCCACCCGCTCGAACGGTTACAAGACCGTGCTCAGCCAGTATCCGGGCCTCGAAAAGGTCGCCGAGGAAGTGGCCAACTGGGACCGTACCCAGGGCTACAACAAGATGCAGTCGATCATCCAGGCCAACCCGGAAATCGACGCCGTCATCTCGGGTAACGACGAAATGGCCCTCGGCGCGATTGCAGCGCTCAAGGAAGCCGGCAAGCTCGAAGGCGTGACCGTTGGCGGCTTCGACGGTTCGCCCGACGCCGTGGAAGCAATCAAGGCCGGCGAAATGGCCTACACCGTGCTTCAGCCGGTCGCCGTCTTCTCGCGCGAAGCCGTCATCCAGGCCGACCACTACATCAAGAACGGCAAGCCGATGGTGGCCGAGGAAAAGCAGCTCTTCGATTGCCTGCTGATCACCCCGGACAACGTTGCCAATTACACGGCCCCGTTCACGCTGTCTGAATAATTCCTCCCAAGACACGACAGCGAGAGGGCGTCCTTCGGGGCGCCCTTTTTCGTTGCGCACCAGACACTTGAAACACTGCGTCAAGAAACTGATTCATTGACGCACAGGCCTGAGACGGATATTCAGGAAGCTTCTCAGGGCGGGGTGAAATTCCCCACCGGCGGTTACAGCCCGCGAGCGCCTTCCGAACCCGGAAGGGTCAGCAGACACCGGTGAAATTCCGGGGCCGACGGTTAGAGTCCGGATGGAAGAGAACGAGACGAACCGGCTTCACGCCGGGGCGTGTCTGCAGCTCTGGGATCTTGTCATTTGGAAAGGATCTAAGAGCCATGACAAAATCCCCTAAATTCGCATTCATCAAGGCCCGCTGGCATGCCGAGATCGTCGACAAGGCGCTCGAAGGCTTCAACCAGCGCCTGACCGAACTCGGCGTCGATGCAGAGGTCGAAACCTTCGACGTGCCGGGCGCGTTCGAAATGCCGCTTCTGGCCAAGAAGCTCGGCGGAACCGGCGTCTATGACGGCATCGCCGCGGCAGCCTTCGTCGTCGATGGCGGCATCTACCGGCATGATTTCGTGGCCGTAGCCGTGGTCAACGGGTTGATGGAAGCGCAGATGACGACCGGCACGCCGGTCTTCTCGGTCTCGCTGACACCGCATCATTTCCAGCCCAAGTCGGAACTCGAGGCCTTCTATCTCGATCACTTCGTCGGCAAGGGACGCGAAGCCGCCGACGCTGCCGTTCAGACCTGGCGGCTGCATGCGAGCCTGAACGCACCCAAGGCCGCTGCAGCCTGATCGCAACAGCTGATTTCCGCCCGGCCCTTGCGCATCGCCGCGGGGCCGGGTTTTGCTTGTCCCTTCCCCGCTCTTGGTGCTAAGGCCATCGCGCTCCGGGCGGACGCGGCTCAAAGCTCCGCAAACGCCCGGCACCAGTTACAGTTTCCGGGAAAGAACCGATGTCCACTTACAAGTCCGATTTCCTCAACGTGCTCAACGAGCGCGGCTTTATCCACCAGTGCTCCGACTTCGATGGTCTCGATGCGCTGCTGAAGAAGGAAACGGTCACCGCCTATGTGGGCTACGACGCCACCGCCACGAGCCTGCACATCGGCAACCTGATTTCGGTCACGATGCTCTACTGGCTTCAGGAGACCGGCCATCGTCCCGTCACCCTGATGGGCGGAGGCACGTCGATGGTCGGCGACCCCTCGTTCCGCGACGACCAGCGCAAGCTGCTCACGCCGGAGCAGATCGACCAGAACATCGAAGGTATCAAGAAGATCTTCGGCCGCATCATGCGTTACGGCGACGGTCCGACCGATGCGATGATGGTCAACAATGCCGACTGGCTGATGAAGCTCAACTACATCGAGTTCCTGCGCGATGTCGGCCGCCATTTCTCGGTCAACCGCATGCTCTCTTTCGACAGCGTGAAGCTGCGTCTGGACCGCGAGCAGTCGCTCTCGTTCCTCGAGTTCAACTACATGATCATGCAGGGCTATGATTATGTCGAACTCAACCGCAATTACGATGTCCGCCTTCAGATGGGCGGTTCCGACCAGTGGGGCAACATCATCAACGGTGTCGATCTCGGCCACCGCATGGGCACCGAGCAACTCTACGCGCTGACCACGCCGCTTCTGACCACCAGTTCAGGCGCGAAGATGGGCAAGTCGGCCAATGGCGCGGTGTGGCTGAACGGCGATCTCTTCAGCCCCTATGACTTCTGGCAGTACTGGCGCAACACGGAAGACGCCGATGTCGGCCGTTTCCTGAAGATCTTCACCCGCCTGCCGCTCGACGAGATCGCCCGGCTCGAAGCCCTTGGCGGTTCCGAGATCAACGAGGCCAAGAAGGTGCTTGCCACCGAAGCCACGGCCATCGTGCATGGTCGCGAAGCCGCCGAAGCCGCCTCCGAAACCGCCCGGAAGACCTTCGAGGAAGGCCAGGCCGCCGACACGCTTCCGACCGTCTCCGTCGCCAAGAGCGACCTCGAGGATGGCATCGGTCTTCTGTCGCTGATGGTGCAGGCCGGTCTCGCAACTTCCAACGGCGAAGCCCGCCGTCACATCAAGGGTGGCGCGGTGAAAATCAACGACACAGGCGTCAGCGACGAGAAGGTCATGGTCGACACCGGCATGATCGGCTCCAACGGCGCGGTGAAGCTGTCGCTCGGCAAGAAGAAGCACATTCTGGTGCGCCCCGCGTAAGGACTTCACTTCTTCGGTCCCTCGGGACCGGAGGCCTTACCTGAACTCAAAGATATTCCGGAACACACCCGGCGCGATCAGCGACAGCGGGTTGATCACCACCTGCGGGCTGTCGGCATCGCCGACCAGGCGGAAGGTGATGCCGAGAAGGCCCTGGTCGCGACCATTGCCGAGAATGGCCCCGATCAGCGGCAATTCACCGAACAGGCGGTTGATGCCGTAGGCGGGCATGAAGGTGCCGGACAGATCCATATTACCGTTCTGGTCGTAGATCAGACCCCGGAAGGACGCTCCGATCTCGGTACCGCGCAAGATGCCCTCATCGACATTCAGGTAGCCCCGGCCGCTTTCGATCCGGGCATTGGCCACCTCGAAACTCGCCTCGTTGACTTCTATCTTACGCCGGACTGCATCATTGAGGCTGCGCCCCTTTGAATCGGCGGGACTGGAGACAAGCGCCTTGAGCTTCTCCTCGCCGACGATCCTGAAATTGCGGACATCGACAACGCCACGACGCGGACCGTCACCAGCGCGCTGCAGCCGGACATTGAGAAGTCCGCCCTGCATCTTGCCATAGACACCCGCAAAGCGCGCGAAAGCGCCTGCATCGCCCGATGTCATCTCCACCTTCTCCTGGCCGGGCTGCGACTGGCCATCGACATCGACCACCACCGCCTGGCCGGACGGCGAAACCGCCTTGAAAGAGAGTTTTTCGGTTTTGCCATTGCGGCCTGCATAGCTGAACTGGGCATCGGAGAGCGAGGTTTCATAGAAGCCGCGCACCGAGCCGAGGCTGCCGGATGCGGCAATCACGAAGTTCTCGCCGCTGCCGCCGGTTGCGGCCACATTGCTCTTGGCCTCCGAAATCAGCTGTCGGAGATCGGCGGAGTTGCCGGAGATCTTGATGTCGTAGGCCTTGTTTCGGTGGGTAATGTCGGCGCGGTAATTGTCGCCCGGGGAAAGCCTGATGCTGTCGAGCCGCGCGGAGGAGAAGGAGCCGTTGGCAATGTCGACGGCGCCGGTCACCTTGAAGCCTTCGCCGGAAACCACGAGATTGCGCAGCTTGTGACTGTTGCCATCGCTCTCGATGTCGAAGCTGGCGGTTCCGGCAATTCCCGCCCCCTTCTTCCAGCCGATGCCGGGAACGGTCAGCGTGGCTTTGTCGAGTTTGAGTGTGATCGCGTTCTTGCCCGGCCCCTTTTCCTCGAGCTTGAGGCCGACCGGACCGCTCAACAGGAGGCCGGTGCCCGGGGCTATCTTCTCGCGCTCCGCATTATTGAGTGTACCGGAGATTGTCCGCTTGCGCTCGACGCCGGAATTGGAGACCGGTTCGGTCAGGTCGAGCGTCAGCGGAATGCCGTCGATCGTGGCGTCGCCCGTCAGATGAGCGCGTGTGGGTGTGACGTTCAGCTTGCCGTCGATATCGCTGAAAGTCCGGCCCTCGACCTTCTTGTCGATATCAACGCCTGCGAGGTCCATATTCACCTCCCACTCGGTGGGCGGCGGATCCTGTTCGCGCACCAGGCCGAAACGGGCCTTGACCTGCGAGGAAATTTCCCCCGACAGCTCCTCCGGCTTGAAGCCGATGCGGTCGAGCACGTCGATCGGATGATAGGTGATGAGTTCGGCAACCGCATCGGCCTCCCCCGAAACAGAGAGCGAGAGGTCCGCCATCAGGGGCTTTTCCTCGGTGTCCGGGATGGTGAGTGTGGCATCGCTCACCTTGACCACCCGTCCGGTCGGCATGTAACCCCCGGCGGACGACACTGCCACTTCCACCCGAGTGCCACGCAGGCTCAGATGGCCATTGGCATCGCGAAGCGGCGGTATATCACCCGCTACGTTCATGCGGGCCCGCTCGATATCGAAATCAATCTGGAACTCGCTTGCCTTGAAGGGCGGAGCCTCTTCGCCGGGCGGAAAATGTCCGGCGGGTGCGAAAAGCTGAATCTTCCCCTTGGAAACCGTCCCGCCGTACAGGTTCTCAAGAACCCATTGGCGCGCACGCTTGCCCATCCAGTACGGCCAGAGCTGCTTGACAGCCGTGGTGGGCAACCGGTCGGTCTCCGCATAAAGCGTGATGGCCGGAGAAATGCCCTCTGCGAACTGCAGAGAAAGCGATGCCGCCATGCTGTAACGTCCCGTGACGAGTGCCAGTTGATCGGCAACGATCCGGTTGCGGTCGGGCATGATGCGGCCGAAGGCGCGAGCGTCGAACTTTACCGGCACGTCGGCGGAATCGCCGGGAGCGGCAAGCCCGTCGGCTATCACCAGATCGAAGGCCATGCCGGGATAGTCGCGATTGATGTCGGTGCGTTCGGGCACGTTGTCGATATCGATCAGCCCGCCGTTGAAGGGCAATTTGGTATCGCCGATCTGAAGCAGCGAGGGCATGATCTCGATCTTCTTCTGCTCGGCCTGATAGCTCATCGTGGTCTTCAGCTCGCGCAGTTCCGAACTCACCCCGCCCATCATCATGGATCCGGGCTCGCCATCGATGGTCAGTTGAAGCTCCGGCACGCCTTCGGGCGTTGCGCGGGTCGCCGTCATGCCGATGTCGACGAGCGTCTCAAGTCCGGTCGCACGGCGTTCGAGACCATCGGAGGTGTAGTCCACCGGCAGACCGGTGATCGTCGCCTCGAGCCGGGAGAGATCGTCGCGATCGCCCTTGGTGGCATGGACCGCAACCGCGAATTCACGCTCCTTGAACGACAATGTCGCTTCGATATCGAATTCGTCTTCTTCCCTGCCTGCCAGTTCGGCGCGCTTGACGGTGACCCCACGCAGATCGTCGCCGAGCCGGATATTTTCCAGAACGATGGTCTCTGTGCCGCGATTGGCCAACACCGAACCCACGCGATCCACCGCTTCGAAGGCCTGCTCGATGCGTTGGTCGAGACTGTCGACGCGGAAATGGGAAAGATCGGAAAAGCCTATGCCCGGACCGCTGCCCGCAATGAGATGCGCGCCGTCCACCTCAATCGAATTGACCTTGATCGCTCCGCGCATGAGCGCCAGCGGATCAAGCAGCAGACGCAGCCGATTGACAGCATATTCACCGCCCGCACCGTCGGTCGGCTTGACCTGGACGTCACGGGCGATCAGCGCGACCTGCCCGCTCGATGTCATCCGCACACCGGCGCCGCCGATCTCGGATGTATAGGCATCACCCAATGCGCCAGAGAGCGCGACACGCGCCCGGTCTTCAATCATGCCGTCAACGAGGCCGCGATCGAGCGCGAGAACCAGAGCACCGAAGAGCACAAGGATCAGGATGACGAGAAAGGCCACTGCCTTCATGTGGGCTTTGACCCACCCGCTCCGTCGGCCGCCGCGATGGGCGTTGACGATGATGGGATCATCGCACTGGGCGGACGGCAGGTCGTGCAGCGCCTTGATGTCGCGCCTTGAAAAACTGACCTTCTGATGTGGCCTTATCGCCATCCGTTTTGGCTTGTCCCGTCTACAACCTACAAAAAATTCCGGGCGCAACGATCCTGACAGGTTTGCGCGCGCGATTTCGGGCACTATACCGGTCGGGCCTGAAACGCACATCCCGAGAACGCATTATCACCAAGGGAAAGACCCAATGAGCACGATCGAAGTCGGACAAAAAGCCCCGCAATTCTCCCTGCCCCGCGATGGTGGCGGAACCGTGTCATTGGCGGACTATGCCGGCAAGAAGGTAGTGCTGTATTTCTACCCCAAGGACGACACCAGCGGCTGCACGGTGGAAGCCGTCGATTTTACCGCACGTACAGGCGAATTCGAGAAGGCCGGCGCCGTCGTCATCGGCATGTCGCCCGACCCGGTGAAGAAGCACGACAAGTTCATCGACAAGCATGATCTCAATGTCATCCTCGCCTCGGACGAGGAAAAAGAGGTTCTCGAAACCTATGGCGTCTGGGTCGAAAAGAGCATGTATGGTCGCAAATACATGGGCGTGGCGCGCACGACCCTGTTGATCGACGGTGACGGCGTTATCCGGCAAGTCTGGGAAAAGGTGAAGGTACCCGGCCATGCCGAGGCCGTTCTCGAGGCCACACGCGCACTGTGAGCGAAGACGCAGCACACGCGTTCAAGACGCGCTCGCTGAGGGACGCCGCGGCGCGAGCGGTCGCGGCTTCCGATCTCGACGAGAAGACGGCACGTACGCGCGCTGCCTATATGCGCTGGACATCGCGCACGATCTCGCTGCGCGATCCCGGCGACTTCAAGCCACCTGCCCGGCCCGGACGTCCGGACAAGCCGGACCTCGTGCCGCCGACACAGGTCAAGCGCCGCACGCTCAATTCCGAGCGCGGTCGCATCATCCTGTTGCACGCCATCTGCCATATCGAACTCAACGCCATCGACCTGGCGCTCGATATCGTCGCGCGGTTCGCAGACAAGCAGATGCCGCTGTCCTTCTTCGACGGATGGATGCAGGTCGCATTCGAGGAAGCCAAGCATTTCACCATGGTGCGCGACCGGTTGCGGCAGCTCGGCACAGACTACGGCGATTATCCGGCCCATGACGGCCTCTGGCAGGCCGCCCACGACACACGCAACTCCTTGATGGCACGGCTGGCCATCGTCCCGCTCATCCTTGAAGCGCGCGGGCTCGACGTTACCCCCTCCATGCGCGCGGCAATGCGGGCTGCCGGCGACGAGGAGAGTGCAGCCGTTCTCGATGTGATCTACGAGGACGAGAAGAAACACGTCGCCATCGGCGCCAAATGGTTCCGCTTCCTCTGCGCGCGCCACAAGCTCGATCCGTCCGCGGAGTTCCAGGCTCTCGTGCGTGCCAATTTCCGGGGCGGCTTGAAGCCGCCCTTCAACGATCTCGCCCGCGCCGCAGCCGGGCTCACGCCATCCTTCTATCGCTCCCTCGCCCCGCAAAGCGCCTCCTGATTTATGGCCTGAAACGGCCGAAATCGCCTGCCGGAAAGCGTTTATTAACCTTAACAGGGTGTAATTGCCGCCATCAGCATTTCGGATTGCAGGGGTCTATCCGTGTCGCAAGGGCAACAAAGCCGCGTATTTGGCAAACGGAAGAAAAGTCATACGATCATCTTCGCCAGTGGCGACAAGATCCGTCATGTGACCTTGCAGCCGTGGGTCGCAGGCATTGCCGCATCCTTTGTCGGCGTGATGGCGATCGCCTATCTTGCCGCGACCTCCTATCTCGTTCTGCGCGACGACCTGATCGGCGCTGCCATGGCACGCCAGGCCCGGATGCAGCATTCCTACGAGGATCGTATCGCCGCACTTCGTTCGCAGGTCGATCGCGTCACGAGCCGTCAGCTCCTCGACCAGCAGCTGATGGAAGACAAGGTTGCCGAACTCCTCGCGCGTCAGGAGACACTGACATCGCGGCAGGGACGCCTTGGCCCGCTTCTGGAACGTGCACGCGCAGCGGATGCCGCCGACACCGTCCCGGTTCCCGAGAAAAAGCCGGAGCAGCAGGCAAGCAATCAGATCATGGAAATGCCGCGCTCCTCACGTCTTGCAGCACTGGCCTCCGCACGCAGCCCGGTCGTCAATCCGGCCGAACTTCGCGTCAATCCCCTGGCCTATGCCGACCCTGTCGAAAGCGTCGGGCAGCGCGCCGACCGCATTTTTTCCAAGGTAACCTTGTCGCTCAAATCGATCGAGCGCGAGCAGGTCGAGAAGATCCAGAATCTCGCCAACAATGCCTATGACACGGCCAGCCAGATTTCCGAGATCATGGAAGCGGTGGGCCTCCCCGCTCCACAGGTTGAAGCCAGCGGCATCGGCGGCCCCTATATCCGCGCAAACGATCCCTCGGCCTTCGATGCCTCGATCGACGAACTGGACGCCGCCCTCACCCAACTCGACACGGTGCGCGAAAGCGCCCTTTCGATGCCGGTCTCGGTTCCCGCGCCCGGTGCGCAGATCACCAGCCGTTACGGCAAGCGCAAGGATCCGTTCCTGGGCCGCCTCGCCTTCCATTCCGGCATTGATTTCCGTACCCGCACCGGCACACCGGTGCGCGCATCCGGCTCCGGTACCGTTGTCCGCGCAGGCCGTGCAGGCGGCTACGGCAATATGGTGGAGATTGATCACGGCCACGGTCTGACAACGCGCTATGCGCATTTGTCGAAGATCCTGGTGAAGAAGGGCGAGCGTGTCGTCGCCGGCGCGACGATCGCCAAATCCGGCAATTCCGGTCGCTCGACAGGTCCGCACCTGCATTACGAAATCCGCCGCAACGGCAAGGCTATCAATCCGATCGGCATCATCCAGGCTGCGTACGAGCTGCGTCCGTTGCTGACGTCGAACTGAACGATTATTGCCAAAATGGGCGCTCGACCGTCCCATTAACGTCGTATTCTAACCATATCCCCCCATGAATCCCTTGTTTTCCTTGACTCGGACAGGCGTTCGCCCTAAGTCCGCTCGCAAGGTCGTTGGTCCAATGACACCCGGCCATTGACGCCGGATACTTCTTTTCTGGCCCGACGTGCTGACGAACAAACAATCCAGATACACGCCGAAACGGAAACACATCCCCATTGACGACGTTCGCTGATCTTGGCCTGAGCCAGAAAGTTCAATCCGCCGTGACCGACGCAGGTTACACGGAACCGACCCCCATCCAGGCGGGAGCCATCCCGCCTGCGCTCGAACGCCGTGATGTGCTGGGAATCGCCCAAACGGGTACCGGCAAGACCGCTTCCTTCGTGTTGCCGATGCTGACCCTTCTCGAAAAGGGCCGCGCGCGGGCTCGCATGCCGCGAACACTCATTCTCGAACCGACCCGCGAACTGGCGGCGCAGGTCGCCGAGAACTTCGAGAAATACGGCAAGAACCACCGGCTGACTGTTGCTCTCCTGATCGGCGGCGTCTCATTCGACGAACAGGACAAGAAGCTCGAGCGCGGCGCCGACGTCCTGATCGCCACGCCCGGCCGCCTGCTTGACCATTTCGAGCGCGGCAAGCTTCTGATGAACGGCGTCGACCTTCTCGTCATCGACGAAGCCGACCGCATGCTCGACATGGGCTTCATCCCGGACATTGAGCGCATCGTCAAACTCATCCCGTTTACGCGCCAGACGCTCTTCTTCTCGGCTACGATGCCGTCCGAGATCCAGAAGCTCGCCGACGCATTCCTTCAGAACCCGGTTCGCGTGGAAGTGGCTCCGCCCTCCTCCACCGCACTCAATGTCAGCCAGGCCCTGGTCTCCTGCACCGGCAAGGATTACGAAAAACGCGCCACACTGCGCGACCTGATCCGCGCCCAGGAAGGACTGACCAACGCCATCATCTTCTGCAATCGCAAGAAGGATGTGGCCGACCTCAACCGTTCACTCCAGCGGCACGGCTTCTCCGTCGGCGCACTCCATGGCGACATGGACCAGCGCTCGCGCATGGCGACGCTGCAGCAGTTCAAGGACAACGAGATCACGCTTCTCGTCGCCTCCGACGTGGCTGCCCGCGGCCTCGACATTCCGGCTGTGAGCCACGTCTTCAACTTCGACGTTCCGATCCATGCCGAAGACTACGTCCACCGCATCGGTCGTACCGGTCGCGCCGGACGCTCGGGCGCGGCTTTCACACTCGCCGGACGCCGCGACGGCAAATATGTCGAAGCCATCGAAAAGCTGATCAATCGCAAGATCGAATGGCTCGACGGCGTCGAGACGACTGCTTCCTCCGATGAGGACGAGGACACGGGACGTTCGCGCCGTGGTCGCGGCGGCAAGGGTCGCGGCAAGAAGGACGGTGACGACAAGGCACCGAGGGCAAAGCGCGGCAAGGCCAAGGAACACGAGGACGTCACCTACGAGACGCCCGAGGAACTGGCTTCCGACGAGAACGAAAATCCTGCGCCCGAGGGCGAATGGGTGGAAGCGCCCAAGCCGCGCGGTCGCAAGAAGAAGGACGCTCCGGCCAAGGTTCGCGAGGAGGAAGTGGTGAATTATGAGACCGCCGAGGAAATGTCGTCCGATCCCGAACAGACCCCTGCCCCGGCGCCCAAGAACGAATCCCGCTCCAAGCCCAAGCCCGCCAATGACGACCGTCGCCGCAACCGCCGCAACAAGCGCGATGACGACGACGACATGCCCGTGGGTTTCGGCGACGACATCCCGGCCTTCATGATGATCAGCTCGAAGATCGGCTGATCGGAGGCGACAACAGGAATAAAAAAGCCGCGCAGACTGCGCGGCTTTTTTCGTTTTTCAGGAAGATATCTTCTCGAGCATTCGCATAACTGCGCTTTTCAACTCAGCTAGCTCACCGTTTTCCCAAGTGTTCCATAAAATTTCAAAATCGACGCGGTGATAAGCGTGCCGCAAGTGGTTGCCTATACCCCTAATTTGGGACCAGGGGACCGATGGTTCTTCTTTCTTCAGATCTTCGGGAATGTGTTTGGAAGCTTCGCTCAGGATTTCGAGAAACCTCTCGAATGCTGCGCGCTGAACATCGTCGCGATACAGATCATCAAAGCGGTTGCCGTCCAGCAGGGTGTCAATCTTGTCGATCGAGTCCACAATATCCTGAAGCCTGAATACCGTCCGGTCAGCCATTAGAAGACTTCAATCCCCTCCCGATCGAGTTCACTTCTGAACTCCTGATCAAGCGAACGGCGCATAAAGGCATTGGCAGGGATACCGATTGCTTCCGAAATGATCTGTTCGACGCCGACGAGGTTTATGATCGAAAAACGGCTGTCAGGTTCGACGTCAATTGCGATGTCTATGTCACTGTCAGCCGTTTGAGATCCGCGCGCCTGCGACCCGAACAGGATTAAGTGCCTAACGCCCTCCCCCTCCAAACGGGGCTTGAGGGTCTTTAGCTTGTGGACCATATCCGCGGCTGACATCAAATTTTACATCCTTCGGAGGAGATGACTCGAAAACTGCACCTGAATGACAGTCCGTGCAACAGTCATTCAGGCGCCCTCAATTCGTCCGCCCGCGGCCCTCACCGCTTCCGGCGTATCCACATCGATCCGCGCGGCAGGGCCGATATCGATATCGATAACCGGCAGGCTGCTTTGTTCGATCAGGGCACGGGCTCCGACATCGCCCTCCAACTTCATGATCTCCGGGACCAGACGGGCGGGCAGGATCACCGGGTTGCCACGGTGGTCGCCGTCGGCTGCACGGATGATGGCCTCCCCATCATTTTCCTCAAAGGCCCCGAGAAGCAAGTCGATATGCGCCGCTTCGAGCTTCGGCATGTCGCCCAGCAGGATCATGATCCCGGAAAGTTCATCGCCGAGTGCCGTCACGCCGACCTTGAGCGAGGAGGCCATGCCGGACGCGTAGTCGGGGTTTTCGGCTAGGGTTACGTCGAGCCCCTCAAGCACCGCAGCGATGTCTTCGCCACGGTAACCGGTGACCGCCACCAGAGACTCGGCCCGGCTCGCAAGCGCACGCTCAGCCATGCGACGCACCAGCGGTTCTCCGTCGAACTCGGCCAACAATTTATGACCGGCGCCGTCGCCCATGCGGCTTGAACGTCCCGCTGCCATGAGCACGATGCCTACCCCCTTCGATGGAGCGGCTTCCTGCTGCACCCGCGGCTGCGGCCGCGTCGGGATTTCCATCAGCAGCCCACCGACGCCCATCGCGGCGATATCGTCGTGGCTCGGAGTTTCGCCGGCCATGATCCGCGCCAATACCCAGTCGAACCCGTTTTCCTTGGGCGACCGGGCACATCCCGGCGCGCCGATGACCGGCTTGCCATCAATCTCGCCGACAACCAGCAAATTGCCCGGATCGACCGGCATGCCCACCCTCTCGACCGCCCCGCCCGCCTGCCTGATGGCAGCGGGGATCACGTCATCGGCGTCTGTTACGGCCGAAGCGCCGAAGATGATGATCATCTCGCTTGCGGGCGCAATTTCCGCGAGCGCCTTGGCGAGTGCCGCAGTTTCGTGCGGGCTCTCGAGCGACGCTGTGATTTCGGATCCGTAGGCTGCCAATCGGGAGGCGGTGAGCTCGCGCGTTTTCTCCATGACCTTTGATTTGAGCGTTGGCAATGTCGTCGCGACATAGCCAACCTTCCGCAACGTGAACGGCCTGACCTGCGAGAAGGTTTGCTCCGCAATCAATTCCTCTGCGCGCTCGACAGACGCTCCTGCAACGGCGAGCGGGATGATCTTGATGGTCGCCACCATGTCGCCTTCGGCCACCACGGTGCGATCATTGAGACAGGCATAGGTGATTGCCGGGTCGATCGAGTTAAAGGCATCAATGAGCGATTTATCGGCTCGGAACAGTCCAGAGTCTGTAGCGTGGAGATTGACGCGGCCGGTCGCCGGCGCCTTGGCCTCAATGCCGATCCCTCCGAAAGCCGCAGCTATACGACCGGCAGCTGAATTCTCGTCAATATCGCCATCGTCCAGACGGGCGACTATGACCTCTTGAACATCTGATTCAACCAGCTGCGAGATTGAGTCTGCGTCGAGCCGCAAGCCTTTCTTTAATCTCGCTTTTCCGGCCTGGGTTGAATGGGCGAGAATGGCTCCTTCCGCCTCACGCACCGGAACCGGGCCAAATTTCACGCAGCCGCTCCTTCGGCATGCCGGAGCGAAAGTTCGCGCGTACGAAGCGCCTCGATCACCTGCGCCAGGACGGCGACCGCGATCTCTGCCGGGCTCGCCGCCCCGATCGGCAGGCCGATGGGCGCGGCGATGCGCCCAATGGTCTCTTCGCTCAGGCCGGCATCCGTCAACCGCTCGACGCGGCCGCCATGGGTCTTTCGCGACCCCAAGGCACCGACATAGAAGCAGCCTGTCTTGAGCGCCGAGATCAGCGGATAGTCGTCGATCTTTGGGTCGTGGGTCACGGCAACCAGCGCCGTGAAATAGTCGAGCGGTCGGTCCTTGAGCACATCCTCCGGCCAGTCGGCAACGAGGTCGCTGCCTTCGAAGCGCTCGGGCGTGGCAAAGGCCGTGCGCGGGTCGATGATCGTGACGTCGAAACCCGCCATGCGCGCCATGGGTGCCAGCGCCTGGCTGATATGGACCGCGCCGATAATGACCATGCGCGCCGGCGGAATATGGACATTCAAAAAGAACTCACGGCCATCGGCCTGGGCAACGCCGGACTTGCCGGATTTGAATGCCTTGCCGATGGCCTCGCCGAGCCCACCGGCGACGTGGTCTCCGGCGCGTACCAACCGGTCGCGACCATCCTCGAGGTCGGTGACGATGACAGCTGCGTCGCGGGCGCGCTTGGCGGCATTGAGGGATTTCAGAACATGGGGATCCATCAGCCGAGCCGCTCCAGATAGACGCGGATCTTACCGCCGCAGGAGAGACCGACGCGCCAGGCGGTTTCGTCGGCGACGCCGAATTCGAGCATGCGCGGTTTGCCGCTTTCGATCACGTCAATGGCTTCGGCGATGACCGCGCCCTCGACACAACCGCCGGAGACCGAACCTTCGAAATTGCCTTCGGCGTCGATCACCAGATGGCTGCCCGTCGGTCGCGGGGCAGAGCCCCAGGTTTCAACGACGGTTGCAATCGCCAGATCGCGGCCCTCGTTCATCCAGCCTTCCGCGATCATCAGGGGATCGCGGGCTTCTGCTTGTTCGGACAGGGACATGCGCAGCCCTCCTTGATCAGAATTCTCTACTTAATATGGGGCTGTGCTGACCGGTTCCGCAAGTCCGGGCGAACTGAATGCTCGTCGACTATTGTAGCGGAACGGCCAGCCGGCGCGGATCCCATTTGCCGTGGCGATCATCTCCGAGCGCTGTGACCAGATCCGACATCGCCGCAATGTTATGTACCGCACGCACCTCATCGACATGGCGCAGGATCGTGCGTACGCCGCGCGCGCGAGCCTCGAAGCCATCGAAACGCAGCAGCGGATTGAGCCAGACGAGTCGCCGGCAGGATCTATGCAGCCGATCCATCTCGCGGTCGAGTTCGTCAATCGAATCGCGCTCCAGTCCGTCGGTGATGAGAATGACCGTCGCACCCTGCCCCAGCACCCGACGCGACCAGTTCCTGTTGAACTCATGAAGCGTTTCGCCGATGCGGGTGCCGCCCGACCAGTCCTTGACCATACCGACACATTGGTCGACCGCCTCATCGGGATCGCGGTAGCGCATCTGGCGGGTGATGTTGGTAAGCCGCGTGCCGAAGAGAAAGGTGTGAACCCCGCGCCTGCGCTCGGTGATCACATGCATGAAATGCAGGAAGATGCGGGTGTACTGGCTCATCGAGCCGGAGATATCGGCGATGATGACGAGCGGCGGGTGAACTTTCCGCTTTTTCCTGTAACGCGGCAGGAT
>CEQK01014389.1_pt1 | contig 29872 bp, 20 predicted proteins | sample 531051 | NCBI WGS metagenome assembly CEQK01 (sample SAMEA2621229, study PRJEB7988) | marine metagenome | biome: marine biome (ENVO:00000447); feature: deep chlorophyll maximum layer (ENVO:xxxxxxxx); material: "saline water (ENVO:00002010), including plankton (ENVO:xxxxxxxx)" | depth 150 m
CTTGCTTCCTCCACGGCCCGAGGCTGCGTAGAGAACCGCTCCGGCAGCTCGGGCGGCGGCGCGGCGGTGATGCGACCGCTTGCGGTCGTCGGCTCTGAGATCGGTGACACTGCCGCCTGCTGCCGTGCGGTGTTCATGAGCGAGAATATCCAGACGCCGCCAAGGACGAGCAGGATGGCAAAGACGACCAGCCCAACCTTGCCTGAGCCAGGGCGCTCCACAATCGGAGTGGGATCGCTTGCCGCCGCGCCTGACGACTGAGACGGTGTCGTCTCAGCCATCAGGCTGCTCGTTGCGCTTCGCGGTCGCCTTCTTGCGGTCGATCCGGAAAACCAGTTCTTCCCATACCCGGTCGAGCACAAAGTCCTCACCGCGCATATAGCCATTGGTCAGCGTTTCGTCGCCGGTCGGGCTGATCGCGAAAATCGCGGGAAGAAGCTGGTCGGAAGAGAAGCGGATATAGGTCTTCTTCCCATCGTCGCGCACGTTTGCAGGCTTCAGCGCGTCCGCGCCGCGCACTTTATATGACCACCACCGACCGGCTTCGGGTGCGCGCAAGCCTTGCATTAGCGACACATCCGCTCGCTCTGATCGCTGCTGTGGGGGCAACTCGCTCTGGGATCGCGCGCATGCCGCGACCGAGACCGACAGGGCAAGGATTAAGAAGCAGGCAGGCTTTCTCACTGTCCCCCTCCCATAGGTGCCGCTCTGGATAGCGCGGCAGGTGGGGCGGTTTCAGGCAGCGTCTCGGGATCGCGGCGGTAGGACAGCACCTGGAAGCCGAGCGGATTGAGGAGCCGGTCGCGCTCGCTCATCTCTGCCGCGCTGAATCCATAGCGCGCGACCGCCGCCCAATATTGCGGCGGCTGCGCAGTGCTGCTCGGGTCGTTGCGAATGGTGGTGAACCGAACCAGCGCGCGCTCCGCATCAAGCTGCGAAATACTGCGCATCTCGACCCTTATCGTGCCGCCTGGGGGCATGAAGCTGAGCGGGCTCGCCGGATTATTGGCGCTCATCTGCGCGATATACGCCCGTCGTTCTTCCGGCCCGCTCATCAGCGTAACCTTCGAATAGTCCTGATCGAAACTGTCTGGCACAAAGCTCTCGCGTGCGGTTACATATTGCATCAGGAAAGATCGGGTGAGCGCCGTGTTGGCCGAGATCGTCTCTTCCGTTAGCGGGTCCAGCGCTGCGACATTCCCCGTCTGCCGGTCGACCAGCAACGCATAGGGCTCGACGGTTTTGAGCGGTAGCATCAGGACCAGAGCGAACACGAGCAGCAGCGCAATGACCCCGAAAGCGGCCGCGACGATCCATGCGATCCGTCGCGAGCGTTCGAGATCATCGGTCACGCTGCGGCTCCAGCTATCGTCGATGAAAGGCTCTCGCTGCTCGATTTTGGGCGGGGCGTTCATCGCCGGTCGCTCCTGCTTTGGGCAAGGCGTGAGGCGCGCGGAGTAGCGCGGCGCCATGAATCGCCAAGGCGCTCGCGCGGTACGAGCGGCACAGACGTCGCTTCTCCGTTAGTGTTCCGGTCACGCGAGGACACGGCAAGTGCTCTGATCTGGGTGCGCTCCGATCCACCCGATCCGGCCGAGAGGATCTCAGTTTGTTGAGACGAATTATTTTGGATCATCGTGCTCCCGGACGCAGTACTGCGAGAGGAAATCCATTCCGAGTGATGCTGTCGGGAGGTACCGGTCTCCGCGATGCGAGGCATGGATATCCAGCCCCGCATAAAGGCAACCTTGCCCAGCAGCCAGACAAAGCCGAGCTGAGCCAGCGCGAAAGATAGAGTCATAGCCATCAACTCGGTCGGCGCGGATGGTATCGCATAGCCCAATGTGCGCACCCGCAATGCATCTTCGAGCCAGGGTGTCAGCACTGCGATCTCGACCGCCAGTAGCACGCTTGCCCCGATCGAGCCGACCAGCGCCAGCACCAGCCCGCGCATCCAGCCTGCAAAGAGTCCGCGGGTGGCATCGAAGAGCAGTAGCCCTGCGGCGAGCGGCGTGAGCGCCAGCAGCAATCCTGCTGCCAACCGGAAGAATGCGACCGAACCGATCACCCCTGTCAGCCAGAACAGGCGCGACCAGCCCAGTGCGCTCTCATCCTGCATCGCGATCCCCCGGAACGAGGCACCCGTTCCTGCCTCATCGATAAAGGCTCCAGTCGCGCGCCCCGTTCCCAATTCGGACAACTGTACGATCGCCCCATCGATGGCTTGCAGCCGTTCGGCGAAGTTGCCGTCGGCAGTCGCGGCGATCCGTCCGGCGATGTCGGCCGGTGCGAGGAACACCACATCATAGATTAGCGTCCGGAACGCGGGCCACGATAAGGCCAGCGTCAATACCAGGCCGATCTTGAGCACATCGAAAACGATGTCGCGCGTCCCCGGTGTGGGGCCGAACAGCAGGCGCAGTCCGAACAGGGCAATGAATAGCGTCAACAGGCCGGTAGTGATCGTCGAGGTCAGCGAACCGGGTTCGCTCAGCGACAGCCAGCCGTAGCTGCCGAGCAGTTGAGCCTGACAGTCGATCTGGCCGAGGATGCGGACGAGGAAACCATCGCCGGTATAAGTGGTTGGGCAGGGCATGACCTCAGGCCACCCTCTTCAGCAGCGGGCCCATCCAGCGTTCTGGGTCCTCGCCATGCTCCTTCACGATATCGTCGAAGCTGCGCATGGTGGATTCGCGCCCTGAGAGGATGGCGAGTATCTCTGCTTCGCCGGAGAGGTCGAGCCGCGCGACCACGCTGTCGTTGCCGTGGCGGATCAGGAAGCTATGCGAGCTGTCGGGCAGGGTCCGTACCAACTCGTATTCATGCGCAGAGAGCCCGAAGCCGTTCACATAGTCTTCGGCACGCGCCTTAGGATTGATCATGAAGATCTGCGTCGCCGCCTGCTCGATGATTGCGCTGGCGATACGGCTTTCGAGAGCGTCCTGAGCGCTCTGCGTGGCGAAGCCGACGATCCCGTTGCGCTTGCGGATTGTCTTCTCCCAGTCCTTGATCCGACGCACGAACACGTCATCGTCGAGCGCCTTCCACCCCTCGTCGATCACGATGATCGTCGGCGATCCGTCAAGACGTTCTTCCACCCGATGGAAAAAGTAGAGCATCGCGGGCGTGCGCGCGACCGGGTCATCAAGGATTGCAGTCATGTCAAAGCCGACTGACTGCTCGGAGAGGTCGGTGGAGTCGAGTGGGTTGTCGAACAGCCATGCGCGGTCGCCGCTTCCCCACCAAGGCTTCAGCCGGCCGTAGAGATCGTCTGCACGCGGGCGGTCGCCACCGCGGAAGAGCTCCACGAAATGTCGCAGGCGTCGTCGCTCCGTTGGCTGTAGGAAATTGGTGTCCAGCGCATCACGCACCAGCTCGGCCTCGGCTTCGTCGAGCCCTCCGCCGAGCGCCCGCAGCCATTCGATCAGGAAGGCGCGGTTGCTTGCCGTGTCTTCGAGCTGCAGCGGGTTGAGCCCCGACGGCTCGCCCGGACGAAGGCGATCATAGCTGCCGCCGATCGCGCGGATAAACAGCTCGGCTCCGCGATCCTTGTCGAAGAAGATGATGCGTGGATCGTATTTTCGGGCCTGCGCTAGCAGGAAGTTCAGGACCACGGTCTTGCCCGACCCGGAAGGCCCGATCACGGTGAAGTTGCCCAGATCGCGCTGGTGGAAATTGAAGAAATACGGACCTGCCGCAGTCGTTTCGAGCAGCGTTACAGCATCGCCCCAGTGGTTGCGGCGTGCGCTGCCGACCGGGAAATTATGCAGGCTGGCTAGTGATGCGAAATTAGTCGTCGAAACCAGCCCGCGGCGAACGATATATTTGAAATTGCCTGGGAATTGCGCCCAGTAGGTGGGCTCCAGCGCAATATCCTCGCGCACGCCATTGATGCCCAGATCGGCGAGCAGCGCGATCACCTCGGCCACTTGCGTGTCGAGTTCGGCGAGATCCTCCGAATGCACCGCGATGGTGGTGTGGTGTTCGCCAAAGCCTGCGCGCCCCGCTGCGACCTCGTCCTTCGCGTAGACGAGTTCGTCACGCAGCGAGATCGCCTCGTCCTCGGCGGAGCGCATTCGCCGCAGGACCAAGTTCATGCGTCCCAGCGCCTCGCCACGCTCCACGAAGGCGAAACTCTGCGTCATATTCAGCTCGAACGGCAGCCGCGCCAGTTCGTCGAGCATGCCGGGCATAGTCTGCGAGGGCCAATCCTTGATCGAGACCAGCGCGACGAATTTGCGCTGCTGCCCACCGGTGGGGCCCAGTTCCGCCGCGTTGCGCCCAAAGCTGATCCGCCGGGCGGGGATGTGGTGACCGATATCGCCATGCGGTGCGGCCATCGGACGCATGTCGCCGTTGAACAGACAGGAGAGGAACTCGATCGGTTCCGAGCGGATGCCACCTGCCTCGCTCTCGTAACGGGTCAGCAGCACCGGATCATATTGGGCGAGCGCCGCCATGAGCGCCTCGCGCGCATTGTCGAGTGCGGTCAGCTCGCCCTTGAGCGCCGCTGCGGTGGCGCTGGCCGAGGGGCTGCGAAATAGCCGCGTCAGCCGGTCCGCAATCCCGACCCGACCCTGCAACGGGCGGCGCACCAGCGTGAGGAACAGCTCGTTGACGTAGAGCTGGCGGCGTTCGCAGCGTTCGCGCCAGCGAGCGTCGAGGCGGCGGGAGAACGCGTCGGGGAACTCGCCTGCCAGATCGGCTTCGACGCGCCGTCGCACGATGTGGTGATAAACTGCAAAGCGCGATGTGCCGATCGCGCGCAGCATCGCATCGCGCAGCTCGGCGCGGTAGTTCAGCTCGTCGCTATCGGCGGTTTCGAACAGGAGGCCGCGCACGCGGATGGTCTGCATCAGCAAGCCATCGCGGGTCTGGATCGTGGCGTCGTTCAGATGACGCGCGTAGGGCAGGTGGCCGCCTGCTGGAGCTTCGCGTGCGACCGTCTTCGGATCGCTGGTCAGGGCCGGTAGGAGTTGCATTGCCACAGGCGATAATTCTTTACACGCGGGCAGTATCGCACGCGAGCGATCCAAAGGTCGAAAATGCGCGGCTCATGCAGCGATAGAAGCATGGCAACCCCATGCAGCACAAGCGCAATCAGCAGCACCCACCAGGCGCGGAAGATCAGGAATAGCTCGACCGCGAGGATCGTGTTGATGACGAAGAAGCTGTAGGTCACGCCCGCAAACATCTGCGGCCGCGTGAGCGCGGTGAATAGGGTGGTGCGGTGTAAGGGGTTCATCATGTATGGACCAACCTAGCGTGTCAACGAGCCCTCTCGATAGTAGGATTTTCACAAATGCTACTATCGCAAGCGCAGGCCGACCGTAGGCCTTCGCCGGTGCCATTTCATCGTCGCTCATCTAGTTTCCCTGCCTCGTCCTCGTTGAACCTGAAGACATGAAAGCGTTCGGGCTTGCCCTTCTTGAATACCTTGCGCTTGACGGTCAGGCGGTCCTTTTCGATGACCATTAGATCACGAACGGTGCGACTGCGCTTTTCGTTCGGCCAATCGGGCAGCAGAGTTTGAACATGCGTCGGGCGGAGCCAGAGTTCGACGTCCTTGCCCTGTCGTTTCGAAAAGCCAAACGCAGCGTTCGCACGGCGACGATTCGACTTTTTCGCTACCATCGTGCCAGAGGGCATCTCCATGACATGCTCGTGTTCGATTAGGTCACTCAGCCGATCGAGGAATCGGCGGGAAGGGGCCTTGGCTCGTTGATAGACCCGATAGCAGTGAAGCACGGAGCGGCCGACTTTCCAATTGCGCGGAAGCGCGCCGGCCTGCTGGCCTAGATACCCGGCAGCGTAGATCAGACCAAACAGTTCGACAGTGCGCACTGCGGTGCCATCGCCTTCATCGATATTCGCTTTGCGCTTGAACTGGGCCATGCGGCGCGCAATCGTCGCGTCGAGCTCTTCGAGGTCTTGCGCAAGGATGTAGTCGATCATTCGCGGCAAAGCATGACCATGGTTCGCAGCTGCTGACGCGAGTAGCGAGGAGGCAAAAGCACTCGCGCTCGCGTATTTGCCCGGCACACTATCGAAAATGCCGAAGGCGTCGTGAGCGCTAAGGTCGATCGCCGGGATTTTGGAGTAGGGGAGATGCTCGTCAGCGGCTTCCGCCCAGTCCTCGAAGCTCTGGTTCCCAGCGATGATAAACGCGTGTCTGCAGGGTTCAGCTTCGCTTGCACCGATTTGCCCATGGAGCAGTCCGGACGCCAATCGATGTGGAGCACGTCGTCTAGCCGTTGTGGTGGTGGTTGCACCAACGCTGGTCAGGTCATCGATGGCAAGGAAGTGATCTCGCGGAATTTGTACCGACGTACCCTCATCGGCTTCCACGGTTTGGGCTGCGATCACGGAGGGGAAGCCGAGGTGTGCAGATGGCTGACCGCTGATAGAACTGGCCAACTGCAAAAGGGTCGTTTTGCCGGTGGCGGGTGGCCCGATCAGCTGCAGGCCAGGGTTGGTGGCGAGCTTCACGAAGGGGCGAAGAGCTGAGACCAGAGCCAGCGAGAACACGGTGATAGGGATTGGCTGCTTAGCTAGTGGCTTCGCCACACCCTTGAGCCAGGCTTCATGGCTACCTCGCCTTGCCGCCACCGCGTCGAGACGCAGTATCGACATTGGCGCCTCGATTGGTTCGCGGGCACAAATTGTCCCGTCGATGTGGGCGAAGATGTCACCAGTAGTCCAGCCAGGGCGCTCGACGATGATTTCGTGGCGATACTCGGACGTGTCGGCCAGAAGTGCCGCGAGCTCGACACGGGTAGGCAAGTCAGCCGAACCGGCGTTCGCGCAACGAGGCTGGGTCTTGGCGGAACGGGGAACTAGGAGCCCGTCAACACGGATAAGGACATCGCGGTTCTTCGCGCTGGAAAGGTACTTCTGGCCTGATTGCGAGACGGTGATCTGATTTTTCATACTTCACCTTAAGGGTTGGGCACGCATATAAATCTGGCGCTTATGCGACCGGGGATCGGGGATTGCGGGTAGAAAGTGCTTGGCGAGAAAGGGGCGGGGATCGGGGATCCCGAAGAGTGGAATGTGGACGCGAAGTCCGGCGTTCGCCCGCCCGATTACTGTCAGATGGATCGTGCTTCCGGCCGATCAGCTGCGTTATATACATGGCTCATGTGCTGATGCGGCTAGCCTGCGTGTTAGACCCTCACACGTATGGATCTGAGCTAAGGAGGACAGGCTCTGGCGGCTGCTTTGAGTAGAAACTTCCCGTACGGATCAGCCGTCCGCCTCGGACTTCAAGTCTGGCGAGCAGGGTGATGTCCTCCAGCCCATACCGATCCAGCCACAACAACATTCTCGTGTGGTGAGGCTCGGGGATCCGTTTTCTCCTCCCTCGACCTTCCGGGGCGTCTGGATCACTATCAGTCTTCATCGGCCACCAGGTTTGGCAACTATAGGTGATAGTCCGCACAGGATCTCGCAGCGGCTCGCGCGTCACTTGAATCAGCGACTTATCGGAGTTGGTCTGTCCGGGCCCGAAGGTTCGTGAGTTTCTCAGGCTGTCGAGCCGTTCGATCATGCTTCCTGCTACCATCCCGTGGAGGTGGAACTCGAAGCATTCTGCTTCCGGGTTGAATTCAGCATGCAGGCCAGCGAACAGCCACCCGTCCTTGGGTAGGCCGTCCTTGCCCTTCAAGTGCTGGTAGAACCGCCTCAGCATGATCCTAGGATCAGCATTCGCCAGCTCTCCGCTGGGATATTTCCAAGTGAGCGGAGGGAAGATCGTGAAGAACGTCGCTTTGCCGCCTGGCGCATCGAGCTCAGCATCGTAGAGAAATTTGAGCCAAAGGAGCGGCAATTTCCGCGCTTTTCGAGCTGAAACAGACGCTGCGAGCGATACCGGAGTTTTTTTCCGGCTAGCGGCGCGCTCGAACCGGGCCAGTAATGCGGAGGCATGCTGCCGTTCATCGGCCGAGAGTTCGTCTTGCTTTAGCATCCTTCGAAGCAGGCGAATTCTCATGCGATCCTCCGCCCGTGCTTTTTCGAGCGTCTGAAAGCCAGATGAATGCTTCAAGATAGAGCGGTACGAGTATCCTTGAGGCGGTTTTCCAAGTTTGCGTATATTTCGACGGGTCATTCTCTTACTCCGGAATTTTGGCACGACTCTTCGATCCGAGGATCTCGGGGGTTCGTGCGGATTTTGGTCAGGTGAAGGGGAGGGCGGTCGTCGGACCGCTCTTATCATCGGTCCGAGTTGGCTCTCTCGACCTGCTTGTTAACGTAAGCGGTAATGTCTTCGCGCAGGATCAGGCGACGGCGACCAATATGAAACGACGGAAGCTCGCCGTCTTCTCTCAGAATTTTGAACATTGAGGTTCGACCGATCGATAGCAGGGCTGCCGCTTCCTCAACGCTTACTGCAATTGACGGAGCTACAGTTTTGTTGCCGTGCTCTTGTTTTCGTTTTCTTGGCCGATCCTGTCTCTTCTCGGGCTCACGGTCGTGGGCCGGGGGGCCGAAGGTAACGTTCAAATTCGTTCTCATTTCCTCGCTCCTGTTCGTGGAGTCCCAGAAATGAGGACGTCGATACGATTTGTAAACTACTGAAAAATAAAGAAAAAGCTTTGTTTCGATTCGAATAACTGTCCAGAAATTTGGCCATTCTTAGTCGTTGATTTAAGGCCGAATTTCATCAGGGTCGAAAGGACATCAAATTGCAGAATTTCGACTTTTACGGGCTTGGGCACCCGCAGGATCCTTCTGCTCGCGAGCAATTTGAGACGCAGTGTCGGTCCATTGCCTCGTCCTACAGAGAGCAATTCATCGGCAAGGCGGACGAAAACCACTGGCGCATGCGGGCTGATCGCTGGCTCCGACACACGCTTTATTCTTCGCTAATCGACGCAATCGGCTCCGATTTCGAGCTGCATTGCGAGAAGCGGATCGAGCAGTACAGAGCCGGTAAACGTGGAACCCAAGGCCAGAACACGTACTTTCATCGCGCGCTGCTTGCCATTTTTGCTCATGCGAATGAGCTGACCACTGACGACAAACTTCAACGAAAGGCGTGGCTCCCTGACAAGAATCGACGGCGAAACGCCTGTTACATGTGGCTAGCGTACCGCCACTTCGTTGCCCCCGATGATCTTCCAAAATTCGTCCGGCAATACCCTCTGAACGATGTCGAATCTCTGGTTGCAAAGCGACATTTCGAAAAGAAGCTGTTGGGTCAGGTGATCGATGGGCTCGAAGGAATGAGCAGCCAAATCGAAGTCTGCGGAGAGTATCCGTCTTTTGTTTATGGGGCGGCTGAGGCTCGTGAGGCTCGAGAAAAGCGGATTAAAAGTGTCAAAAGCCGGACCACCATGGAGAGGGTGGCGAGGGCGGAACTAGATGACGACTGGGATGACCCTAAAGCAGCCCGCTCGCTAGACCAGGATACCGATGATGATTGGAATGACGATATGGAGTGATTTCGCTGCGCACGCAGTGAGAGCTCGAATGTCAGCTTTGCGCCCCAAATGTCGCCGGTCGGCCTGTCGGCCAACGACCCCATAAGCCGTCGTTCAGCTGGCTAGGCACGATTCTGGTCCGACGAGGATGGCAAGCCCATTCACTAAGAAAATCCAATGCGAGAGGCCCGAAAGCCCGCATCAGTGGCTGACGTAATCAGACACTGAGCGCTATCGATCCCTTGTCCCCCCCAAGGTTGCGGAAGGCGTTGGCCCGCAAGCACATCCAGGCCGTCATCCCTAAGCCGACTGCGCCAGTCTCTGCGCGAGTATCTCCTCTGCCGCGCTATTATATTCGGGCGCTAGGTATCGAACCCCCGAGCGCGAAGGTGCGGTTAGGGTCACCACTGAACAAGGGAGGCCTGCCGCATCAAATTTGCGCCGGATGAACTCTGCCTCGCCACGATCATGGCTCGACATGATAAGCTGATATTTCTGCAGCTCGACGAGATTGCGCATCAAGTCGACGAACGCAGCGGCGTGAATGATGTCGTTATGCTGGAGAGGGTCATCCATCAGAAGAGCACGCCAGCGCGACCAGGGGTATGCCGTGCTCGCCGAGCACAGAATGCTGAAGCCATTGGCCGCGAGCTGTCCTTCGCTGAGCACAACCGACGGAGGAAGGTTGGTGTCGAACAGGATATCGTCGATTTCGTCCCGGTAGCGAAGACCCATGTCGAACTGTGTCCGGTCCTTGTGATGCGCTGCGTTGAGATGCACAGATTCGCCGGGCGTGCTGAGAAGCGCTTCGTTGAAATCGTCAATGAGCCCGTTCAGAGGGGTCAGGAATTGCGTCGAGAAGTTCCTCGCTTCCTCCTGAAGCCTGTCAGCGAGCCCGCTCACTGCCGTATGCGCTTCCTCGCTGGTGTGAAGCTTCTGACGGGCCACTTCAAGACGATAGTGCAGGCTCTGCGCATGCCGCTCCGGAGCATCCGCCGCTTCGGCGCCACCTACCTTCTGCATCTGGGCCGTCAGCTCCTGCAGATCACGGCTACGGACCAGCGCCTCATAGGCAGTGCCCAAAGCCGTTCGCTCAGTGCCGAGCCGTTGAATGTCGCGCGATACTTCCTGAAGCTGAGTCAGTGCGGCCTCCAGCGCCGCTGCGTCCGGAGCGCCATCCAGACCCGCCTGATGCCATCGCTCCCCCAGCGCATCTGCCGCAGCGCGGGTCGCTTCGCGTTCGGCGACCAACCGGCGCAATGCCTCGTCTGCCTGTTCTTTTCGTGCTTTTGCGTTTTCTTCCGCCTCTGCCGCCTGACGCTGCAGCTGCTCGTCGTCAGATTTTCTGGCGACCGCCTCCGAATGGCGGGTTCTCGCAGCTGCGAGATCAGCACCGATGCGCTCCGCATCGGCGTTCGAATATCCCAGCGACGTCAGACGCTCCAAGGCCGACCTTCGCGAGGAGGCCAGCGCGGCAAGCTGTTCGCGCAAAGTTTCAGCCGTCTCGTTTGCGCGCGCGATGTCCTGTTGAAGCGTTTCGATCCGTGTGGCCAGCTCAGCTTTCCGGGCCTGATCCTGGGCATCCGCGCTTCGGGCAGCGGCAACCGCCTCAGACGCACTTCTCAGGCTGGCGGCGACGGCAGCTTCCAGGTCTGTCACCTCGGGAGACAGTGTGGCTCGAATCTGGAGCTCGACGTCCTGCAGCTCGCGCTGGTCTGCGACCGCTGTGCGGGCCGCTTCCTCCCCGGCCCGTACGAGCGCTTCTGCCTCGACGATCCGCTGTGTCTCCTGCGAAATCGCCCCTTCCAGTTCCGCGACCCGCGCGGTCGCCATCGCCAGCGCGGGATTCTCGGTATCGGCCGCTTCTTCGGCGAGGCGCTTCAGCTGGCCCCCTTGGAATGACGTGCGGCAGACCGGACAATCGGTGTCGCTCTCGTGTATATGGGCTGCGACGGCGGCAAGCGCGGACGCCATTTCCGACGCGTGGACCTGCACAGCTTCCAGCGAAGCTCGTGCGGCTTCAAGGCTCACAGAAAATGCAGCCCTCTCCGGGATCAACGCTGCCACCAGGTCTTGTGCTGTCCGGGCGCGCTCCTCGGCCTCGGACCGGAGTGCTGCGCTGGCGGCAGCCTTGCTCCTAAGTGCGGACAGGCGACTGGCGAGTTCCGAAATCCTCTGCGCCTCTGCGAGAGACGCGGTAAGGTTCGCCAGGGTCACAGCACGCTCATCTATGCCCGCCATCTCGACCCTTGCCGAGCCAAGGTCACCCTGGAGTTGCGAGACCCGTTCAGTCGTCTGCGCAAGTTCCTTACTCGCCTGCTCGATCTGAGCTGCGGCCGTGTTTGCCGCCTCGAGATCCGAGCGAGCGGTGTCGAGGCGAGTTATTTCAGCTTCTAGGACCGCAACATTGCGAGTGGCCTGCTCCAGCGCTTCGCGAGCTTTGGCTGCCGCGTGAACACGAGCGTTCAGCTCATCCTTCGCCGATCCCACAGCCGAGACTGCAGTCGCATGTGCTGGGTCCTCGGAGCCGATCCCGGCCAGATGCACGGCATATCGCTGGGGCAGATCCGCAAGCGACTGGAGGAGGCTGGTCCGTTCAGTGTTTTGCTGCTGAAGCGAGTCCAGCGCTGCGCTTACCCCAGTCAGTCGATCGGGAAGACCAGCGTCTGGCTGGTCGCGATACTCGGGTGCGCGTTCGCGTACATTTTTAATGAGTGACGCCAGGCGTTGATCGAAATCACCGGGAGAGATCGCCCCGGTCGCTTCCGCGGCGTCGCGCAGCAGCCTGAGGCGAGAGGTCCAGGCCTCCCACTCCTCGATCAGCCGCTGGATCTCCGCGATGGCTTCTTTTTCCTGCCTGATGCGCCGATTGAATGCCATTTCGGTCGCGCGCCCGCGCAGGCCCTTCCGGACTTCGTCAAGTCGATCGATTCCACTTGGTCCTCGCAGCGAGGCCCATTGCTCGTTCCGGTCGCGACTGGTGAAGCGTTGCTCCGATGCCTGCCCGAGAAAATGCGTGAAGGCCAGATAGGTGCCGATATCTTCGATCGGAGCCGTCCATTCCGGCCTTTTGAGCAACTCGACCACTTTTGCCGAGGCAGGTTTCACCGAGCGACTGCGCTGCAGTAAAGAGTTGTCGCTGAAAGTCAGAGCGACACTATGGCTTCCCGCTTTCAGGGTCCTGCGCGTGAGATATCGTCCCTCGTCAACGGAGCCCATATATCGCTTGAAGCGCCGGACCTGTCCGGTCAGCCCCCATTCGAGCGCATCGAAGAAGTTGCTCTTGCCCAGGCCGTTGGTCCCCACAAGCAGTGTGAGGCCGGGAGCCGGTACGATCTCGGCTTCGAAATTTCCGAAAGTGCGGAAATCCTTGATGAGGACAGAATTGAGGAACAGCTCGCTCATGCCTGCCCCCTCTGTGCCCAGGCATCGACCAGCCTGTCCACCAACGTATCGGCGTCTTCAGGAGGGTTCAGGCTGAGGTTTACCCATTCATCGACGGTGCCGCGAGGGACGGATGCATCCCACATGGCGGCTGCCCGGTTGAGATTGTCGAGCGCTGCCATCGTGAAGGTGGACTCATTGACCCATGGGCGGGCCATAAAGGTCCGCTTGATCAGATCCTCGAAACTTGCGTTATCCGCCGCCTGGTCGGCCGGTCTGAGCCAAGCGAATTTCCGTGCCACCTTGTCGTCGCGCTCCACCAGAAGCGCCAGAGGGCGCCAGTCATCAACCGGCTCGCTTCCTCTGGGGCCGACCAGAATCCCGTGAAGGTCGAGGACTTCGCCCGGTGACAGATAGGACCGGGCGATCACGCACTGGTTGCGGAATCGCCTGAGTGTTTCCGTGACCGCCTCCAGGCTCGGTTGTTCCGGGAGCATTCCCAGCAGTACGGTGTATCGCCCGATACTGATTGCACGAACAGGGCTCGGCAGCTCGCTCGGGGACAGTCGTGCAACCTCGCTCCCCCCGCCGCCCAGAAAAACATTCTCCGTCAGCGCTGAGGCGTCGGCGACCGCCAGATCGAGCTTCTTCGCCACGCAAGCCAGTCGCTGGAAAAGTTCTTCCAGTATCGCCTCCGAGGGCGTCAGGGCATCGACGCTCATATGATCCTCCTAGGCTGCTGCAGCGGCGAGCCGCTGAAAATAATCTGTCTCCGCAGTGTTCAGAAGTGCGGTGAGGTCAGCTAGCCCCGTGCCAGCGGCCGCGCGGAAGGCTGCGTCCAGCGTCAGAAACAGGCCGCCGGCGCCTGTGGTCTCATCGAGTCCAGGTTGCGCCCGCCCGATTTCGCCAATTCCCACCTCCGCTTGTTCCGCGATGGTGATCGGCGTCGTCAGCTGGGACAGGATGACGAAGTGCGTTCTCCACATGAATGTGACGGCGGCGATTGCCGTGGGCTCGCGCGCGATCCGTTCCGCACCACAGACATGGCCGCATTTCTGCTGGCCTCCGCCAGGCATTCGGGAGAGATTGCCGGGACGAGCATCATGGGGCAGCGTGTCAGGCCAGGCCGAGGCAACCGCGAGCGCCGCAGCTATCCCCCTGATGATCGAAGGAAGTTTGCGAGGTCCGATCAGAACACGCGCCTCGTCGAGCCCTTCGTCACGATCTTCGGCGCACACCATCAGGCGAAGGAAGCGATCCAGAAGCTCCGGCGTCGCGGCCAGTTGCGCATGCCATCCAGCCCAAATCTCACCCATGCGAACCCGAAGATCGGGGGCAGCGGGGAAGCCGATTGTCTGGCCCGGGTCACGTCCGGTTCCGATGAAATCACCTAACGTCTGGTTCGCCGCACTAAGTACCCAGGCGTTCAACGCGCCGTGCAGCACCAGAGAAAGGTTATCCGAGCCGCTCTGTTCGACATTTTGCGTGGCACCAGCCGGTGCCCCAGCCTCGATCGCCGGGGGAGGCAGATGCTCGGCATGTGCCGAACCCGTAGTGAGCGGATCTATGAATGCGCGCCAGTCACCTGGACTGGCGATCAGAGTCGCTCGGCCGGAATGCAACGCGAACCGGACAATCGCGCCAGCGACGCCGCCCAGCTGGTCGGGAGGAGAGGGAGCGTAAATGTTCACCGGCGGCGTTGGCGGCGCCCAGAGGTCCCCTATCGCAGCGGATGCAAGATCGCCGGACCATCTGAGGCCAGAACCGTCCGGTTGCACTCGGATGCGCCGCGGCCGTTGCAACTGGAGCTGGCGTTGCTGATAGAGCGGTAGCGGCAGCCCTGCCTGCTGGGCCGCGATCACCAGTGCTTCTCTGGCAGCCGGTGAGATCGCTGGAATCCTGACGGCTTCGCCGTGGAGCTTCAACCAGGCATTATGGGTGGTGGCATAATCTCCGAGCAGTTCCGTGAATGGCAGGCGCGCGCCCGACCGATCCGGACCGTGGCGAATGATCGCAGCATCGACTCCGAAGGTCGTGCCGCCGCACTGGAACCAGAGCGGGGCCGGGTAAGGCTGAGGGACGGGCGCTGCGGTCGGTGCCAGATCATTCCCATGAACATGGGTGAATTCGGTCTGGGCCTTGGTTTCACAGGCGCGTAGGACGAGATAGGCTGCAAGGCGGTTGAGCCTAGCCGTCTGAATGGTGAATGCCTCCGGTCCCAGCGTCTGAAGCGTGAGTCTGACCCCAGGGCGGAGCCGGTTCGTAACCAGCTCAAACAGCCCCAGCTGGTCCAGATCATCCCGAATGCTCGCATCGTAAGCAGCCGTGAAATCAAATCCGTTGCCAGCATCAAACGCCGCCTGGGCCTGCTTGTCGATGGCCTCCAGTCGCTCGAATATTGCGTCCATACCAGCCTGATTTGCTATCTGCTGGATCATGCCCGCGTGGTCGAAGTCTGCGCTTGCAGCGGCCACGAGATCGATAAGACCGCCGTCCCCGTTGCCGCTTATCAGAAAACGCGGAGCCGCCCGGCCCTGGAATTCGCCCACGGGCACGCTTGCATCGCTCCAGTAGCTTACGGTTACGCCGGCCGGCGTATGAGCAGGCTCAAGGCCAAATCCGAATGCGAGAATGACGAGATCGAAGGTGGCCTTCGCTGACACCCTCAAATCAGGACCGTTACCAGCCTCTCCCGCATGCGGATCGCGCCTGAAAGTCAGCTGAGGCTTGCCGCCTGCAAGACCTGAATCCGTGACCTCGTGTCGCAAATTGACGCGAATTCGCTGGGGGAACAGCGCCACGACATTCTCGAACTCGAGCTTCACGTCCTGCCGGACCGTGGCAGCCGGGCCAGCAGTCCAGTCCAGGATCGGCAGTTCGGCCGCAGGATCGTCGCTGCCGATCGCCGGCCACGCATAGATATGCGGATCGAGGTGGCGCAGCTGGCTTGCGCGCTGGAGAGGAAGCACTTCGTCGGAACGCTCAAATAGATCGACCCTGGCCTTGGACAGCAGAGCGATTGAAGCGGCAGCGCTCAGGCCTGCGGCGCCGGCTCCAACTACTGCAACACGATGGGTGTCCTGCAAAATGGCTTGGTGTCGCAGCGCGTATATAAGTTCGAGCGCGCGAACCTGCTGAGAATAGAAAGTGATACGGCTGTCGAAAGCGCCAATGACAAACACCCGCCGGCTCGCCGGCGATTGAGCTCCCTGAACGATATCGAAAGGTTGCAACACAGAGTCCGCGCGAAAGAAATCGGGTTCAGTTTAGTGCCCGTAAAGCATGTGTCACACGTTCGAGCATGATTCCACTAGGTTTTCCACGTCGAAAATGGCTCTGCAAATTCCAGCCTGGCTGGCTGGTGTTGGACCATCAGAGAAAGTGGTTAGACCCGCTACGATTTGCAGGGTGAGATATCGGGCATCGGCGGATGCCTGCGCCTACTCATCAGTCAGGCACATTCCAGCTAAAGTATTAGGCTCCAACGCCTGTCGGCCAGCGGGTCGGGCGGTGACTAAGGCGGCCAGGCAATCCCGCGTCGACCCTTTGCAAAGTGAGTCCAGTTGCCTGGTCACCATTTACATAGCGGCGAATTGGCTTGAACTGGTTGGCTGGTTCGAGTGGCCGCTTTATTACGTATCTGCTCAAAAGCGGTCGGACTGCAATCGGCCCATTTGCGGACATCGCGAGCCATTCCCAACTTGGGTCGCTAAAGGACCTAAATAACTGATATTCAGGGATAAATTGACTTTTCGTTGAATTTCAGCTATTCACCGTATTGCGGCGACTTGAGCGCCGAAAACTCAGCGAAATTGGAAAGCTTATGAAAAGGCAACCAGCGCGTGTGCTGGAGCCTGCTGACGTGCGTCGATTGCTGACGTATGTGACATCGCATCGGCATGCCACACGCAATCATGTAATGGTGCTCGCCAGCTTCAAGGCAGGACTACGAGCATGCGAGATATCGGGACTGACTTGGCCGATGGTGCTCAAGTCGACCGGGAAGATTTCAGATCGAATTGTGATCCCAGGATCGATTGCAAAGTACGGCAGCGGCCGGATTATCCCCATGCATATCGAATTGAAGAAAGCACTGCAGCAGCATCATCGCAGTTGCGGGCGTCCTCTGAGCGGATTTGTGGTTCGCTCGGAAAGAGGCGGGCAGCTCAAGCCGCAGAGCGTAGTGAACTGGTTCGGCGCAGTCTATCGCCAAATGGGAATATCCGGCGCTTCCTCTCATTCGGGCCGCAGAACGTTTGTCACGACATCCGCTCGTGCGCTTTCCAAAGTGGGCGGGTCGCTGCGCGATGTGCAAGAGCTTGCAGGGCACCGCGCGCTCTCAACAACCGAGCGTTACATTCAGGGCGATCGTGAGGCGCAGCGTCGGTTGATAGGCCTGATCTGAGCGACGTCGCTCAATTCCAAACATAGCACAGAAGGAGCACTGGCCATGAATTGGCAGAAGGACAACGCGCGTCCGGGTTCTGAGCGCGCCCATAAGGCACGCATTGCGAACTTGAACGACCAGCTTCGCCAGGGGAGGGGAGCCGGACAGGTATTCATCACCGAGGGCATTCTCGCGATCGGCGAGGGCGCAGTCGCTGATATACTCACCTTGGTGGCAAGCTTTACCGCTTTCGATAACTCGAATGACCCGCACCAAGAGCGGGATTTTGGGAGCTTCACCTATCTAACTCATAAGATCTTTTGGAAGATCGACTACTATGACCGCTCGCTCGAGTTCGGTTCGCCCGATCCAGCGGATCCGGATGTCACTACGCGTGTGCTAATCGTCATGCTCGCGAGAGAGTATTGATGGTCGAGGAAGTTTTGCCGCCGTCATTCCGGCTCCCAGCGGTAAAGTTTATCGAGCCGTTCGAACAAGGGGACCTCGACGGGCTATGCGGCCTCTACTCCGTCGTCAACGCTTGCCGTGTGGTCCGAGCCAGCAACGATCCGCTAACGGATCGCGACCTCAACACGTTGCTGCAGCGATGTCTCAAACTAACTATCCGCTCACCGGGCTACGTTGACGGCTTTATGTCAGGCATCCCTTGGGCACGGCTTAAGCAGCTTGGCCGAACGGCAGCCTCATTCGTATCGACCCGGACATCTCGTATGGCCTTTCAGTGCTTGCCCATCAGCGCGGCTGAGCGGACGCCTGCGCTAAAGCAACAATTGTTGAGCGGGCGCGCGCCGGTGATTTGGATTGACCGCGATGATCACTATTCGGTGATAGTGGGCTGGACGCCGACCAGAGCGTTATTGTTCGACAGTGCTGGCGGGCACTGGGTTCCAATCGATCTCGTTGAGAAAGCGCTATGTTTCACCATCGGGCCCGCAGCCTGTCGTGTCCCCTTCGACCTCCAGTAGATCCGGCAATCGCACTGCCAGCGCTTTCGCGATGCGGTCCAGAGCGTTGACCGTGGGATTGCGGCGTCCGCGCTCAATGCCCCCGATATAGGTCAGGTCGAGCTCTGCCTCGTGGGCCAGCCTTTCCTGAGTAAGGCCTTGCTCGGTCCTGAGCCTTTTTACGTTCGCAGCGATGACGCGGTTCCAATCCATCGACCGGTTTGGAGCGCCAATCGCTATTGCTCTCTAGGGACTATAGTCCCTATCAACCATCTATCTGCAACAGGAGCATCAGATGTACGTCACACTGAAACACGAAGAGTCCGGGAAGTCCCGAAACCTCAAGCTCGGTTTCAGCTGGTTTTTCCTTCTCACGACCCCTTTCTACGGCATTCCTCAGTTCGTCATGGGCATTTGGAAGCATGGCCTTGCTGTAGCGGCTCTAGGAGTCCTTGCTGTGCTCACTGTGGGGCAATCGATCTCGTCGCTGATTGGGCTGGCGCTCATCGCCGCTGCCATCTTTTATGGGATCAAGGGCAATCAGATAGTCGGTAAGACTCTCCTCTCAAAAGGGTGGGAATTCGCTGGCGACGAGCACTCCCAACACCAGGCACGCATTCGTTGGAGGCTGCCGAAATGATCAAACTTCGAATTTGCGCAGCAAGCTTGCTGTTCTCCCTAGCTGCGTGTGAAGCGGAGCCACTGACGGACATCGAAGAAGCCAACCTTCGAGCCGCATTCGACGATCTGCCCGACGCCCGCGCTTACGGCGTCATTCAGAATCTCCGGTTCGCCAATCTTTACTCTGGCGATCTCTCGCTGGAATGGAGCCCGGCTCTTGGCAGTGCGATCAACGGGGCGCACTTCGATCTGGACTTTATCGATGAAAATTATGATCTCGCCACGCATTCTGGATCGGCAGCATTCCTGCAGGATCTATCGCGCACGCGAATAAGGGCTCGACTGCTTCGCGAAGTTGACGAGGGGCCCGGTCACTTTGAACAGACTGAGCCAGTGGGTATCGAACCGATCAAGGTTGGCCGAAAGTGCACGATCAGTGGTGGTAGCTATTCGCGCAACGGCGAGCGCCTCCATCTGATCTTTTACGCTGGAGGATCACAGGCGGGCATAGAGATGTCGTGGGACGGTTGGCCAGGTTCCGACTTCCCACGTGTCATGAGCGTAGCGTTCGGTGACCAACAACTGCCGATGATGACCGAGTACCAAGTCGATACCCCAAAGCTCTATGCGCAAATTTTCAGCGTCAACGACCATTGGGTGTTCGATGGTATGATGCGGGCCGATCGAATTGTTGTCGGGGAGGGGACGCAGATAGCACCGCTCGAACTGCCGACAGGCGAACTCTACGACGCCGCAATCGCGCTTCGCGAATGCGCCGAAACTTGAAGCGCGGTTCAGTCAGTTTAGCCCCAGAGCAGCGGGGCCGGTTGGACTCCCCTGCTCAGGGGCTGAACTAAATTCTCCGGACGACCCGGTTCGCCAAGGGACGTTAAAGCTTGCGCCGAGCCACCGCCGTAAGTATGGCGCAATTTATGGCTAAGTGGCGATAGCCGGTAAAAACCGTCTTTTTTCAATGATGCTTGAATCCCACCCTCTCCGCCACTTAGCCTCGCGACAGTTCTGTTTGCTGATCGCACTCTGCCGGTGGATATCGCGCGGATGCGCCGTGCCCAGGGGCTCATCGACAACCGGCAATCACCAGAACAGGTGGACCGATGTGCCCTTGTCCGAGGTGTCGATTTCCAGCGAAATACCGATGTCTGAGGACCGCTGCCGCATGCCTTTCAGGCCCAGCCCGTTTTCGGAGGGGTGGCGATCGGCCTCGACGTCCGGATCGAAGCCCTGGCCATTGTCGGTGATCCAGATATCCCGCTCGCCGGTCTGCACCGTGATGACGTCGGCCCCCGAGTGCTTGACCGCATTGGTGATCGCTTCCTGCACGATACGCATCATCCCGAGGACGTTGGAGCGGGTCGGAACGTCGAACCGGGGATCGCCTTCGACCTTCCATTCGAAGCGGGCATGGTGCCGATCGAGCAGCGGTTCCAGCCGGTTGCGGATCATCCCCAGCGCGGCGGATATCTCCAAGTCTGAGTGGAGGCTGTCGATCATCAGCGCCATGTCGCCCAGCGCATCCTCCAGCGCGTTGCGCAGCACGGGATCGTCCCTTCCGGAATTCTCGAGATAGGCGAGCGTGTTGACCAGTTGCCCGCCGATCCCGTCATGCAGATCGAGCATGATCCGCTGGCGTTCCTGGGCAACGACCTGCTTTTCCTTCTGCCGGCCAAGCGCACGATACATCTCGTCCAGCTCGGCCGACTTGGCGCGCACCTGATCCCTCAGCGACTCGCTGAGCCGGTCGCGCTGGCGTTTGATCTCGACCAGCCATTGCACCAGCGTCCAGCTGATCCCGGCGAACAGGAGCGTCACTGCGACCTGACCCAGCGGCAGCCGGACGACCTGACGGACCAGGAAGGAGTCGAGCCAGGCGGTCACCGCGCAACTTGCCGAGAGGCCGAACAGCAGGACCAGCGCGATCCGGTCTGCGCGCGCGATGAGCGGCGTCGTTATCAGGATCCAGAGAATGCAGATTATCGCGATCGCGACGCCGATGAAACTCGCGCCGGTGGCGCTGATCCCGGCAACCGGCTGCCCTGCAAGCAGGATCGCCAGACCGACGGCCATGGTGCCGTGCACCGCCATGAACGCCAGCCTCGAGCGTTCCTGAAAGAAGTCGCGCAGGAACATGTAGAGGCAATAGGCGGTCCCGTGCATCGACAGGATCGAGGCAAATCTCCACCAAAGCCCCGGCGGGGTCATGTTGGGGTAGGCGAGTTGCCAGCCGAAAATGGTCGCGCCCGCCATTGCCAGGGGGAGCCAGCCCAACCCCTGTCCCCGGCGGTTCATTCGCCAGAGTGCGAAGAACGCGCCCCCGAGAATGGCGGCCAGACCGATGTTCATGCGGACCATGCCGGTCCTGAAGGCGAAGCGGCTCAGCCAGGTCAGCCGGATCGCGTCCGCTTCCCCGACATAGACGGGGTAGAGCGCCAGTCGGCCGATATCCGATTGCGTCAGGGTAATGTCGATCCGGTTGCTCCCTGGGCGCAGCACCGGCTCCGGCAGAGCACCGTAAATCGGCCTGTTCCAGTCGTGCCACAGCGGGCCATCCGGCTCGGAGTTGGGCGACATCCTGATGCCGTTGACTTCGATCCGCGCATGATCGGTCACCCGCGGGGCGACGAAGGCCTGCAGGTCTTCGCTGGCAGGCCTGTCGAAGGTGAGTCGATAGTGGGCACCCACCACCGTCGTATCGCGCTCCAGCGTGGTGACATGGGGGAGCGTGACGGGCGTAAAATCCTGACAGTCGGGCTCCTGCGCGTCCGCGTGCTGAAGGCACATTTCGGCGCTGTCGAGGCGCTCGCCCCGCGTCATTTCGGGATAGGGATTGATCGCCAGCAGCTGGATCAGCGTGGTCAGCGCGCCGATGAAAAGCGGGATCGCGAGGAGGAGGGCGAACGTGTGCAACGCCCCGCGTGGCGCAGTTTCGACCTCGCCCCTTTCGCTCAGCAGCTCTTTCAAAACAGGCCGAGGCGGTTTGCGGTGGCCACGGCCTGAGTGTTCGAGCCGACTTCAAGCTTGCGGTAGACGTTGTTGATGTGGGTGCCGACGGTGCCGACCGTGATGTTGAGCTTGTCGGCGACTTCCTGCCGTTTGAAGCCATGGGCGATCAGCCGGAGAATATCCTTCTCGCGCGCGGTCAGCCTGATTTCCAGCCCATCGTCCTTCGGCTCCTCCGGCTGCGGGACGAGATTGAGCAGATAGCGCGCGATCTGGGGGCTGATCGGGCTGCCGCCTTCCAGAACGGTCAGCAGATTGCGCCCGACCTCCTCGGGCCGGTCGTTCTTGAGGATGTAGCCGGTCGCGCCCGCCGCAATCGCTTCGATCACGCGATCCTCATCGGCGAATACGGTTACGACCAGACTGTCGCACGGCCAGTCGGCTGCCTGAGCGGCGCGGATGATCTCCACGCCGGAGCCGTCCGGCAGGCCGAGATCGACGAGAATTGCACGCGGTTTTATTTGTGAGAGTTCGAACAGCCCTTCGCGCACCGATCGCGCGATCGAACATGTCCGCACCTGAGCAAGCTGCAGCACCGCCCGCGCCAAGCGGTCGGCGGTTTCCCGTCGATCCTCGACGATAACGACGTCGACCGGCGCCGACACCATCTCGACCGGCCTATCCGTCACGCAGCCTCTGCCGACATTGGAGGATTCGATTGCTGCTTCACCGTCTGGTTTCCTTATCCCCGATCGGCCGTGCGGTCGCTTGGGACGGGCGGGGGCGTGCAGGATCGTTCCAAAAGGGAACAGTCCGGGTTCCGAACAGGACCATAGCAGAGGCCAAATCGACCGAATATCAATGGATCCGTAGATGGTTCGGTCCTTACCGAAATCTTAAACCGCCAGCCAACTGGTTCAATCCGGAGAGACGCGGATCGGTCGTCAGGGGACGTGACGCCGATCGAGCCCCGGCATTGATCGCGTTGTAGGGGTGGGAAAAGTGGCATCGGGAACACGCGCAAGGCACGGCTTGGGTCGCGCCGGGTGGCATGTCTGGGCGAGACTGCAAAAGCTCAGCCAATCGCTTCCGCGCGCCTTCACGCCGAACGCTCCGGCGCGCCGAGGCTCGATCCTCACCGTCATCATCCCGGCGCTCGCGCTGCTTCTGCCTGCCGCCGCTGCGGCGCAGCCAGCGCTGCAGGTTTACGGCGTGGTCGAGGGCTCGTCCGTCGCCGTTCCCAACGGTTCCTCGTCCCGAACCGTGGCGACCGATTTCGGGGCGGTCGAGGAGTCGGGCGGTCAGGTCCTGCGATATTTCCTGCTCTACAATCCCAGTGACGCTCCGCTGACCATCACCGACGTGTCGGTGTCTCCGGGCAGTGTGTTCCGGATCCCCCAGGACAATACCGGGGTGATCGGGGCGGGCGGTAGCAAGACGATCTCGGTCGCGTTCGATCCGGATGGAGGAGGGCCGTTCTCGGAGACGGTCAGCGTGGCGAGCGACGATCCCAACGTTCCCAGCTATAGCTTTCAGGTGTTCGGCGACGGCATTGCGACCGCGGGACCGACCGTAACGCTGGGCGTGCTGAGGGATGCCGGCAGCAATAGTTTTACCGCGACCGTCACCTTTTCGGCGCCCGTCACCGGGTTTACCGCCGGCGATCTGGTCACCACGAATGCCAGCGCCACGCTGAGCGGTTCGGGGACCAATTACGTTGTCACGGTGAGCCCGTCTGCATCCGGGCAGTTCAGCGTGCAGGTGCCGGCCAATATCGCGGTCGACGGGTCGGGCAGGTACAATCGCCCGTCCGAGATCCGCACCGCGACCTTCAACCCGCCTTCGGGGCCCGTCCTGCGCGTAACCGGCAGTGGCAAAACCATCGCGAGCGGGGACACCTCGCCCAGCAGCAGCGACGGAACTGTCTTTGGCGAAGCCGTTGTCGGGGGCAGCGCGGTCGACGGCACGTTTGTGCTGCATAACGACGGGGCGGCCGCGCTGGCGATCTCGTCGATCACCGTTGACAATACCAGCGGCAGTGCTTTCAGCCTGGTCGGGGCCACGCCGGGCTCGATCGCTCCCGATGGGAATGCGTCGATCACGGTGCGTCTGGATCCTGCCGTCGCGGGCTCATTCAAGGCGGTGGTGAGGATCGCCAGCAATGATCCGGCCACCGCGACATACAGCTTTACCGTGAGCGGGATCGTCGCAGAGCCCGCACCCGAGATCTATATCTTCCGCTCCGGTCTACCGCTTTCAAATGGTGCCGCAGCCGAGGCGAGGACCAGTTTCGGCACGATCGATGTCGGCGCCTCGGACAACCTGCAGTTCATCGTGTACAATTCGGGCAATGTCGACCTGACCTTCGCCACTTCCATCTCGCCCGGCGATGGGTACCGGTTGTCGTCAGGATCATCGGGCACGGTTCGGGCCGGGGCCTTCAAAGGCTTCGAGGTGTTCTTCGAACCCAAGGCCGAAGGCAGTTTCCCGACCACGGTTTCGATCGCGAGCAATGATCCGAACACGCCGCTGTTTACTTTCGGCATGACAGGGTCGGCGACCGTGCCGGTGCCAACGATCGGCACGATTGCCCCGGACGAGGGTGACCAGGCCGGCGGCACGAGTGTGGCGATCACCGGCACCGGGTTTCTGACGACGCAAGGCGTCACGTTCGACGGGATCGACGCGGCGAGCTTTACCGTGGCGAGCGACACCAGGATCGATGCGGTCTCTCCGCCCCACGCGGCGGGTGCCGTCGATGTGGTGGTGACCACCGCCGGCGGAGCGGCGACCGCCACCGGCGGCTACGCCTACCTCGGCTCGAGCGATGCAACGCTGTCGTCGCTGTCGGTCAGCGAGGGGACGCTGAGCCCTGCATTCGACCCTGCCCAAACGGGTTATACGGTGGCGGTTGGCGAGGCTGTCGCGACGATCGCGCTGACGCCGACCGCTGCGGATGCCGGGGCCACGATCACGGTGGCAGGCGCGGCTGTCGCGTCGGCGCAGGCGAGCGGCCCGGTTGCACTGTCGGCGGGTCAGAACGCGATCGTGGTCGAAGTGACCGCCCCCGATGGCACGACCCGGCAATATACGGTCACCGTCACCCGCGCGCCGTCCAGCGATGCCACGCTTGCGGGGCTCTCGGTCAGCGCGGGCACGCTGACGCCAGCCTTCGATCCCGCGCAGGGCAATTATACGGTGAGGGTCGCGAACGACGTCGACACCATTACCGTGACGCCGACCGCGGCGGGTGTTGGCGCGACGATCACGGTGAACGGCATCGCGACAGCATCCGGCAGCGCGAGCGCGCCGATTTCCCTCGTGGTCGGCACCACCCCGGTCACGATCAGGGTAACTGCCGCCAATGGTGCCTCGCGCGTCTACAGCGTTCCGGTCACGCGCGCCGCGCCGCCGACGATCAAGGTCTTTTCCATGACCGGCGGTCAGGCGGTCGTCGCCAATGGCAGCACTGCTGCAACGCCCGGCACAGATTACGGTCAGGTCAATATCGGCGGGCAGGGCACGCGCATCTTCGTGGTCAATAATGCCGGCGGGGCTCCGCTGACGCTGACCGGTCTCTCCGTCACGCCCTCCGACGGCTTCACGGTTCCAGCGATTACCTCGCAAACGATTCAGCCCGGCGGGATCTATCAGCTGACGATACCCTTCAGGCCGACCACCACGGGCACCGTCGATCCAGTCGTCTTGATCGCCAGCGACGATCCGAACACACCGACCTTCAGCTTCGCGATCCACGCCACCGCAGCCGCGCCGGTGCCCACGATCGGCTCGCTCTCGCCGGTCAAGGGCGTGGCCGGTGGCGGGGCCAGCGTCACCATCAACGGCACGGGGTTCCTGACCGCGCAGAGCGTGACGTTCGGCGGCACCAATGCGAGCGCTTTCAGCATCGCCAGCGATACCACGATCCAGGCGACGACACCCGCGCATGCGGCGGGCGTGGTGGATGTGGCGGTCACCTCGCCGGGCGGAACTGCGACCGCCAGCGGTGCCTACACCTTCCTTTCCGGCGACGCGTCTCTGGCGAGCCTTGTGCCGAGCGATGGGGCGCTGTCGCCCGCGTTCGACCCAACCGGGCAGAACTATAGTGTGCAGGTCGCACATTCGGTCGACACCTTCACGCTCACCCCGACGGCGAGCGATGCGGGTGCAACGATCACCGTCAATGGCAATGCCGTTACTTCCGGCAGCGCGAGCGCGTCGGTCGCGTTGCCGGTTGGCGTAACGTCGATCACGGTCCGGGTGACTGCTGCGGACGGTTCAAGCCGCCTCTATTCGCTGGCAGTGACGCGCGCGCCCTCGAACGATGCGAGGCTCTCCGGGCTCACTGTGAGCGAGGGGGCACTGTCGCCCGCATTCGATGTGGCCCAGCTTGGCTATTCGGTTGCGGTGGCCAATTCGGTCACCTCGATAAACCTGACGCCGACCGCTTCGGACGCGGGCGCGACGATCAGGGTTGCCGGCTCAATCACCGGCTCCGGCAGCGCCAGCGCGCCGGTGGCGCTGGGCGCGGGGACGACTGCGATCGCGGTGCTCGTCACGGCGGCCGACGGCAGCACGCGCGAATATACCGTGGCGGTAACACGCGCCCCGTCGAGCGATGCGACGCTTGCCAGCCTCGTGCCGAGCGCTGGCGCTTTGTCCCCGGCATTCGACCCGGCGCAGCTGAGCTATGCGGTTTCGGTCGGCAACGGGGTCGACACGATCACGCTGACGCCGAGGGTTTCCGATGCCGGAGCGAGCGTGACGGTCGCGGGCAATGCGGTCGCTTCGGGCAGCGCGAGCGCGCCTGTCGCTCTGCCGGTCGGCACCACCCCGATCGCGGTGGTGGTAACCGCTGCCAATGGCACGACACGGCAATACAGCGTGGCAGTGACGCGAGTGGCGTCGAGCGATGCCACCCTCTCGGCCCTGACGCTGAGCGAGGGAACGCTTCAGCCCGCCTTCAGTCCGTTCAACACGAACTATCTTGCCGATGTCGGCAGTTCGGTCGCTTCAATAAGAGTGACTCCGACCGCTTCGGATGCCGGTGCCACGATCAGCGTGGCTGGCAATGTGGTCGCCTCTGGCAGTGCGAGCGTGCCGGTACCGCTGTCCGCCGGCAGCAATCCGATCCCGGTTGTCGTCACCGCGGCGGATAGCACTATACTGCAATACACCATTACCGTGACCCGCGCGGCATCGAGCGATGCGACGCTGTCGGGTCTGGCGGTGAGCGAGGGGACCTTGTCGCCAGCTTTCGATGCAGCCCAGACCAGCTACTCGGTAGCGGTCGGCACTGCGGTCGATTCCATCCGCATAACGCCCACCGCCTCCGATGCCGGGGCGACGGTGACCGTGGCCGGCAGTCCGGTCGCCTCGGGCAGTGCCAGCGCGCCGGTCGCATTGAATATGGGCACGAACTCGATCGCGGTGGTGGTGAGGGCAGGGAACGGTGCCACCCGCAGCTACACCGTGGCGGTGACGCGCGCCGCGCCGCCGACGATCGGCGTCTATTCGACCGTCGGTGGTGTCCAGCCGCTCACCGACGGCTCGACCTCGGCGACGTCGGGGACCGATTACGGGCAGGTGATGGTCGGCTCCTCTGCCTCGCGCAGGTTCCTGATCAGCAATAGCGGAAATGCCGATCTGGTGATCTCGGGTGTCACCGCGACCCCGGGGGCGGGATTTGTCGTGCAGGCCGCGCCGTCGCGGACGATCACACCGGGCGGCACCTACGAATTCGACATCCGTTTCGCGCCGGAGACTGCGGGAAGTTTTACCGCGACGATCGCCGTTTCGAGCAACGATCCTGCCACGCCCTCCTTCACCTACATGCTGTACGCTAGCGCCGCAGCGCCGCTTCCCACGATCACGGAGGTCACGCCCTCCCAGGGCCCGACCTCCGGCGGAACGAGTGTCGCGATCACCGGCACGGGCTTCCTCACCGTAAACAGCGTCACCTTCGCAGGGGTGGATGCAGACGCGTTTACCGTGGTCAGCGACACGCGGATCGACGCGACGACCCCGGCGCATGCAGTGGGCACTGCCGATGTCGTCGTCACCTCGCCGGGCGGAGCGGCCACCGCTACCGACGCCTATCGTTACCTCTCGGCAGATGCGGCACTGTCGGGCCTTACGGTAAGCGAGGGCACGCTGACGCCGGCCTTCGACCCCGCACAGACGGACTTCGCAGTGACGGTGGGCAACGCGATCGCTTCGATCACGCTCAGCCCGACCGCATCGGACACAGCCTCCACTATTACCGTTGCTGGCAATCCGGTCGCCTCGGGCACCGCGAGTGCGCCGGTAGCCCTGTCGCTCGGGACGACCTCGATTGCTGTGGTGGTGACTGCCGCCGATGGCAGTACGCGGCAATATACCGTGGCAGTAACCCGCGCGGGGCCGCCGACGATCGGTGTCTATTCGACCAGCGATGGTGTCCAGCCGATCGCCAATGGTGCGACATCGGCGACAGCGGGTACCGATTTCGGGCAGGTGATCGTCGGCTCCTCGGCATCGCGTCGCTTCCTGATCTTCAACGAGGGAGATGCCGATCTCACCGTCTCGGCCATTACGGTGACGCCCGCCGCCGGGTTCACGATGCAGAGCGCATCCTCAAGGACGATCGCTCCGCGTGGTTCCTACGAGTTCGAGATCGGTTTTACCCCGGAGACCGGCGGCCGCGTGACCACGACGATCACGATTGAGAGCGACGATCCCGCAACGCCCTCCTTCAGCTACAGCATTTACGCAACCGGCGTGATGCCCGAGCCCACGATCACCGGGGTCGCGCCGGATGAAGGCCCGACTCCCGGCAACAAGGCGGTTACGATCACCGGCACGGGTTTTCTGGAGGTGAGCAGCGTGACCTTCGGAGGTGCAGACGCAAACGCGTTTACCGTTGCAAGCAGCACGCGGATCGACGTGCTGACGCCAGCCCATGCGGCAGGCAGCGTCGACGTCGTTGTCACGACACCCGGCGGCGCGGCAACGCTTGCCAATGGCTACACCTACATTTCCGGCGATGCCCGGCTGTCTGCCCTGGCGGTGAGCGCGGGGACGTTGAGCCCCGCATTCGATCCGGCGCAGGCGAGCTACACGGTTGCGGTAGGCAACGATGTCACCACGATTACGCTGACCCCGACCGCAGCCGCCGCCGACGCGACAATCACGGTTGCGGGCAATGCGGTTGCCTCTGGCACTGCCAGCGCTCCGGTGGCGCTGCCGGTCGGAACCACCTCGATCCCGGTCGTCGTGACCGCTGCTGATGGTACCACCCAGAGCTACACTGTTGCGGTGACGCGCGCTGAAACGGGCGATGCTCGACTGTCCGCGCTGTCGGTAAGCGAGGGAGCGCTGAGTCCTGCGTTCGATCCTGGGCAGGCGAGCTACACTCTTGCCGTCGGCAATGCAGTCGAGAGGATAACTCTGACGCCGACCGCGTCGGATGCCGGAGCCACGATCACCGTGAACGGTGCCGCAACAGCATCGGGCGGCGCGAGTGCACCGGTCGAGCTGGGCGTGGGGACGACGTCCGTTTCGATTGTCGTCCTGGCGGCCGATGGCACTCGGCAGGAATATTCGATTGCGGTCACCCGCGCCGCTTCCAGCGATGCCCGCCTGTCCGGGCTGGCGGTAAGCGCGGGCGCGCTGAGTCCGGCGTTCGATCCGGCGCAAACCAGCTATACGGTGGCCGTCGGCAATGATGTCGCCACGATTGTGCTGACGCCGACTGTCTACGACGCCGGCGCGACGGTGACCATCGCGGGCAACGCGGTGGCCTCGGGCAGCGCGAGCGCGCCGTTGGCGCTGCCAGTGGGTGCGACCTCGATCGCGGTGGTGGTGACTGCTGCCAACGGCACCACCCAGACCTACACCGTGGTGGTCACGCGGGCCGCCTCCAGCGATTCTCGCCTGTCTGCTCTGTCGGTAAGCGACGGGACGCTCAGTCCGGCCTTCGATCCAGCGCAGCTAGGCTACACGGTGACCCTCGGCAGCGATGTCGAGACGATCACGTTCACTCCGACTGTTTCCGACGCCGGGGCGACAGTCACCGTCGCGGGTAGCGCGGTCGCTTCGGGCAGCGAGAGCGCACCTGTCGCGATCCCTGTCGGGACGACGCCTATCGCGGTGGT
>CEQK01007608.1_pt1 | contig 29779 bp, 37 predicted proteins | sample 531051 | NCBI WGS metagenome assembly CEQK01 (sample SAMEA2621229, study PRJEB7988) | marine metagenome | biome: marine biome (ENVO:00000447); feature: deep chlorophyll maximum layer (ENVO:xxxxxxxx); material: "saline water (ENVO:00002010), including plankton (ENVO:xxxxxxxx)" | depth 150 m
GCTCTTCTTTTTCCATGTCCTGCTGCACTCGGCTTACCGCCTCTTCAAGCTCTCTTCGCTCTCGGCCATCTGAAGCCGCCGCCTCAACATCTTCCTCTGACGCCAAGAAACTTCGGATGGCGCCTTGCGTTCCTGCTGACAGCATCGGAGTTTGCATGCGCCTCACTGTCTGGCTAAGTGCGTCTTTTGCAAAGTCTTGCGCGGCTCCGCTTTCAGACACATCTGCCGCGACATTGCCCAGAGCACGTATTCCCGGAGTAAACGAGAAGAAGGGCAGGCCTGTCCTCAGAGCTGCGCTCATCAGAGAGTAACCGCTGCCGCTTGGGTTTAGGTTGATTTCGGCCCAGAGGGTCGGCAGGACGTTTGTCCTGAATGCGTCAATTTGTTTTATTTCGTCCGGGCTGAAAACTCTGTTAATGATGTCCCGGTTCGCCGTAAACACGTTGTTGTAGTTGTTGACGATCGCGGTTCTTGAAATTTCACCCTTTGTCCCAGCAAAAGCCTTGGTCATGATGCCGGCTTTGAACAGATTTACAAACTCCTCAAACTCTGCCGGGTCAAGCGCCGTCTTCAGCCGGTCGATGACGAGGCCCATAGACTGGTTGGGAGCAAACTTGTTGTGCCCGAAGAGAAGGTTTGCAACTTGCACGGGCGTGTAATCGCGGTCAGACAGTCTCTGCAAAATATTGTTTGCTGAGCGTTCTTGCGCGGTCCTTCCGACACCTTTACCGGTTGCCGTTGCGTAAGCTCGGTATAGCTCGGTCGCCTGCTGAAGCTGATCAATGACCTCCTGATCCCCTGAGATGATTCCTCTCTCGATCCCGCCGTATACCGCCTCATCCAGAATTTGCTTCATGCGGATAAGCGCAAGCTCATCAGGCGACCCTTTTTCGGCTTGGCCGATAGCGGTCCTCAACCTTTTTTGGTAACCATGAATATTCTTTAGGGGCTGGTCCTTGAACTTTGGGTTCTTGGCAAGGTTCTTTAAGCGCCTGAGTTGAGTGATCTCTCTCATGAGTGGACCAGAAACAATCTGGTTAGGAGAGATTCCCAAAGAAGGCATTACGTCTAGCAGTTCCTGAGCAACTTCCTGAACGCCTTCGGCGGTCATTACCGGCGGCGTCTCGACTTGTTGGACTGCGTCATAAAGAGCCGATGACTCTTCTTTCAGTCTCCCGGCAGCTCTTTCTGTAACCTCTTGCGCTGATTCGGCGGCATAACTTGGGATGTTTGAGTAAGGCCCAACTACCCCGCCGGGAACTTGAGAAAACTCTTCTTGAAGGGCAAGCGCGTCTTGGCGAATAGCGTCAAGCTGAGATTCATCGAAGCCTCGTATCATCTGCGTGCCCGGCTCCGATGAGGCCATGCGACGCAGGCGCTCTTCCTGCCCTATCTGCTCGGACTGTCTGGGCGTAACGCCTATTGGCGGATTTGTAGTCCTCTGCCCCTCGGTAAGAGGGTACACCGAGGTCTGAACCTCGTCAGGCGAAAGCTGAGCCCTTTGTCCGCGCCACGCATCCATGTCAAATCTTGGGAGGGCGGTCTCAACTGCCTTCTCGGTTGCTTTTCCCGCCGCCTTAACTGCTGGCGAAAGGACTGTGCTTGCGCCTCGGGTGATTACCGGCAAGACAACATCAGTAGCCGAGCCGATTGCTGCTGAGGTGCCAATGTCTGAGCCAACTTCCGCGAATGAGCGATTCTTGGCTTTCGTTGCTTCGGGCGTCAAAAGATTTTCTTGGGCAATGGTTGCAGCTTCAGTTGCCGCATATGCCGGCAGCCCGCGACCTATCGTTCCTGCTATTGTTTTTCCTTTGCTGGCAAACCTGCTCGCAGGACTGTACCTCAACACCTCGCCAAAAAAGGTGCCAAAATCTTGCTCGCTGAGGCCGGGCTTATTGACGTAATAAGGCACCTCGTTCCAGACAATGATCGGGTGCCCGTACTTGTCTGCGTATCTCCCGCCGTACCTGCTATCGCCCTCAAATGTCCTATGAATGACCTCAGCTTTTCCAAGGTCGTCTCGCGAAAAAATAATTTGCGCGTTGACGACGAGTCCTTCGAGAAAGCCGGGCGCGTCCTGCCCCATGTCAGTTAGCTCAGGGAGAAACGGAAACTCAATAGGAGTAGCGTCACCTGTGGCTGCGTCGTACAGCGTACTGGGCATGTTGGAAACAATTTCCATAATGCTGGGGTCGGCTTGATGCTGAAGTCGCTCTGACTCTTCTTCGGCAGCTTTGCTGGGAGTGGATGTCACAGTTCCCTTAAATCCCGGCGGCATTTCATCTAATGCCATAATGATTGACTCCTAGTCTTCCCAGCCAACGATAACAAAGGCAGGAGAATTATCTGGATTACTACCTACTAGCGGTTTCCCGGCCGCATCCCGGTTCATGAAAACCGCGCCTCGCGGAAGAGATTTCATCCACGTTTCTATTTCTTCGTCTGTCGGGTTGGCTTTGTCCATTCTCGCGAAGATGCCTCGGTCCCCAATTTCTTTGACTGCGGCCTTAACTTCAGTGCTTGTGTACGGCTTCCCTGAAGTAAGCATTTCAAGTTCTTTTTCGTTCATGTCCATCAGGTTGCGCTGCATTTTTTCGTAGACATACAGCGCAATATAGTTTGCTTCGGGGGTGTTGCCCAAAGTTGCGATGGCCCTTTGATATGCCTTAAATTCCATGTCAGACGTTGATCCAGACCCCACCGGACGCATTTTTGTTGCCAGCATATTTGACATGCCCACAATCATTTCTTGGCCAATAACTTGTGGATCATCGTATCCCATAAGTTGTGCAAACCCGGCCCTAAAAGGCAGAGACAGCTCAGTAAGCCTTCCGGTCTCGACCCCGCCCTCCAAAAGAAGGTACATTGCTCGTCTCACCTCGGGCAAGACTGTGGCAACCTTGCCCATCCAATCATTTTGGTTTTTTATAGTTTGCTTTATCTGAGCCGATTTCCACTCAGCGGACGGGGTTTTGTTCGCCGCAGGAGCATCAAAGGTTATATGCACGACCTCGTCGTTCTTCCACGTAATTCTTAAATTGGCGTAAGACCCATTGACTATGATTGGCTGGCCAATCATTGTCTCGTCTTCAGGGACCAGCTTCCTCCATGTCATTTCAAAATATGGGCTGTCCTCTGTCATACCCAACATTTTTATTGTCTTCTTGGCGTCTTGCTCTGATTGGTATACTGCCGGCTCCCCTCTGAGGTTTGTGACTCCGTTGGAAGGAGTCGGCGCTGGCTTAGTGCGCGTCCGATGAGCGTAAGCCTCGCGAGGGGTAAGCTGCACAATTGAGTCCTGCGGATAGTGCATGCCGCCAACAATCAACCCTTGCGAAGAGATTACCTTGTAGCCTTTGGTTTTATAGTCGTCGCCACTGTCTTTCGCTACCAACAAGTCGTATTCGTTGAGCATCTTGTTGGCTGCGTCTTGGTCTGTTTTGGCTAGCTCAAACGCTTTAATTGCGACCGCGCGGTCTTCTTTGCGGCGCTCAGCTCTTCTTGCGCTTTCTTCTTTGCTGTACTGGGCCAGTCCGGCACCCATTGACCTAAATGCTCCAGCAGATGGGTCAGCCGCCAACATGGCGCCGCCTACCGTAGAGGCCATGTCGTAAAACCGTTCCGACCGACTGCGCGGTTGTCGGGCATAAATGTTCCGAAGGGTCGGCGTGTATTTCGCAACGCCTTCTTCGATAGTAGGAACCTTGAGCCTGCTTCTGACATCAGATATTCGGGCTGAAATCGGGTCAGGCTGGAGCCCGGCACCTGAAAGGAGATATTGCAGCATCTCCATTTCATCCGGGAAATCGACCTGAACTGCTTTCCGTCTTTCTGCCTCCGGGTCTTCCGTCGCGCCGCCTTCGTTGTAGCCGCGAATTTGCTTTTCCATCTGGGGCCTGCCAATCGTCATCGGTTATCTGCGTCTTGCTCGGTATCCAGCAAACGGGTCGGCATTGATCATGCCTCCACCGGCTGCGCGCCTTGGCATCGAGTCTCTATACTGGGCTCTGCGCCTACGCATCTCAAGATCAGCCATCAACTGCTGGAGAGGATCGGGTTGCTTAAACGAATCCAGCCTGTCTTGCTGATTTCCCATCTCTTCCAGCATCTGTAAAACAGAGTCTGGGAGTTGGGGTTGCTCTTGATACTGCTGTTTAGCTTGTTCAAGCCGTTCTTGCTGGGCACCCATCTCTGCCAACATTTGCTGAACCGAATCCGGCATCGGGGGCTGCTGACCGGGCACCGGACCCGATAGAAGATCTTCTGCCTGCTGCTGGCCACTGAGCAAAGCGTCCTGCTGCTGGCGCCGGCGCTGAAAGTCATCGATTAGGGATACAGTGCCTTCCCGGCGCGGACGCGCCGGCGTGCTTGGCGTCCTGCCGCGCCGCTCAGGCATGTAACGAGCCCGCTGGTCTCGCACCTGAGATTGGGGTGAAGGCGGCCGGTAGCCGGGTTGCCCGCGTTGGGGCTCATAGCCAGTGCCAAGCCGGGAACCGCCTCCGCCGGGGCCTTGCAACGGTTCGCGTTGCGGCATAGGTTGCCCACCGGGGCCGAACCGAATTTGATCGGGAGGTGTCGGTAGCGGCGATGCCGCCAACGGGCCACCGGCCAAGTCCTCTTGCATGTTGAGCGATTTTTTGTATCGCGAGATCGCCGCATCTCGGGCGCGTTCTGTCGGGCCGTAGTAAAGTGGCTGGTAAGAATCTCGGACAGTTTGCTCTTCTACCATGCGCTGCTCAATGGCAGCTCGGTTGTCAGGCAGGCGGCGCTGTTCAAGAGGCGCTTGTCGTTGCCGTTGACGCTCTCGGGCACGTTGATCGCGGCGATATTGCGCTGCAATCATGCCCGGCTTGCTCCGCATCGGGTCATCAAGGGAGCCAACCGCTCCCCCAGCAGGCACCATCGGGCCAACTTCGCGCTCTATAACTTCTTCTCTCCGCTGTTGGCGGCGTGCATCAGCCGGAGAAATACGACGGCGACGTGCCGGCAAAGAATCGACACCGCCGCGACGACGGCGTCTGCGCCGGGTCATGCCACCACGTCTCATCATCAGAGGGTCGTTGTAATTCATCACAGGGCCTCCTTGGGCCATTCCGGGGGGAGGCGGGGTGAGCGCGCTCATGACCAGTCTTTGTGCGTTGGGCTTGCCTTCAAATGCCATGCCGGCAACCTCTGCCAGCGGATTCTGCATGATTTTCATCCATTCCATGCTCATCTTAATCGGATCGACAATTTTGGAGTACCGGTTCTCGACCGACTCAATTGCGCCTCTGCCTGCTCGCTCGGCTGGCGCCAACCTATCGATGGCCCGGCCAAACGGGTTTCTTGATGCGAGGTCACCAACCCATTCATCGCCCAAGTCAAGCAGACCTTCGATTCCGCCGGTGATTCTGCCGGTGCCGGGCAAGATGCTGAACAGTTCATTGAGCGCGCGAATCCCAGCAGTCGGACCAAATCTTGCCATCGCTCCCTGCACGATTCGGTCAATGAGGCTCATGTTTTGAGAAGCATCGACCAGCGCAGACTCCACCGAATCCGGCACTTCCGACTCAAGATTCTCGGCCAACTCCTCGGCCAACTCTTCAGCCATCTTTTCTTCATGCTGGGCCTGCTGAAGAGCAAGACCTTCGTTAATTTGCCGCTGGATGTCGTCCGAGATGCCGGTCTGATAGCCCTCGCCCTGCGTTAGTGAGCTGGGCAGCCCTTGCTGATTATCGAAAAACCCAATCGGCATCCCCGTCAAAAAGTCGATGCTGTTGGCAACATTCGGATCGTCTCGCGTTGCCGTGACTGTAATGTTTTCCATCGCAGGCTCTGTTATTTGTTACAGGGGCTATGAAGCTTGCTGCTGACCGTATCCCGCGTAGGGGTTCATGTAGCTGCCGAGAGCCCCGGCCGCGCTAAGTCCTACGCCAAGCCCCGCCTGAAGCGGATTAGCACCCGGCGTAAAGTCGGTCCTAATGCCGCTTGGGCCTGTTTGTTGGCCGGCCATCGAGACAAACGGCATCAAGGCCTGATATTGCATCAGCGGCGCCATCTGCGCCTGCTGCAGCATTTGCCGCTGCGCGTCGAGAATGTTTTGCTGGTAGCCTTGTTGCAGCGCGCCGATACCGCTCAACGCTGCGATGTCAGCTTGGTTGGCCGCCTGCATCTGCCCGCCCAAGCCTTGCATGAACCCGCCATAGCCCTGTTGCGCGCCAAGTCGTTGCGCGCCGGCGCTTCCGTAAACGTTTCCGAGATTGCCGTATCCTGCGGCGAGCGTGCTTGCGGTTCCCATCCCGGCTTGACCGGCTCCGGTGCGGGCGCCCATCCCGGCCTGACCAAGATTGCTAAGTGCGCCGGCAGCCTGCCGTTTAGCGGCTTGTTGCCGGCCAAATTCTCCCATCGCCGCGCTTTGGGCTTGTTGATGTCCTCGGCTGCGGATGCCGCCAATTTCTTTTGCCAGTCCACGCCCGACCGCTTCGGCCCGGTCGCCGGCAGCAAGGCCGGCCCTAGAGCCAAATGCGCTTTCTCCGCCCGACCCGATAGCTTGCGCGATGGCCTGCTGATCGGTGCGTGCCAACCCCTGCATCGCGTCGTCTACGGTTTGATCGACCACCCGCTGCTCATAAGGATCGTAGTAGTCCTGAGTCATGCTCTGATCGAACTCGCCCAAAGTGTCCCTGTAGAGACCTCTGGCTTCGTCTATGCCTCCGAGCGCATCCTGAAGGCCCAACATGCGTTGTGCTTCTTCGTAGCCTGCGGCGCCTTTCAGAGTGCTCATGCCTCTCTGGCCTTGCAGCAACTGCTGGTCGAGCCCGTAATCTAATGCGCCGATGCCACTGGCATAAGCGTCTCGCGCCTGCTCCAGAAACGGCTGCTGAATGCCGACATTTTTTCGCGTTAGATCAAACGCCGCCACCTGATCTGGCGTGAAGTCCGCGTACTCCTGACCTACGACGAGCGGCTTGCCTTCGTCATCGAAAAACGCGCTTTCTGCCGCAGCAAATGCGCCCGGAATAAAGCCGCCTTGTAGCGTGCCGGAGGCATCCGGCATGCCGTACAGAAGCTGGGCCATCCACGGGTCCATGCGCCGGTCTTCTCGCGAGACACTTGCCACATAGGCAGGAGCGTCAACTGCCGAATCATCTTCGACCTCACCGCCCTCTTGGTATCGGCGAATTAACGATGCTATTCCTCGGTTGTTCATGCCGTGGTCTCCGCTGGGGCTTCAGCGTGGCCGCTGAAAATATCCATCATTTTGTACATCAACTGGGTGCCCTGATCTCGGCTCTCTGAGCCGGATGGCGTCAGCGTGATGATGCCCCCGTCTTGGCTCATGTCGAATGCGCCCGCGCCGCGAACGGCTTGGCCTGTCATTACGAACTCACCATCTGACAACATGGCCGGCACCTCATCGCTGATCTCGGTGCCCTCTCCATCGATGCCGCCGTCCATCTCAACAAACTCAGCCGCGCTGACGTTGCCGCCGTTGGCGTAGGCCATGACGTGCCCGCCGTACCGTCCGGTTGCGGTCTCAGGCTTGCGCCTGCCGCCGCTTAAAGTCGGCATGGTGTTGGCGGGCAGCAGCCCAAACTCAACCGGGTTGGCCCGGCCGCCACCTTCTCTGCGAGCTATCTCATCGGCGATGTTGTATCGCCCGTAAGCATCCATCTGCGTTAGGGGAATGAGCGGCACGCCCTTTTGGTCCTTGGCCTCGTCATAGGCCAGCTTGGCCAATATGCCGGCGATGCCCAGCGGCAACAGATTGCTCAGGGCGCCACCCCCTCCGAACAGGCTGCCCAGCCCGCTGCTCGTGCCAGCCTCGTTGCTGCCAAATAGAAAATCTTGCACTCGCCCCGTGGAGTCGAACCCCAACTGGTCGTCAATAAACTCCGACAGCACATTCCCTTGCCCGGTCGGATTGAAGAAGGAGGCAGAAGGAAGCTCTAACTCTCGCAAAATTTCGCCAGCAGCCATGTTTTGAAATTCTAGGTCATCAATGCGATCCGCCATGGCCGGATCAAGATCAGCACTTGCTCTAATATTTGCCAAAATCTCTTCATCAGTGAGTCGCCTCTCTCCTGAGAACGTGGCGCTTGTGCCGAGATCGTAAGCCTCGCGAAGAAACTTGGCAGGGTCTCTCAGGTTTTTGAGGCCGCCATACATTTCTAAGCCGGTGTCTTTGAAGCTTCCGCCGATCCCTTCAAGCAAGCCCATAATGCCGTCGCTTCCGGCACTTCTAGCTTGAAGGGCGCCAAGGTTGTCAAAAAGCGAACCGCCCCCCGTCGCACCTGTCAGTGCAGCTACTGCTAGAAGCGGATTGGTATCGCCCTTAACAGCGTCGTAAACGGTGCCGGCTTTTGAGGCGATCGCAGCCAATGGCTGCCAAGGCCCCGGGATAAACTGAGCAACCTGCGCGACGGGTCGAACAATTTTTTTGATGGCCTTCTTCGCCGACTTCCTCGTTTTTTTCCACCAGTCGCCGACGCCAAACTCTTCCAAGCCGGTGATAGGGTTAAGCGAGGCGATGCCGCCTCCGACTACATAAGCCTCCGGGTCCAGATCGACTTCCGCAAATCTTCGCCCGACCGCTCGCTCAAACTCGGGATCGCTCATCATCCGGGTCGGCAAGACCACCTCTCCGGGGGTCAAATGCGCGAGGGTCGTGTCCTCTCCGCGACCGGCTTGTGACAGTTCAATGGCCATATCAGCCAGAGGCGCTTGCGATCCAACTACAGCCGACTCGGTCAGGCCCTTGAGGTATTCGGACTCGCCTTGGTCTTCTACAAGTCCTTGTGCCGCCATCAGCCCGTCGATCGCGCTAATAAGCGCCTCGTCAGGTGGCGCGGGGTTCTCTTCAACCGCCTCGATCTGCATCATGGATTCCGGCGTCGCGAGTTCTTCGACCATTTCGTCGCCAAAAACTTCGCCGCCTGCACGCATAGCGATAGGCTCCTCGGGTTCGTCTGCCATCAGGGAGCTGATTCGTTGTGCTAGAAAGGTGTTCATGAAATGGTCACCGTGACTGATCCTACGCTGGCTGTCGCACTTACCCCGGTCGGATAAGTTTGATGAGAATAGAGGTCTCGGAAGGAGCCTCCGTCCCACGCCTGATGGATCTGGGTTGTCGAATTAAAAATAATAGCGCCTGTCGCGAACGAATGCTCACTGATTTCGGTAGCATTAAAATGGGGTGAAATCGTGTAATCAATCGACCCTAAGTTAATTTCCAGCACTCGCACAAGGCGGTTAAACGTATCTGACTGAACATCACCAACGGATGCGAGCGGCAGGCGCGTTTCAAGTAATTTGCTCACCGCCGGCCACTCGGTTGGAGTTCGATTCGCGTGCTGCCGACTCGCCATTTATAACCGAGCTGGCTGTCGCCGTCGTCATCGGACTCAAAGCGAAAAACTACCTGCCGCGCGCGCGACCGAAGGCTGTTGTAGGTGGAACTTTCCGTGATTTGAGTTGTGCTGTCAGTTGTCAGGGATTGGCCGGGGAAATCTCTTCGCTTCAACACCACATTCATTGCCGGGGTCGTAGACACGCCGGGCTCAATCACAAATTTGGTGTCTGGGATAATTTTTTTAATGAAGCTAAAGTTTTCTCCGCTTGAGACATCTAAGTCGGCAGACTCAGCAAACACGTTAGTCATGGCCGCGCCGTTGTCGTCAAATCCGGTCTCGTGCTGAAAAAGACAATTTTGGCTGTCGGCTTGAGCGCCGGCCAAAGGCACATCTTCCACACCGGCGTCCTGCCATCCGTATCTGACGAGCGAGCCAATTGACCAGTTGTTTTCTTCATAATTGAAAATGACGTATCTGGAAACCTCTCCCGTTCCATCGGTTATAGAGGGGTAGAAGAACCAGACCTCTCCAAACTCGCTGTTTGTGCCAAAGAAACATTTGAAAGACTGGCCCTGATCGATGTCCTCAAAGACATATTCCTGAACGGTGCAAGGCAGTTTTTGAACCGAGCCGTTATAAAAATAGAAGCCGGTTTTGGAAGCAAAATAAACGCCATTCGGCGCATTTGTCGCGCCCTTTGGAGAGATCAACCCTGCGCCTTCGTTGACGAGGTTCACGGCAAACGTCAGCGGAGGCCCAATGAAATTCATCGAGTAAAGCGACGTGTCAGTCCATATCAGAATTTCTTGGCGGGACTTAACGGCCCCGACAATGAATGATCCGCTCGACAACCGAACAGATCCGGCCGTGTTGGTCGAGGTCGGCTCAAACTGAAGCTCATTTTCTTGCGTCGAAAACGCAACCAACATCGGATCAACGACGTTGGTGCGGAGGTTATCGACAATGGGGTCGGCGCCTAGCACCACTAGGTGCCGGTCGGTTTCTGAGGTGATAACTTGCAAGCCCACCGTAGGCACTAGGTTGGCCCCGGAGGTTGTTGCAAGTTCTGCCGCCCGAACCGTAATGCCGCTGTTCTCAACCCACCTGTAGATGCCGGCGCCGCGCACGTTGATAATTAAGTTTTCGCCGTAATTGTCGTGCGTCCATGTTCTTAGCTGGTTGACCGCACTGATTGCGCTTGCAGAGCCAAACGTGCCAGAGCCCCATGTGCCCAGTCCGAAACCTGATCCCTGCACATACGTGTCGAGGCCAACATTGATCTGGTAAACGCCGACCACGCTGCTACCGCCGTTGCCGCTGTCGCTGCTGTTTGCGGTGACCGTGTCGCCATCGGTATCTTTGGCGGTGATCGTGTAAGCGTTCGCACTTGTGACGAGGTCAATCTGATATTCCTGATTCAGAACTTCGGCGGTGACCAGTCCGCCTAGACTGGCAGCTCCAGAAAACGTGACGTAGTCGCCGTTGACCGCGCCATGCGCCGTGTCGGCTACGGTGACCGTAGAGCTGCCGTTTGTAGCGGCGAATGTAACGTCACCGGCTGACGTGGTCGCCCGAATCGGCGTCACATCATTATAGATGCCGCCTTCCTCGACGTAGTATTTTGAGGTCGTTCCAATGCCGATGTAGCGCGTGCCACCCAAGCTGATCCACGAGTGAATTGCGCGAGCGATGCCAAGAAAATAAGCACTGCCCTCTTTGCGCCACCCACCAATCTTTTCAATAGCGCCTTTGCGGAAGCGCACAAGATTGGCGTTGACCCAGCCGCCTTTTGCGGAGTAATCGGTGCCCTCCCGATTCACTCCGGGCTGAAAATCGAGCTGCTGAAGCGGCATATCAGGCGAGCCTGATGATGGCGCCCGTGGCAGTCGGCGAAGGAAACACAACCGTAAAGTCGCCGGCCGTGGAGGTCTTGTCGCCGCCAAAATCTATCGCGCAGACTGCTTTGTCGCTTTGCGTGTCGTTATAGATCAAACACCCGCGCGCAGTGACCGTGGCAGTGCCAAAAGTCAAATCTGCGAAGTCGCATACAGCAGTGGTGCCCGACGTGGTCGGCGTCACAGACGTAAGCGCAGAGCCGCCGGCCGTGTAATTCGTGCCGCTGGCCTGACCCGTGGTTACGTAGGCGGTGGTGCCTGCGCCAAGCGTGGCGCTAGACGTGTATAGCGCGAGCTTAAACGAGTTACCGGAAGAGGCAGTAAAATTGTGCGTTCCAACCAGCAATTCTTGCTTGAAGCTAGTCGCGATTGCAGAGGTAATGGCCATAAAGCATCCTAAAGTTGCTTAATAACATCCGCCATATCGGCGTGGCCTTGACTAGCCAACAAACCTCTTATCGTGACTCGGTCAGATGCCACCGCAGAGCGGACACCTGCCAATATTAACTGGTACACCTGTTCTCTGAAAGCCTCAGCCTGAAGCCTGATATGCGGGTCAGCCTCGGCTGAGATTCCCACAATTTTATTAGTGATCTGGGTCGCCCAAAACTCGGGGTCGTGGCCTCGATTTTCGGTGGTCGAGACCATCACATTGCCCAGCTTAAAGCTCGCGTCGCTCATCCTTTGTAGGGCTCTGGCGCAGACGGCAAATCAACGGTTTGAAGGTTGTGTTTTTCGACCATGTCGGCAAGCCTCGACTTGTGGCAAACCACCCACTGCCCAGCCGGGTCAGGCATCGCTACCACCGGGTCGTCCAGCCGATGATACCCGTACAAACGCTCGTCAATCTCGACATTGCTGTCCAGCAGCGAGGATCGGGGGCTGGTGCCTATGCCAATCCCGGCTTCGATGCATTTGCAAATCCAGAACTCAACGCAGGCTCGGCCGGCCTCAGCAAAATGCAGGTTGTGCTTGTAAGAAAAGTCCATGCCAAACAAGTCCATGTGTTTGACTTTATTGAACAGGCCAAACGCAATGGAATACGACACGGTCGTGTTGAGATAGGCGCATCTGGTGGTTTCAACGACTTCAGCAAGCGGGTATTCGACAATCGCCGGAACGCGCTCGTCCATCTCGCAGGAGTAAATCGGCTTGTCAAAAGTCGGCAGCAACCGGCGCATGACATCGGTTTGGTTGCCGGCATCCTCTGTATCGAGGTATCGACTCGCCGGGTCCATCATGAAAACGCGGTCGCACTCAAAGACGGACAAGGCGCTGTTGATGCACCAAACTTCGTCCCACTGTTTTGAATTTTCTACTGAGATTACATAGTCGATTTGGGACGCACCCAAACCGATAATCGAAATCTTTTTCCCTTCAAGGCTTGGGTCAATAGGCACTAAGAGATTCCTGTACGTAGCATGTCATATCGGAACTCGTCTCGGGTTTCGCGACCGGAACTCAAGTTCCGCATACGCTCTAAACCTTCCTTAAAACGAGTTTCAAATGTGGCAATTACGTCAGGAGTTTCTTTGAGAAAGAGAGCTGCTTCCACTAGCGTGCCGTACAGCAAAGGATCGGGATGATCCGTAGATAGTACCGTTGTGCCACTGTCCCCCTGAGCCGTCAATGATGCCGGTTTATAGAGGTAATGAAGCTCGACGGTGTAACCGCTGTTTGGGACAGGTGACAGCTCAAAAGCCGTGTTGTCGAACAGCGAATAATACTTTGGCCGCCCCGTCGTCGTAGTCGTCGGGCTGAACTCCTTGATAAAGCTGGGGTGCTTAAAATCAAGGTAGTAATACTTGCTGCTGTCGATCACCGCTAATGAGAAAGGTGCATAAAAATCGCTAGGCGTTGCCAAAAAACGATTAGACGCCGTTAAAGCGCCTTGCACATTTTTACGTTGCTCAGGCAGTTGAACCGACTTGAAAATCCGGGCCTCGGCCTGCTGGATAAACGTGTTCAGATTGTTGTTGAAGGTCGTTTCGCTGACCTGCAAATAGTCTTGAACAGTGCTTTTCAGTGTCGCTAACGTGAAACTCATGTAATCGTAATCTCCACGGTGCCGACACTAGCAGTGATTTCAAAGGTTTGCAAAATTGTGCCCAGTTGTCCAACGCCCACGTTCGTATAAACCGTGAACGCCGTGCCGTCGCGTCCATCGGAGCTAGGGTCAGGTCTTGGGTCTTTCAGCGCCTGCGGGTCGAGCGGCGTTGGTTTCCGCTCTAACTGAGGGTGCTTGGGGCTCCACTGATCGGGGCCAACCAGCAACCCATCCCACGTTTTTTTCATATCGCGCAGGCGATAGCGAAACCCCGTGATGTCACAGATTCCCCACGCCCGTTTGTTCGATGCAAACGACATCAGGCGATGTTGTAGTTTCTGAGGTCAGGCGACACGCGGAAGCTCGCGCGCTCCTCGTCTTGACTGAGGGCGCGATCAAATTCTTCCTCGTACAGGGCTTTCAACATCTGTACGCGGTCTGGCGCTTTTTTCAGCGCAATGTAATAAGCGAGCCCGGCAGCAAGACACGGATAGAACCGAAACGGCACCTGCATCGTATTTGCACCGGCGTCTGCATCGTCCATTCGGGTTAGCGCGTTGACGTAAATCGTGTAGGTGCTGCTCTTGTCCGGGGCCGGCCAGACCGTAATCGTTGGGCTCAGAAGCTTGTTCACGTAGAACTGGTTAGGCTTTCCGGTCGTGCTTTTGGTCGCTACGTGGCTGTACTCTGCGCGGCTCATCCGGCTAAGCGGCACGTCCGTCGCAGTGCCGCCAATCGTCTCGCGAATGAAAACGTCAAGCACATCAATGGTTGCCGTGGGCGTGGTGCTGTCCACGTCATAAACCGTCGTGTCGGCAACCATCGGTATGGTCTTTTGAGCCACAGTCCATTGGTTTAACCCACGGTTTGACCACTCAGCCAACATCAGGTTAAGAGAGCGCGTAGCGGTTTTGAGGTCGTAGCCTGTCCTCAGCTCAAGGCCGCACCGCTCAAAGGCCTCCTCGACGTAATCGGCTACGTCCAGCTCAAAATCCTTACTTCCGCTTACCGCCATCTGGTTTTCCCTCCGCGTAGAGGTTGTCGAACACTTGGTTTACATCCAACGTGTAGTCTAGGTCGGATTTGGAATAATGAATATGCTGAGATGGCTTAAATTCAGGCGCTCCGCTACCCGTTTCAAACCACGCCGGATGCGTAACCCGGACACGATTGTTTGGCAGCGCGACAATATTTCCCGTCCAAGGTCCAGCATCAAGTAGCTCCAAAACGTGCGACTGTTTGTGCTGAGCCGGGTCATCCGCAATCTCATTTTCAGCATAGTCAACCGTAAAATAGTACCTCGCCGGATACATCTCTCCATCAATCTTTGCCAGCCACGGGCACGGTGTTGCGCGATCCAAAACGTAGACCGCATGGTTATGGCTAGAACAATCCCAAGGCTGTGCAGCCCAAACCGGCATTGGCTCCGGCCAATCTTCCAACGGCGTATCGCCCACCAACGCAGTGATTGGCATGCGTGCCCACATCGCTCCGCCAAGGACGTTTTCTTCATCGTCGTCATCGTAGGTCTCAGCGCCAGTAAAAATAAGCTGGAAGCTTAAACACCTCGTCGGCATTGTCGTGACAGCGATAGCCATCGCGTGGACAAACTCGCCGTGAAATTGCTCGTGGTTGTGCGTGTACTCCTTTCTCACCCAGCACTTAAAGTGCGGGATGTTCGACTGCAAATACGCCACTACCTACCGTAAAGCCCAGTGTTTTTTCTGCGAGGCGGCGTAAATTTTTTGCCGCCTTTGGCTGCGCCTTTTGTTTTCATGGCGCCGCCCTTGGCGTAACCTTTTGTCTTCATAGCTCCGCCGCTGGCGTAGCCTTTTGTTTTTTTCTTCACAGACCCTCCGGTTGCTGCAAATGTCGATACGTTAGTCGGTTTGCCTCCGACCCCCTGCTTCTTGGCTCGCTTTCTCTTAACCGCAGAATCAATCTGCGATTTTGACATTTTGTTAGCCTTGGCTGCCGGCACACATTTCGGGTAGCCACGCTCAGATTTTTTTGCACTGCTGCGCCCGCATGCCTTAAACCCACCGCCTTTCTTGGGTGCGGAAATATCAACCCAGTCCTCCGAAAACCACTTTTTGAGGCCTTCCCTAGCCACGAGGCACTCGCGTCTTTTTTTGTTTGGCGGGCATAATCGCGCCACAACCGCGCGCTTGAATTTCAACCGACCCGCCCAAGTTCATTTTCTTGCCTTTATATTTGCCGCCCATGTTTTTGTACTCTCGCACCATATAGGCATTGGCGTAGGCCGAAGGGTAAACGTCAAATTTTCGCTTAGCCTTAGCTTTCGCCTTGGCGTACAAGGCCGGGTTCGCCACATTGTCGGGAGCTTTAGCCATCAAAAATACATTCCTTGTCCGCCCCGGCCGCCCCGACCGCCCCGGCCAACATCTCGCTCGACAACGGTTCTTCGCGACGGCGTTGCGCGAACCGTCTCTGGCAAGAATGCTTCAGCCTCTTCGGGCAAAGGGGTAAACAACATTGTTTCGGCCGGAAGAGTTACGTCAATCGAGCTTGAGGTCGGACCACCGAAGCTTATTGCATTCGGCTCGGTTGCGGCCGGCTGGGTTGCGGCCGACTGAGCGGCAAGCGAATGCATAAGGGGCTCTTGCCCAGTGTATTGGTCGAACGGGTCCATCCCAAAATCAAAACCGGTTCCCGGCGCGCCAATTGAATTTAAGATTTCATCCGCAGACATCGTCGTGTAATCCACAGGGTCTGGAGTAGGGGCAGGATCAGGAGTAGGGGTAGGGGCAGGATCGGGAGCAGGGGCAGGATCGGGAGCAGGAGCAGGTTCAGCGGGCGCGGCCTCCACCGCGTCCAATCTGGAAATAACGTCAGCAATTTGCTGCTCTAGTGGACTCAAATCTTGAGCCCTGTCCTGCGTAATGCTACTGCGGAGACCTTCCAAGTCGGGGGCGTCTGGAATCAAGCCCATCAATTCAGCTCGCAACCCTTCCAAGTCAGGGGCGTCTGGAATCAGGCCCATCAGCTCAGCCCGCAATGCCTCGATGTCGGGCATATCTGGAATCAGCCCTTTAAGCTCTTCGCGCAAACTGTCAATCATGGATTGCAGTTCAACAGAGTCGTCAGGAAGGTCAGCTATTATCTGGGCGACTAAAGCCTCTTGATCCGGCATCGCCTCGATCAGATCTTGGCGAAGCTCCTCCTTGAGCAGATCAGGGTCAATGTCTGTCGGCTCAGGTATGCCGGCAAGAATTTCTTTCCGCAAATCCTCTTTCAGCAAATCAGGATCGATAGCGGGGCCAATCAACGCCTCTACGCGAGCGATCTCGTTTGCAATCCTCTTGACTTCCTCATCTGCCCCGCGCTGATCTTCATATGAAGCTTTCTTAGCATCTTCAAATTGTTTGACGAGGCTCTGATACTGATTTTCAAGCCCCTCGTAGTCCATTTGGACCGAACTCATGGCCTGATCAAGATCCCTGTCCCGAAACGCTTGGAGGGGATCATCCGGCCGAGCGCCCCGATTAAACGCCGGCCGGTTTAACAGATACTCCGCTTGGCCCTTGTAAGGACTGACGTAATCCGGCTCATCGACCGTAATTCCCATCGGCATCCGGCGAAAAGGGTTGAACTTAAACGGATTGAACTCAGCCACCGGTCTACTCCTAACTACCACTTCACCTTGTTTGCCCAGTATGCGGCGCTCATTTTGCCTTTTGCAATATTCTTACCATGACGGGCCTTGAAGCTGGCCCGTTTCTTCTTCATCTTTTCAGACTCACCCTTCTTCGGCTTACCGGCAGTGCTTGCGCCCTGCTCACCAAAACGAATTAGTTTTAGCTTATGTCCTTCCTGCGCTAAAACCATGTGAGACTTTTTTGGATGCTTCGGAGTACGCTTAGGCTTATTTACCCCAGATAGCCCATGTTTTTTCAGCATATTTGCTCTGCGTGTTTCATGTGCCATATGCGTGCTTAACCCATCATCATCGGATCAACTTCTTAACGTCCTTAGTTGTCGGCATCAATAAGCCTTGATCAACTCCAGCACGATCATGTACGTGTCGCCTGATCCCGCGCCCACAGTCGTAAAATCAAGGTCACCCGTCACGCCGCTGCCGGCGTTATTGGGTATCCCTGAAAAATCGCTGTAGTCGTGGTGACCGGTGCTGTCCTCTGACAGACCGATAGCCAACACGTTACTGGTCGCGTCAAACTCAATTTTTACGCTCATGCCCGTACACTGCCACCAAATTTTGTTGATGGTGACCCCGGTGCATGTATCGCCGGCGCTGTTAGCCGCGAGCGCAGAAACGTCAACTTTTTTTACAGCAGACTCACCGGAGCCGTCAGAGGCGTTGGTGAACTTCAGGACGGCTTTTCGTTCGCCGTCCTGAATTGTCTGGCTAGTTACGGCGTCAGCCATAAGTCACCTCTCTATTAAGCGTCGGCAAACGGCGTTACGAGCGTGCCAGAACCGAGAGTCAACCCCTCGACAGCGTATTTTGCGCTGGCAATCGCTGTGACACGAATAATTGAGCCGGCGATCCCGCCTTTAGTGCTGCCGTTCAAAGTGATCACGTCATTTGACGCGCCACTGATAAACGTCTTGCCCGTGGCGTCGCTGACGCCGGTGTAGATGCCTCCGACGAATTTGTCGGTGCCGTCCGTCAAGATGTCCATGTCCGTTGCGGCAGTCACGACCACAAACGTAAATGAAGCCCCCAGATTGTTTAGCTGGTTGGGGTCGTCGTCGCTGTCAGGAGCGGTGGCCACAATGGTGGGCAGCGTAAATTTTCCGTCAGCGTCGTTCGTCAGCAGGGTCTTCCCCGCGTGAGCAGCTACCGTCAACGTGGTGTCGGCCGTCAGACTGACAACAGCAGCGTTGCCTGCGGAGATGAAGCCGGCCAGAGATTTAACCGGCCCAGAAAAGGTTGTTTTTGCCATGAGTCCCTCTTACGAAGAGATTTTGCCGCGCGTCGTCGTAAGCGTCCGCTGGGTCGGTCGCTGCGGCTAAATTTTCCCAGATGTCAAAGGCAGTTTAGCCCAGACGCACACGCAAAAAAAAGGGGGCCAACGGCCCCCTCTTCCCAAACTCAAAAAGAGTTTACGCGCCTTGACTACCGTAAATACCACGCCAGTCCGACCACCCGAACGAGTAACGCTCGCGAGCCTTATAGCGGATGTTTCCGGTGCTAAAGTCCGGCTCCATGCTGTTCTCCATCGCTGTGCGCTGGAACATTTTCAGGCCTTCGCCTGTCTCAGTCACCGTTGTCAGCAGGAAGAAAGCATCCGGGTCAGCCAGATAGTGGTTGACCGTATAGCCGCCGGGCAATACACCCGTGTTGCGGATCGCGTTCACGTCGTTGTCGGCAGTTCCCGGTCGCAGCGTAGAGTTCATGATCCGGTCTGCAACAAAAACGAGTTGAGGGGGAACGACCAGCTTAGTCGCCTGAACAGAGATCGTAAGACCCTTGTCGTCTGTGAATGTGCTGATGTCGATCAACGCATCTTCCAAAGACGTTTCGTTCAGGTCGGCCATTGTCGTGGCGCGGTTGGCGGCAGTGCCACCACCAGCCAACGGGTGAGCCGTGTTGATGAGCGACACACCATCGCCGCCGGTGTAGCTTGAGCTGAATGCATTATTCAGAACGTCTGCACCTTTGACTTCTTTCGTGTTGCTCATCGAGCGGGCTAGGGCCTTCACGTAGCGCTTGCCCAGCGAGTCGTATAGGTTATCCTCGACGGCCTCATCGGTCAGCGCAAACGCTAACGCAATTGTTTCATGCGTGTAGCGGGCGGTGTAGGACTCAGATGCATTGTCAAATACAACGCCCTGTCCTTCAGTTTTAGTCGGGGCTGAACCGAAACCGGTGATCAGCACCTCCTCTTCAAACGCGCGAGAAGAATCTTCAATTGCGTAGATGTCTTCGTACTCGCGCTCATAAGAGTCGTAGCTCAAGCCAAACAGGCTGTTCAGGCCGGGCTCAAGTTCTTTCGCGAGTTGTGCTCTACTTATCGCCATTTTTTAAGCCCTCCTTTAAGCTAAGCCAGCGCCTTTCACGCCCATAATGTGGTTCTGAATCACCACAAGTACGTTCGTGTTAGCGCTCGCTACGTCTGAGTTATCGGGATCTTGGGAAATGTCAATCGCCTTTAACGGCAGCGTTGTTGCTGTCGCGCCAGTCGTGACATCCAGTTCCATGTTGGAACTCCCGGATGAAGTGTCGCCCGTTGTAGATTGATCGACAATGTCAAAATTGCCAAACAGGTCTGCAACAGGGAACGTGTCGTCGGCTTGAATGCTGAAAACGACATTTGGATCATCAATCACAAACGCGATGATGTCGTCGGCAACAATAGAGCCGGGGTAGTAATTTTTGTACACCTGCCCACCGGTGGTGGGGTCCGTATATTGGCAGCCGTTGAAAACGCCTACCACGGGCACAGTTGAAGAAGCCGCTGCGCGCCCAACGACGCCGGCTGTCAACTGCTTGAGCAGATCACCCTGAAAGATCGCGCCGGATGTGTTCGATGCGATGCGGTAGCGGCTCTGCCCCCCACTATACGGAGCGCCGCCCATCATGCGGGAAGGCCTCAAACCAAACGCGGCATCTTTATTTGCCATGAATAGCTTCTCCTAGAGGTTAATTTTTGCCAAACGAAACGCGACTGTCTCTGCTAGGTTCGTACCGAACATAACGGCTGTCGCCTCGGGATTCGTTAAACATAGTGTTGTCTAGCGCTTCCTTCGCGTCTTGAGCTTTACCGGCGTAGTAATCGGTTCGTTGCTCAACCATCGATGTCGGGATCTTTGCCAACAGCAGACCTTCGCAATAAACGACGCCTTCATTTCTACCGCTGTCCATCGTGGGAAGCTGCCATTCAGGCGGCAAGTCGGAGCCACGCACCAACTCAAAACCTTCTCGGAGACGACGCGAAACATTCGCGCGGTCTTCAGTTCCCATCATGGACTCTCGAATCCACCTATAAGTGAATCCCGGGGGCGGGGGCGGGGCTTCTAAGTCCCGCTGAGGACGCCAAGTCTTTTCGCGAGCATCTTTATCGTGCGCGTCGCTTTCACGGGTGGATCGGGTTGCCATATTTTCTATGCCTCTCGTTGAGCAATTTTCTGTTTTTCCAGTGCCACACGCTTGAGCCAAACTTCCTCACTCATGTTGTGTGGTTTGAGTCGCTGGAGACGTTCCAATTCGCTCTGCGAAAATTTAACACCACCGTTCCGGCTGCCTCGTGTTTGTGCCCGCCCTCTAGGGGAGGAAGCGACTCTTTGCACGCCGGGTCGCTGTCCATTTTTAGGCTGTTCATCGGCAGACGATCTGCCAACAATTTCAGGATAAGCTTTTTTCAAGCGCGAATCCAGAGCGCCATAATAATCATCAGAATCCAACTCGTAGCCTTCGCTGACCAAGCTGTCGTGGATGTGACGAGCGTAAATGGTCGCCTCCCAGTTGTCTTTGTCGTCACGATCTCCAAACCACTGATTCTGTGAGTGCCAGTCCAAGGCCTCTTCTGTCGGCTCTGGTCGAGCCTGTTCCTGTGCCTGTTGGTCATCCTGTTGATAGGCTTGGTAATTCTCTGGCGCATCTTGCTGCAAAGGCTGCGCTTGCTGCTGGACCTGCTGGGCGTATTGCGACTTGGCGGTCTTTAACCTCTCTTTTTTGATTGCAATGTCAGTTTTGAGCGAATCGGCCTTGCTCATCAGGCCAGCATCGTTAGACGATACAGCGCGCTGGTAGATGTCATTGACTTGAGACTCTTGCGCTGCAAGCTTCTGCTCTTCGCTGTCCAACACGGTTTGTTGCTGGGTCGCCGCATACTGGCGGTATTGCTGAAGCTCGGCTTCTTTTTGGTAAGCCAGTTGCTCAAGTTGCTGCGCGCGCGCCTCAGCCTCTCTGTTCTTCCGGTTTAGCTTATTGATCCGCTTGCTGACACTTTTAGTGTACCGGTCAAGCTCATCTCCATCTGAAGATTGGGCGGCCTCGGCCGGATCATCAACAATCTCAATGTTGATCTCTTCCTCTTCAGGTTGAGATTCTGCTGAAGCGTTGTTTTCAATCATCATAGGTAGCTCAGGATGTCGTCAGGGTTAAGGATGGTGCCGATGACCTCGTCGTCGTTAATAATTCTGACTTCGCCGCCGTCTTCCAGCTTAAATCTGGCACCAGCGTAGCGACCGATGAGAACCCACTGCTTCTCTTGACACCACGCCTCGCCAAACTTTGCTTTGTCGCCGTAGCAGAGCGGTCCCATCTTGACCACGTAAGCCACTACGGTAGCGAGGGCTTCTCGGTCAACGGTTTCCTTTGTCAGCGCGATACCGCCCTTGCTCAAGCCTTTGCCCGCATAGGGCAAGACAAGCATCCGCCAACCGGACGGGTCCGGCATTCTCTCAATCGCTGATTTTTCGAGCAGCGTCGGGTCTAGCACCCGTTCATCTGGGGCAACGTAAGCGCCTTCGGCGCCAGCCTGAGTCATGCGTCTGAATCCTTGAAATGCTGCGATATTTCGCTTTCGATCAAGTTTAGCGCAACCAGCTCGCCCTGCAAACTTTTGTAGTGCTCTATATCTTTTAGCAGTCCGTCCATGAGAGTGCCGCGAATTAGTTCCCGGCGATCCTCAATGACTTTTTTGATCTTCCCCGCCAGATCAATGTCGTCCATCAAGCGCGCTCGTAAAAGTCGAGGCCCTTAGTCGCGGCACCGGTGCCTTTGGTGCGAACTTTTTTCATTTTTACTTTTAGCTGGCCGACCGAGCCGCCATTCTTCATGCCCTTAGCTGTTTTCATGGCAATAGCAACGGCCTGTTTTTGCGGCTTCCCTTCTTTTTTAAGAGTCTTAATGTTCTTGCTGATCGCTTTCTGGCTTTTTCCTTTCTTGAGCGGCATTACTTTCTCCTAAAGGGTGATTTTTTTGACGCCGGCTTTTTTGCTTGCGCTTTGGCTTTGGGCGCAGCTTTGGCCTTGGGCTCAGCTTTAGCCTTGGGCGCAGCTTTGGCCTTGGGTTCAGGAGTTGCCGGGGCGTCTCCAGACTCAATCCTTTTAAGCTTTTCCGCAATCCTTGCGTCAGAAGCGGCTTTTTGAGCAACGGCTTTTTCCATCGCCATCTGCATTGCAGAAGCCTCAGCTTGTCGCTCAAGCTGTTTTATTTTCTTCAGCTCTTTTTGCCGTTCTAAAATATAGCTGGTTGTCACATTAACCTCCGAATTTTTGATTCAGCTCAAGCAGTTTCAGGTCAGCCTGTTGCTTTAGCCGGTCAAACGCCAAGTCCATCTTATCGTCACTAATTTCTTTAGACATGGCGATACGTTGTTTTTGAATTTCGTTTTCAAGCAGCTTTTCTTCTGCCCGGGCAGCTTCTTTGGCCTCAAAGTTTTCCTGATCAACTTTTAGCTCTTGCGCGCGTAAATCAAGCTCTTGCTGCCTAATTTGAACCAGAGGGTCTTCCTCGTCGCCTTGGCCAATAGACAGTAAAAAGTCCTGAACCAATTGCGCCAGAATAGGCGCGGAAAACTGTTCCTGCTGAGTCATGATCTGAGACAGCATCATCTGGGCCTGCTGCGGCGGCATCTGTCCAGAATTCGCCGCCTGCTCAATCTGTTGTTGTTGCTGAACAAGCTCAGGCGGCAACTGGTTTTGGGCCATTTGAGCCGCCATAAATTGCAGGTGCTGCATGCAATGACTAATAATGCTGGCCTGAACAGCAGGATTTTCTTTGACAACCGTCGTCAGGAAAAGATTGCGGTGAGCATCAACGTGAGCTTGATGATTTTGAGGCGCAAAAGCCTGAGCGGGGGCACCCATCATCAAGCCGCTGTTCTCCAACCCGGCATCTACAGGCATCGGTGGTTGGGGCTGGGGAGGCGGCTGCAAAAGACTTTCCACATTATCTACGCCTAGCGCCGCATACATCCGCCGATAGGCTTCGTACATGCCCATAGGGCCGTGAATTTCTGGGTTTGACTGCACCATCTGGAGCAGTTCCTGCGCCATCGTTATGCGTTGCGATTGGCTAAAGATGTTGGGGTCGCTAACTGGAATGATGTCTACGCGACCATCAAAGTCCTGACCTTTTACCTCTTGCGGACCCGTTCCGGTCTGATAGGGATAGACCGGGGGCAGATAATCGGCAAAAACCGTCGCCAGCAACTGAAACTCAATGCGCTGGCTGTAGTACAAACGCTTGTGAATCGCTGACATTACTTTGGTGCCGCGCTCAAGCAACGCTACCGTAGTACCCACCGGCATGGCCTGATTCATGTCGCCGACATTCATGTCTGCAATCGAGGCAAACCGCTTACCAGATTCGACCAGAAGCCCCAGCAGCGACATCAAAACATTACTAGGCTCTTTGATCGGAAGCGGGATCAGGTTTTCCCGCAGCGAAGCTCCGGTCGTATCAATGTCCCTAAACTCGCCGGGCTGAAGCGGATCATCTTCATCCCTAATCCGCATGCCGCGAGCCTTAAAGCCGGCAGGCAAGTTCGCCAGCGTTCCCGCATCGATTAACTGTCGAAGAATGCTGGTGCTGGCTTTGGCCAAGCCGCCAATCATGTGGCTCAAACCAAGGCCATAAAACCCAAGCCCCGGCAGAAACTTGTACTGCACAAAATAGTTTATCTTTTGCCGCAGCGGGTCTTGTTCTTTGTAATTTCTCCGCACAGACAAAACTTTCTGAGACTGATCATCGATCGTGACAATGTACGGAAGCTTCAGTCCGGAAGGCTCTCCATCTGGGCCAATGTCCTCAAACCCGGGCAGGTCCAAGATCGTGTGAACCTCATACACGGTCCTGTCCCGGTCCTCAGAGTACCCCGGTGACTGACCTTCAATTTTGTCAATCTCCTCGTCAATTTCGTCCCTGCTGAAATTAACGCCTCCGCCGGCCAGCTCAATGTCGGCGTAAAATCCTGCGAGTTGCTGCTTGCGAATCTCGTTTTTCGACATCCGCAGCACATGCGTAACTCGCTCCGCACTAAATAAATCAGTCGCCTCGTAGGGGACCACGAGGTCTTGGGGCTCGATAAACTTGCTCATCGCACGGCCTACGGCCGTGTCGAAATAAACTTTTTTGAACGCTGAGCCGGCAAGCGGCAAATAAAACAAGAGCATGTCCAGTTCTGGATCGTACTCCTGCATCACGTTCAGGATGTAGAAGTTCATGAATTCCTGAACGCGGTCTGCCTGACTCTCGACCTCCGGGCTTCTGGCGCCCACTATTTCAGTCTTAACCGGGCCTTTTGCGGGAAGCAGTTCCTTGTACGCTTGCGCCTGAAACTGCGTGACCGCCTCCGCAAGAATCGGGTGAATGACGCCAGAAGAACCCTGAAACGGATTACTTCGCGTCTCATCAAAATGCATCCCAAGATATTTCAGCCCGTCAACATAAGTCTCTTCCCACTCAGATCGAGACTCTTTGTCAGCATGGATTGACGCCAACACGTCATTTGCCATCCTCGACAGCTCTATCGGGTCAAGCTCTTCAACCAGATTGGCGTCAAATGCCGTTTGGACTTGCTCCGGCGGCGCGTCAATTTCGTCATCAAGCAGGATTTGGTCGTCCGCGATCAAAATCTCTGCCGCCTCGCGAATTTGATCCTGACGAGATGGCTCGGGAAAAACCTCAATCTCGTTGCCCATAGGCAGAATGTCTGGGTCGTTTTCAGTGCCCAAACCGGCTTTTTCGATAGCCATCAGTAATATACCGTCCTATTCTTTCGCAGAGGCTTCAATTCGTCATCGTCATTGTAGTCATTTTCCAAGGCCAAAAAACCTCCCTGACGGAAACGCATTAACGCCATCGTCGCAGAGTCGCAATAGTCGTCATGGTCACCAAACGGGAACGCAGCCATTTCCTCGATGACCTCTTCTGAGAATTGCATCTCCGGCGCCCAGACCATGCCCGACTCAAATATGGGCGCGACGCTGTTCATTCGGGCAATTTTGTCTTGTCCCCGGCTTGGAGTGTAAGACGTAACCGGGATTCCCATCCGCCTAAGCTCTTGCGTCAGCGGAGTACCAGAAGCCTTCGCCTCCACCAATATGCAGTCTGGCTCCCAGTGACGATACTCCTCAAGGGCAAGTTTTTTTAGCTCAGGAAAATCTAACCGCACGCGCTTTGCGTCAAGCAAGATAATCTGCTCGGCCCCGTCCGTCTCAGGTTGGAAGACGGCCCATGTGGTAATGGCGCTGTAGTCGGCAGTTTCTTTTTTTGAAAAAGCCGTGTCCAAACTCTGAATGACGTAAGAAAATGCTGGGACATCTTCTTTTTCCCATCGATTCCACCATTCCCGCTTAACGATCGAGCCTTCTTCAGCGGTCGGGTCTTGCATCCACTGGCTGTTCCACTTTGAGACAGGCAGGGAAGCTTTAACGCTTAACAGTTCATCTTTTTTCCAAAACTCCGGCCACAGAGGCTCTTCGCTCTCTGGCATGATCGCCGGAAACTCGACAACATCCCATTGATCGGCGTAATCATCACCCTGTTTTTTCAACACCTGACCCACAAGGTCTTTTGTTGACCACCGAGTCATAACAATAACGATGATTCCGCCCGGCTGGAGACGTTGACGAGGACCGGACGTGTACCATTCGTAGATCGCATCCATCGAGGTCGGGCTTAGCGCATCCTGCTCACTCACCGGATCGTCAATAATTAAAAGATCAGCACCCCGGCCGGTGATAGCACCACCAACCCCCGCGTAGAATGATTCGCCGCCCTGATTCGTTGTCCAGCGACCTGCGCTTTTGTTGTCGGCCTGCAAGCTTAGGGAGGGGAAGACTTCTTTGTACTCGTCGCTGTCAATAATGTTTCTGACTCGCCGGCCAAATCTCACAGCAAGCTCTGCGGTGTGAGTCGTCTGGATAATTTTTAAATTGCCCCGCAAGCCCATCATCCATGCAGGGAAAAACGTCGAAGCAAACTCAGATTTGGTGTGACGGGGCGGCAGGCAAACAATAAGCCGTTTAAGCTTGCCCTCGGCAATCCTGTTGAACTTTTCGCCAATTATTCGGTGATGCCTGCCCTCAACAAAGTCAGGCCACTGCGACTTAACGAAGCGAATAAAATCGCCCTGACAGTCGTCTTGTTTTTCGAGCTGCTTGTATCGATTAAGAAGCGCAATGGCTTCTTGCTGATCCTGATTGCTCAGAATGTCAAAGTCTTTTAGCGAAAGCTCAGACATTCTCCCACTGCTCTCCGGCGAACAGCAGCGCCTCCGCTTCTCGACGCCTGATTAGGCCGTCCAAGACCTGACCCCCCGCGCGATTCCATCGTTTTATTTCCGATGGAACGTCGTTGTACTCTCCGGCATTAAGCTTCTTGAGTAGCGTGCTTGTTCTCAAATTAGTGGGGCCAAGATTGAATGTCCACGCGACAAGCGCGTCAAACTGATTCTGATCAAGCTCGACATCAACTAACGCATTGACGTATGTCTCAAACTCTTTGAGATCATTGACCAAGATGATCTCTGCCTCTTCTTCGGAGCAGCTATCGCCTTCCGCAACGCCTTGAGTGTGGCCGTACCCCAGCGTCCAGACATTGGCTGAGCATTGGTACGAATCTAATTCCAGCCCCTCAAATTTTTTAATCAGGGCAATACCTTCTGCGCTAGTTTTCATCTTGCTCCTCCAAATGCAGATTTTTGTAATATTCTACAATCGAAAGTATTTGCCGCAAGTATCTTTTTGTGTCCGCCATGTTGGATGACAAGTTTTCGTAACCCTTTGTTGGCAGCCCGTACCACACATTTACCGGCGCTTCGCCGGCCTTGAGGTCGGCTATGTACTGCTCCATTAACGCCGGCGTAAGAATCTTCCATTCGACAGGGAGAAACGTGATCTGCTCGGGCAACGGCGGATGATAAACGGGCGCGGGTTTTTCAATAGTAATTACTTCGACCGGTTTAACCTGCGGGACGGGGTCAGGTCTATCGAGGATGGAGCAAGCCGGCAGCGTCAGGCTAACGATTAGGATCAGTGATCTGGGCAAGCTCATTGCCAACCTCTTTAGTTGCTTTGTTGACAATCTTTTCAATCAGGCCCGGCTTTCTGAGCGAAAGGTTGTTGAGGTCGTGGCGGGCAAACTTCTGGCGCAACGAAGACACTTCTTCGGCAGCTTCCCGGTTTTTTTCCTGCAAGCCTTGAATCTGCTCCTGTTGCTGTTTTTGCGCCTCTATTGCTTGAGCAATCCGATTGTTCTGATCGCGAATTGTGTTTTCCAGAACCTGTTGATTGTTGATGGAAGTCTGAAGCTCTGCCTGCAAAGCATCTTTCTCGGCTTCAGTGCGGTCGTAATAGACCTTAAAAGACACCCCGCACATAACCAAAGCGGCGCCAAGAACCCCCGCAATCTGCCACATTACTTTTTGGCCATGTACGCCGTCGCGCCAAAATAAAGCCCAACCACCGATGCCTGAGAAAGAAACAGCATGTCGCTAAGGCTTGCCAACGTAGCTAACCGTGCTTCAGGGACAAAAGGCATCAGGGGCAGGATTGCAAATCCGCACATTGAGCACATAGCCACCCACGCCATTCGCCGTTGGGTATCAGCCTTCTCCTCTCGCATCTCCAGTTCAAGCATGTCCTGAGAACGACGGATCTCGTCATCAGTAACGACGCCATCGCCGTCTAAATCAAACTCGGCGTATTGAGATTTGGGCTCAAGTTCTTTTGCCACGATGACCCCCGGTCAAACTGACTGATGCCTTTGATATGTCGCCAAATGTGGAAGGCTTTGGCCTCTAGGTTGGAACATGGCGCCCATGCCAAAACCTCCCATCATGGGGTGACCGAATCCTCCCATCATCGGGCGGCCAAAGCCTCCCGTATAGGAGCGATTCTTAGCCAAATTCTCTGGACCTTGAGTCTCCGCTTTGGGCAGGTGGGTATAGGAGAAACTCCTAGCCGTATCCTCTGGACCTTGAGTATGCGCTTTGGGCCGGTGGGTATAGGAGCTTCCCATCATGGGGTGACCAAAGCCTCCCATCATGGGGTGACCGAATCCTCCCATCATTGGAGAGCCATAGCCGCCGCCCATCATTGGAGGGCCAAATCCGCCCATCATTGGGCGACCGAATCCGCCCATCATTGGAGAGCCAAAACCCCCGCCCATCATAGGCGACGGAAAGAATGATCCGATGCCGCCACGCATTGGCGGGCGAGAAAAGCTTCCCATTGGAGATTGATTTGCGCCGGCAAAATATTTTTGTTGCTCATCTTCGGACAGTTTGTCAAACCTAGCGCGGTCGAGGGGATGCATGTTTTCCAAGAAGGCTTCTTGGTTTGTTTTTAGTTCCGGGGGCGAGCCTGTCTCCGTTGTCTCTGCCGACTGCTCAGGCGGCTTGCTGCCGGGGCTTAGCGTTGCAATGCCCCCGCCAAAAGGCGAAAACCCAGACGGGCGCCCGTAAAATCCGCCCCCCATCATGCTTTGGTATGGGGAGAAGCCTCCGCCAAATGGCATGTACGGCGAGTAAAACATCTATTCAACCCCGTAAAAGAAGGTAAAGAAAATCCAGAGAGAAACCATTGCCATCAAAAAGATCCCCAGCATAATTGAAAATATTTGACCGATTTCTTTCCAAAACTTGATGCGTTTTTTCCGCCGCGCTTTTATTCTAGCGACTTCTTTCGCTGCATTCTCCTCAGCTTCAGCCATACGCTTCTTAATTGACTTGTACAGATCCCCTTGGCCTTGAAGCAAGCACACGTCGTGCAACATCCGGTCGTAATTGGCCACTTGACGGGTAACACTCTCAAGCCGAAGAGCTTCTTGATAAGACATCTTCCCAGCGGCCTGAACCTTCTCGCACTCTTTAGCTGCCATTGCAGCTTCAGACCAAGAGCCAAGAATGCTGCCAAGATCACGACCGTGACCGTGAGCGTCCCTAAGCGATTGGATACCTTCATTGACCGCTTTAAGCGCGGCGAACGCGGCTGTTAGCTCAGCAATCATCAGTCAAACGTCTGCACGTTGGTGGGGACGCGACGGGGAATGCAGTAGGCGGCGACATTTCCTTTATGCCTGAGATATGAAAAGTGTCTGGCTTTATCGAAACTCCCCGTGCTTATCCAATGCGCAAACTGATTGCACCGCTTCACGTCACGGAAAAATATAGCATCATCGGCGAGTTTTTCGCCGTTCACTAGCACCACAAGAACAAAAGCCAGCATCATCAAACTTTGACATCAACGGTAGCTGTTGATTGGCTAATGTCGGTGACAGTTACCCTGCCGCCCCTAAGCTGATATAGCTGAGTCTCGGAAATTTCTGTGACTTTCTTGACGGGAGCGCCATCGCTCGCCATGACCAGCTCTTGCATCTTGGTATTAGCAACCCGTCTCCACGCAATTGCTGGTGGATTTCCGCTTGCCTGATCGATGCTGTTGATGGCCATTTACGTCACAAGTTTAAGCACCTGCGGGAAAATTACTGCTGCAATCAGGGCCGCGTATATTCCCCAAATCATGTTGTCGAGCTTGTCAAAACGCTTTTCCCCGCGTTTAAGGCT
>CEQK01077583.1_pt1 | contig 29584 bp, 41 predicted proteins | sample 531051 | NCBI WGS metagenome assembly CEQK01 (sample SAMEA2621229, study PRJEB7988) | marine metagenome | biome: marine biome (ENVO:00000447); feature: deep chlorophyll maximum layer (ENVO:xxxxxxxx); material: "saline water (ENVO:00002010), including plankton (ENVO:xxxxxxxx)" | depth 150 m
GATTCATACCCTCCTTACGAGCCAAGATCAACAACACCAGAGAACACGCCCTTGAAGCCCGTTCCACTGCCACGAAGTACTTTACGTCCGAAAACGTGAAGACCACGAACAATGTCTGCGAAACTGTCAGGGTCACGAATAACTTCCGTTTTCGCAATATGAGAAGCTGTAGCGACAGCGCTCATGTGACCGAATAGGAAGATATGCTCACCAGCATTTGTTGAAGAGAATGTATGACTTGCTGCTGCACCATCACCACCATTAACAATAGAGTTGGTTTGATACAGTTTAAAGCCATGTATGATACGATCAGTTACTTGGCCGTTCATTAGAGCAGAACCTGACTCTCCAGTAACACTAGAATCCATCAGCTTTGCTGCTGCTGCACGTAGTACTTCATAGAACTCAGGGTCGGCTACTAGCCAACGGTTTTCGTAAGCGACATCGTTCTCATCCATTACTTTAGCTGCAGCGCTAATAACGTTAGCGAGTTCGTCACCAGTACACGCAGAACCAGTACCTGTCCCAGTGATAGGAGAGGCATCAGTACCTGTGTCGCCAGCACTTGTTGCAGCGTTGTCATAAATGTTTTTGAGAACGTTATAGTCGTATGCTTTCTTCAAGGTGTAAGCACCAGAAGATGTAGCAAGCGACTCAAAGTTAAGGTGAGAATGACGCTCTTCAATGTCATCTACCTTAAAGGCAAAGTAGTTGCCTTGATCCACAGTGAGTTGGATCTGGTCATCTGCCAAATCTTGTGTGTTCACTGTAGAACCGCGAGTATAAGAAGAAACCGTAATGGTTGGTTCCTTGATGATATTCACGGTATCACCAAAGTTCTCAATTTCCCCAGTGTAATCGGTGTTGGTTATTGCTTCCGCTACCGAAGCTCTGCGAAAGAACTTGAGAACCTTTTGGCTGTAGATTACAGGTACGAAATTACCACTAGGTAGGTTTTCGTAACCTGCTGCAGTTGCATAAGCCATAAGCTTAATCCTTTTCTACATCAAGGTTATTATTTAACTAAAGAGAGTTCACCACTCTTCCCTCTTTTGCTGCTTTGTCGATGTCTTTTTCGACTTTTGCAAACTCGTGAGGTTTAAGTTTTGAAATCTCAGCAACAGTCCAAATCTTAGTATCGTCTTGAAGGTCGTCAAGGTAACGCCGTTGTTTAGTCTTTGTTACAGCTTCAGCAGCCTTCTTAGGCGCAGGTTTGGATTGTCGGTTCGACCTCGTTTTGGAAACGTTGCCAGTGTCTGCTTTGAATAAATCAATAACTCTCGCAGCCCATTTCGTATCAGTATTGTTTTTATATATCCCGTCAGATATATTAGTTGGTTGTGAATCAAGCCAATCAAGAAATCCTTGGTCTTCTTTCAAGTTAACAAAATCAGGATGCAAGCTTATAAGTTCTTGCTCTGCAGTCTGAATGATTGCTTCCTGTTCTTTTTGTTTTAACTCTTCAAGTCGTCCTTCAACTTCTTTGACTCTATCACTTGCTTTAAGAGATGAGATAGTTTCTACTACGTCATAAACATCTGGATACTTAGTGCGGAACTCTTCAAGTTCTTCTTCACTCTTCGGTAGCTCTGGTATGCCTTTCGACTTTTCTGCCATAGCTACTTCAGCCTGAAGAAGCTCTTGTTGTTGCTTCCACTCATTAAGTTTAGTATCATAGTGTTTCTTTAAGTCTGAGTATCGCTTCTTGTAATCATGCGAATCAGCCTCGTTTGTAGCATTCTTATCTACAAGACCTTGTTTCTTACGCTTTGGAGTAGCCATATCTACGGGGTCTTCCACGTTATCCTCAAAGTCATCCTCTTCTAAGCTTCGCCTATACTGATTTTGGTATGGGGTAGGCTCAAGTTCTTCAGTATCCTCTACATCTACAGTTTCAGTTTCATTACGGACAGTCATTTTTTACCTCTCTTTCTTGGGGCCACACGGAACCTAAAAGAGCTAAATAGTAATGTCCAGCAAGTTAATGGTAACATATGGGTAGCCAACGGTAGGTTAGCAATGGGGCCGATAACACCATGTTAGTCGGGTAGCCATTGATTAAAAGAACATCTTTGCAAATTCTTCATTGCGATGTTCTAATTCTCTTAATTCGCCAGAACCAGTACGGTAATAGCGTTTGTATTCTTGGTGCATGACTTCAGTATCGCCATCAATGACAGCATTCACAAACTTAGGGAACTTTCGTAGACCATTCGATCCTAAGTTAAATACAAAGTCTGTAAACATTTCCTTGCAGTCTTGACTTAATGCCTCAAAGTTATCGCTGCCAAATTCTGATACAACATTGATTGCGCCTTCGGCTGCAATTTGCAAGTCTGATATAAGTAAGTTTTCTGCGTCACTGTCTGATATGCCGACTTTCATCCAAGTCTCATCATTCTTCAGTTTGTGACCATAAGCAATTGTGTCGTTACCGCCTTCAGGGGATGGATGAGGAAACCAAGTCTCTCCATCAAATCCTACCTTCCCGCCGTTTTCCACAAGCTTCACGTATTCTATAAACTCTCCGCGCATTAACATTTTAAGCTGCTGTATCCCCTACTTTTTCAACAAACCCGCCTTGATGATAGAAATGGTGTTTACCTATTACTGTCTTTCTTTCCATTCCTCTAAGATGTTTTGGACGTTCTACTACTTCTGGATTATAGTAGTACAACGCACCATTTGTTATGTCGTCTATTTCATTATTCATTATCGCTCTGGCATCTTCCACCGCATCACGATAAGCGTTATCTTTTATAGAAACATTCATAAACTTAGCAAAATTCTTTTGGTGTTTTTCATCTTTAGTATTCCCTAACTCAAAACCTTTCAAAGCACTAAATGCGTTAGGATGTAAAATTACACTTCTAAAAGGATCGTTAGGAAATCTGTTTATTCCGAATTGAGGATCTTTAGAGTTAACTCTGTTCCTTATTACGTGCATTACAGCTTGCATTCCTGCTCTATTTTCGCTTCGAGCCTCTCCTAATGCCGTTAAAGCCATAAGTTTCTCTATCTCTAATGTTTTTAACCTATTAAAGTTATCTTGGTCTTCCTTTCTAATTGTGCTATATTTTTGTCCTTTATGAATAAAAGATCTTTCACCTGCGTCAGAAGCCGTTTTGAATGCTTGATTAAATGAAGCATCTGCAATTTGTGTTTCTCGGGGTTCAGGAGTCTGTACAGCAGATGTTTCCATTTGAGTTTGTGGAAGTGGTTCTTCTTGAACATTTTCTTCCTCCTCGATAGGTGTCTCTACATTTCCTCCAAGTGCAAATCCTTGTGGTGCAGCAAATCCTTGTTGTACTACTTTACCTGTAGGATCGACCATTGGTGGTTGCTGGCTTTTTTGTCTCGCTTGTTCCAGAGCTTGTACTTGGTTGTAAGCTGATTGAGTAGGTTGTGACGTATCACTTGTTAAAGCTTGTTCTGCTGATTTTAAAGCTTTAACAGGATCATCAACAAAACCCCCTGTCTGCATCATTGGCGTTTGAGGGGCTGGTTGTGCATCTGCAACCATCTGTGGTTGTGGCGTTGGCTCTGGTGCAGCTTCCATAGGCTGTTGCTCTTTCATAGAAGGCTGTTTTTCTTCTTCCAAGCGTTTACGTAATGCAAGTCCTTCGTTACGAATCTTGTCAAGATACTTTTTGCCACCGCCAAAGTAAGGAACAAGACCTTTAGGAATGTGGTATTCGTAATTGCTTATTTTAATTGGAACATCGTCACTCGGATCAAGGTCTGTACCTTTCAAGTTAACGTTGTTCTTTATAGCAAGCTGTATAGCTTCTTTCGCGTAGCGGTTAAGCTGCTTTAAACCTACTTGTAAGACAGTCTCATATGGGAGGATGTAATCACCTTCATCTGCTTCACGGGGTATGTCATCTTTCACTGATTGTTGACCGCCTTCTTGTGGAGGAGCAGCTTGCTCGTTGACCATGCCAAGGTTTGTCATCTCTGCTTCTTGACCTTCTTGAGGCATCTGTGGCATCTGTGGTGCTTCGCCACCTTCTTGCATTGCTATTTGACCACCTGATTCGTAGAAACTTCCTATATCTCCAGCACCAAGATCTTCTCCAAAACCACCTCCTGCAGAAGGATCTACTGAATCTTCACCGCCATCCTCTCCACCTTGTGTGGTTTCTACTGTGGGTTGTTCAGCTATCTTTTTTGCCAATGCCCTCTGTAGATCAGGAGAAATTGTTCTGATGCTAATTATCTCTTGAGCTAGTTTACGTCCTGCCTTTCCTGAATTTATAAGATCTAAAAAGTCCTGCTTTAAACCACCATGATGAACTTTTCCTCCTGCTGAGATAAAATCTCCTTTCTCCCATCGACCACCTTCATCCTTATTATGTTGGTATCCTGGAGTAAAACTTCCTCGAAGACCACCACCTCCAAAATCAAGACCTGTCCAGCTTTCAACCCTTTTTAAACCTTTTGTAAAAATACTGTCATTTATACTCTTTTGTTCTGCATCACGGTACATTTTGTCATTGTCAGAGTACCAATATACGCCAGTGTTAGAGGCATATCTTGTTACAAAATCAGTCGAATCTTTCGGTAAGTCGGCATAATATTGCCCTTTCTCATTGACAGCGTTCCCGTTTATATCCATTCTGTCAATACCTGCCTGATAAGCTGAAGCTTGAGCCTCATTCATCTGTCCATTATCTATCATCTCTTGTATTTGATCCGAAGTAAATGTTCCAAAATCATAATAAGGATTTCCTTTGCTTTCTTCTGAAGAAGGATCAGACCCACCAAAAGCTCCCTCTAGAATTGTTGCCATTGGAGAAGCCATCATTTTTAATACATTTGTAATACCGTAATTTGGATCAATAGCAGGATCTAAGTTCTCTAGACCCATCTGCTCCATATCAAGACTTGTCCATTCTTGCTCCTGTTTTTGTGGAGCAGACAGGGGAGCAACGACAGGTGCTGGTGCTGCAGATTGTTGTCCTGTCGTAGTGGCAGAATCCTGTTTTGTTCCTTGAGCAACGCCCATACGTCCTTGAAAAGACCCGAAAGGCGATGATGTAAATGTTGCAAGACCTTGTGGCAACAATCCTGACTTGACCCCTGTTCTATAAAAAGATTGTGCTGTTACACCTTTTGGTACGTCTGGTAAAAGCTCGTTTTTACCTAGTCCTGTGTTTTCTGCCATCTTTTGAACAACTTCAGGCCACGATAATTTCTTTTTACCTCCTGCTGTTACACCTACTGGAGCCACTGTTCCAGGAGATATCGTTGTACCTGTGTCTGTCTCAAGAGCATCTTCAAATTGTTGGGCTATTTCCTCTAATGTCGCCATCTTTTTGTGCCTTTATTGTATCTCTTGTTGAATCTTGTAATTTAATTAAGGTTTCCAGTAAAACCAGCTTCCCCTGCAGTCGGCGCACCTCCAACTCCGATTCCTCCACCATCAACCGATGGCGGTTTAGTTGGATTAATTGGTTCAGGTACTCCTTTAGCCCCTCCCATACCTCCTGATTGTTGGCTAGGGGCAGTAGCATCTTCGCTTGTTCCTTGTTCATTTGGCATCAACCCTTTCAGTATCTCAGCGAATATCGCTGCATCATTTATATCATTCACCAACGCATCAGGATCAATGTCTTGGCTGATGGCTAACTCACGAATGAGATTTGGTATTTTTATGAATGGTGCAAGCATAGGATTAGCAACTGTTTGGAGTAAAGCTGTTAATCGTTGTGTACGTACTTCCTTTTGTATAACAGCGCTTGTTCCTTTAGGCTTAATCTCAAGGTCGCCTATCTTCTCAGGTGTACGCTCGTTAAACTGCATATTCCACTGAAAGAATGCTTCTCCCAATGGCTTCAATAAAAAGTCATCTACGTTCTTTATGACAGTCTTTATACTTAGACCCGCACTTGACATGAGCATACTGAGGCCAGCAGCAGTACGTCCTGTGCCTGTCACGCCTGTCTGTCCGTGTACGATAGATGGTATGCCTGTCTGTTCGTCAGCTAACTGTCTCGCCTTATCGAACATCTGGACATTTTCTCCAGCAGTGCTAGGAAACTTTATGCCATTCACTGCCGTACCTGTTACGCCAGACTGCCTTCTAAATATTTTTCCTGGAAATATATCCATTGTCTGTCCAGGAACGAGTTGTGTTTCATCAATGTCAAATACCAGATTGCCAGCTAATGCTAGGTTATCTATTGCCATACGGATGTGCCCGTTCATTAGCATTTGGCTATCTTCCATGTTCTCTGCAACACCTACACCAAATAACTGATAGGGATTGAGTTCATAGGGAAACGCTTGGTAAGGTATGCGTGTTGGTATAAAAGGATTTGCTACAAAGCGAAGTATCTCATTTCCTGAGATCCAGATATTTACTTGTACAGCGTCATTCCCTTTCACTTCTTTCGGAAAGTCGATTCCAATTTCTTCCGCAAACTTTGCGTCAAGTGTACCCCAATACTCCAACACTTCAAAACGACTTCCTTGGTAATTCGGATCATCGTCATTAGAATAGAGAGTATTTTCGTAATACTTTTCTTCATAATTTGGCCCACTTTGTAAAACATTGTCAATTGCCTCTCTGTTAAAGAATGGACGGTTAGTAAGATCACGTACTTGTTCCCTATTCATACGGTGTCGTTGAATCACATAGTCAGCATCTTCAACACTTGTCGCACTAGGATCAGGGTAGAAATCCCAACAGCTAACGGCTTCAATACGTGGAACTGTACGATCCATTGGATTATATTGCCCACCTTCCCAATTGTGTACAGTCTTGTTATAATTAAATGGGCCTTTGATTATGCCTGTTCCAAGAAGTGAACACTCAAAGATTGCGTGTCGCAGAACTGTTACAGCATTTGTGTCTAATAGCTGATCTTGTATGCACTTCTCCATCACTCTCGCTGATTCTGCTGCAGGACTTATTTGCGGTTCACCCATACGAGCAGGGCCAGAAGCAAGGTTCGCTCCTTCATACTTCTCCGCTAACCCACCAAGCTCTGCTGGTTCTGGGCCTTGTTGCTGCATAGGAGTCGCTTGTAAGGCTCCAGGAAGTAGCTCTTGTCCGTCACCTTCAAATCCGTAAGGATCAGATACTTCTGGAGTTACAGGAACTTTAGATAAGTGTGCGAACTCATCTATACCTACTGGCATAGGCGAGGATTCAACAGAAATAGGAAACTTGTTGTTTGCGAACAGGATGTCTATGATCTGTCCGTAAGCTGCAAGAACTTTAGTCTTTGTAATCTTTATGAATACTTGACTGCGCTCGTTGTCTCTATACTGTGTTGTTGAGTCGTAGATACCGCGATAGTTCTTGTAAGACTTTAACCATCGTGTTTCATCGTTTCTACGACCTGTCTCAGCATCAGAAAAACGAGCCTTAACAGTACCAATGATGCTGTTAAAGTTCTCCCTGTCTCCATCCAGATCTATAAGACCTTCGGTTTCCGCTTCTTCCGATTCATCTAAGAATGATTGATCAGCCATTTAGCTTTACTTTGGTTCTAGTGAATTGATGCCTTGTTGCTTGTCAGCAGCCATGATCATACCGCTTTGACCCATGTGCTTACTTCCACTTTCTGAAGGGAAATCTTCTGTAAGGGAGCCTTGGTTGATTCCTGGGCCGAACTCGTTCTTCTCACGATAGAGTTGAGCTTCGTTCACTTCGGACACAGCCCCGTGTTTAGCCATCTGACCCATTATGTAGCCAGATTTGTATGCTTGTGGATTACCGTATGGCATAGTTTAGTTCCTCATTTGGTTGGTTAAAATTAATTTTGTGGTCTATCTATAAAATACCCTGCATATCTTCGGTAAAAAGGAGAGTCTTCATATTCTCTTGTCGCTCTTGCAAATCCTGTATCCATCTCTTTACCGAAAGATTCGTAAGCACTTGGAGGAGGAGCGCCATGCATTTGTGTATATTGTTGCGCTTCTTCAGCCATTGCTGCTCTTCTTTTAGCTCTCTCTCTATCTTGTAGTTCTCTTTCTATATTACGTTTTTCTTGACCTCTTAAATAAAGACTCGAAGATCCTTTTATTGGTTTTCCTGTTTCAAGAGCCGTCAGAAGTTCTTCATCTCGCACACTCTCATCTACAGTACCGCCCATAAGTGTCGGTGAAAGCGCAACATCTGCTATTGCTTCTGCAGCTTTAGCTCCTCCTGTGACACCTATACCTATCGCTGTTGTTGCTGCACCTATCGCTAGTTTTTTTGCAGCTTCTGTTATAGCTTTTCTTTCTATTAATTTAGATTGGGCTGTTACTTTATCTAGTAGTTGTCTGTAAGACTCTAGATTTCCAGACTCACGTAAAGCTATTGCTTCATCAACTTCAGCTTGAGTCATTACTCCGTGTTTAAGTTCTTTAAGAAATTTGTACCCTCTCTCACGTACTTTTGCTTTAGGCTCTCCAAGTAATTCATCTGTTTGCGATGAAATTTCTGTAGTAGGAATAGTAGTTTTTGTTTTGTCAGGGCCAAACCTTGTTTCTCTTTCTTCCTTTAACTCTGCTGCTTTTAGTTTGTTTTGTTCTGTTTCTATAGCTAACTCAGAAGCTGCTTTTTCAGATTGGGCTTTAGATAAAGTATTATCTGATTCTATCTTTTGATTAAGCTCTGGCGTTACAGTTTTTTCTTTTTCAGGTACTCCTTGAGAGATCTCTTCTGGTGTAGTAGGTTGTACTTGATATACTTTTGCTCCTACATTTGTCAATTCAGGTACGTTACCTAAACCAATCTTTGCTGGAATTTCGTTGAATGTATTTACACCTACAGCTTTGGCTTGCTCTCTTTGTAAAAACGTCTGTCCAACAACCTCACTCGCCGTATCCTCTCCTACCAATCCTAGCGTTAAATAGTTTTGCCTTTGTGTAGCATCAAACAATTCAGAGGCTTCACCTAAACTGTCTCGTTGCTTACCCATCATATCATCTATTATTTGTGCTGATACTGATGGTGGTAAACCTGATGAGTTAAGAATTAAAGACGTTGTTATTTTTCTGTTATCTTTTGCAGTAAGGTTTCTTCCCATTCCTTTTCTTACAGCACCTGTCTCATCTACTGTATCTTCAACTAAGTCTGCAAATTCGCCTTTTAAGTTTCCTTTTTCTAAAGCATCAGCTATATTAACATTAGGAAACAACTTAATAGCGTCAGGTGCATACTTTTCTTTTTTTACAAGACCAGATTGCACTGCTTCTAAAGTCTTTTTTATTCTTTCTCTTATTATGGCTTGAAGATATGGGCTTAAAGGAGTCGGTTTATATCCTTTTGCTCCTCCTACAAATTCTTCTGTTGGTATTAAAACTGTTGGATTAGTTGCATCTACGTATCCTGGAGATCTTCCTGCTCCTTTTATGTACTTTATAAACCCTTCCTTACCTCCTCTATCTGCCCATTCAGATGGAATGTACAGTCTTGTAGACACCATCTGCTCTAGTCTTTCTCCAAGAAAACCCCACAGATTAACTACAGATCTTTCTGTATCTGCTTTAAATATTGCTTGAGGAGTATTAGCTGAAGGTCGTATATTTTGTATTACTCTTGCATGTCTTGAATAAAACTGCTCTGCTGTTGGTGATGCTTTAAGTTTAGCACCTTTACTTCTAGGAGCCTTTTTCTTTTTTAAACCTACTTGTAATAATGATAAAAAGTTAGATTCTTTACCACCAAGATCTAATACATCTTTTGTTCTGTTAAGAAGAAATCTTAAAGTTTCTCCTGCTTGTGTTCCTTTTGTTAAACCAAGAGACTCTACTCCTTTGTCTTTTGCTTCATCACTAAGAGTCAATAAAGTAGTATCTAGTCCTTTAGTAAAACCTGATTTTGTAAGTTTATTCTCTAGACCTCTTAACGCATTGACTCTCTTAACTGATGGAGAAGCTTTGTGCGCCTCTCCTCCTGTATCGGACTGATATGGAAATAGATCTTGAAGTTTCTTTCCTAAAGGTTCTTTTATTTGTGCGCCATCAACGTTTATTCCTGTATCATACAAACGCAGGATGTTTCCTTCACGTATCGTTAGATCTTTAGGATCTTTAGCCAATAATGCTTCTCTTGAAGGAATAGAAAAATCTTCACTTGCTATTTGATCAGCAGTGAATAGTACATCTTTTATTTTTTCTAATTCTTTTAAAGGATCTGCTGTCGCCATTATTAATAACCGAATACACTGTCTGCGGGTTGAAAAGTATCTTTCTTAATCTGATTGAACAGGTTATTTTGTGGTAAACCTGTCGGCCTCGTCATGCACATATATCGAAGTGCATCGTAAGCGTGATCTTCTGCTTTCGTATCTACGTCCTCGCTGTTCGTCTTAGATAGCGGAATCGTAGGAAGTGTTCTTACTAGGTTGGTGCAGGTCGAGAACATCTTTAGCTTTGGTTCTTCTGTTCGTTCATTTATAGCTAATCGTCTGTGCAATTCTATTTTACCTGCTATGCGGTGCTTGTCTGCTGGTATAAACCTTACACCGTTCCGTATCATTGTCTCTGCTATACTTGGGCCTGTTCCATGCTTTGACCAACAGGCTCCGTCCAGTACGGATATTTGCATCAAAGGATCGTCTTTCTCTAGGGCGTTGATTGTTTGTGCCAGCCTCTCGCCTGTATACCCTTTAACGTAAAGTTCTCTGTAGATCCATATGACTCCATCCCAATCTAAAGCACCCCATAAGATACAGCTAGGAGCAGAATAGCCATAGTCGGCTGCTCGTATTCTGGGCCAATTATACGGTACTTCAAATGGTTCAACAACGTGTACGGATCTTTCAAATTCTGAAAATGCTGCACCATCTGCAACATCCCAATCACCTTCCAGCAGTCTGCGTCTTTCTACTTCAGGAAGGGAGAGAAGCATTGCTTCGTATTCTCCGCTTTCCATAAGATACGGGTTATCTGTTAGTCTCGCTGGTATGAATCTACGTTGATAAAGAGGTTCTCCAGCGTGTATAGGATGGTTAGGCCCGTATCGCAGTATCTGCTTTGATTCGATGTCTGTGGCCCAAAACGGATCATTAGGAACAGCAGGGTCTATAAACATCTTTTTAATCCACCAGCCCCCTATACCTCCAGGGTTGGCGGATGCTCTCATATATGTCTCTATGTTTGGATCTGTTGTTCTTAATCGTGAACGAAGGTAGTTCCAAACGTAAGGAGTGGGGTATTGACCAAGCTCATCTATCCCAATCCACGTAAAACTTTGTCCTTGGTAGCGTGTAACGTCACTGTCTTTATCTACGTAGCTGAATAACGCTGTCGCTCCGCTTGGAAAAGACCAAGTATTCTTAGACTCTCGAAAGACTGCTCCAGGAAATGCTTTAGGATATAGCTTCCGAGATTGATCTATAAGTTCCGTTAGCTCCGAAAGTGTACGTCTTAATAATAAAGCTCTGTGATTACCATTTGAAGCGTAACGTAACAGATCGACCAACATGGCGAAGGACTTTCCTCCACCTGCAGCACCTCCATATAGGACTTCTTTCTCTGGTGCTGCTAAAAAGTCAACTTGTGGCCCCTTATTAGGAGTAAAGATGACTTCTGTATTATCTTTTATTGATTCCCTTATATCCTTCGGAAGTGATTCTACAAATTCTTTTGTTGTTGCTCCGCCACTTCCTGCTAAACTCTGCCCTTTCTTTTTGTTTGAGACTTGGTTATTTAGCTTTTTTAGTTTATTTACTACCCTGTTTTGTTTCTTTTTGGCTGCTTTAAGCTCTCGTTGTATCTCCCGTTTCTTTTGTTCTGCGCGAGATATATTGTAACGACCCTTTTCTCCAGGTTTTAGCTTTGGTCGGGCCATCTATTAGTTCATTACCTTTGCAATGTCTATAATACTTACAGTTAATACAGTGTATGCTATAATTGTGAATATAATCACTTGATTTAGGACTTTCGTGATATACGTTTTATGTGTTTAGCTACCTTCTTTGACTGATTGGCGTGTAGCTTACTTGCTTTTTTGAGTTGTGCAGGTATCTTCTTAACACTTGCAGATACTTTTACTTTACCGCCTTTGTTCATCTTAGCTGTTTTAGCTGAACGTTTAAAGTTAGCAGCAGTAGGTGCGCCTTTAGCTCCAACCTTACGCATCTTCTCACCACTTCCTGCAGCGATACGTTTTCTCTTTGCGTGTATATTAGCGTATAATCCTCTTTTAGCCATATCTAATTATCCATAAACTTTGCTTTACGAACACCGCCACCGTTGGCGTAGTTCTTTACTGTGCCACCAGAAGCACGTTGTATGCCTTCCTTTTTAGCCCATTCTTCATTTCTTTTTCTAACTGCTTCATCTTCTCCTTTATTCAGTGTGGAAGGAGATAGAGCTGTTTCTATGGCTGCAAGATAAGGACTACCAAGTGCTTTAAGACCAAATTTAGCAGCAGTTTTAATTGCTTTGTTCCTTGCAAGTTTCTTTGCCATAGCCTTATCAGTTTCTTTTTCGGCTAAAGATATGGCATGTTTCTTAGACCGTTCCATGTGCTTATCAGTTGCAGGTTTACGACCCCTTATCTTTTGACTCTTGTTAAATTCTTTAGCAGCTTTCTTACTCTCTTTGACAGCAGTTTTCTTTTTCTTTTCTAGCAGCTTATTATACTTTTTCTTTTGTCTTGCAGTTAATTCGTCATAATTTATGGTTTCAGCCATTATACTTGTTCCTCTTGATCTATCACTATCTCTTTCGGTTTATCCTTGGAAGGAAGCATGATGATGCCATGCATGATATTGCCTTCCACTTCGACTTGTTGCTTCTTACCCAAACCCACTCTATCGAGTATGGTTTCTGCGGTTTTAAGTCTGTGATCCATTTGATTAAGAGGGGTTGTACCATCTGCGTCCAGACCTTCTACTATGCGACTTGCAGCTTTAACAGAGTTAGTAGCAAGCATGTTGCGTGTTCGATCTATTATCTCGTCACGTAACGAGCGCGTTAACCAACTACGAGACTGCTCTTTGTAACCAGCAGCAGCAACAGCATTCTTAACGTGACCACCATTAGCCATAAGTTCGTTAAGGAACTTCTCTTGTTTCTCTGTCAGATTCTTCTTTTCTTTTACTTGAGGTAGGCTCATTATATAAACACGATAGATACGTGTTCGTTTTCTTTGAAACAGTTTCTACCGAACCTTCTCTTGCAGTAGTGTGTTGCTGCAGTCTTGTGTTTGAATACTTGTGTACATATCCAAGAAGGAAGCATATATGGCTTTCTCTTACCTTCCTCTATATCAGGATACATCTGCTCCCATACAGCATACTTGTTGTCTAAGGAGCGTTGCGTTATATCTATGTGAATCTTGTCTTGTTTACTCATAACATAAAAAGTAGTATTATTAATAAATCTCCGAACCCACCTGCCATCTATTTTCCCCATTATTGTAAGGTTGCGTAGGTAACAAGGGAAAGGAATCTCTCTTAAACCCATAACGTAGAACGTCTTACGAACTGCATTCATTTTGTTATTTTGGGGAGATGTTTGCTACCTACGCAATCTCTAAAAATCTCGTTTAGCAGGAGATAGAAGTAATGTTCCTTATCCCAGATTTGTATGAACTTTAAGGTTTGTGTGAATATAGACTCTTTTCTACTCGTGCCACCTTCTATTATACACCATATATCAATGTTGTCAAGTAAATAATGCTCTAATATGAAAAAAAATTATTTTTTACTTGACAGACTCGTAATACGGTGTATAATAGTGTATAACACTGCCGAGGGGTGCAATAGCAATACTATATAGTACTATATAGAACTGTGCTGCACTGTGATGAACTACGAGTCCACTCGCACCAAAAGGTTAACAAGACCAGAATAGCTTCAAAAAAATAAAATTAATAGGGGCCGTGAGTATACTATTACGGGGGGGCGTAGTGGCCCATGCGCGGGTGTTCCTATTTTGTCCCGCACGAAACATCGCCGATCATTTAGCAATATTGATTATATAAGGAAAACCGCCAAAGCACTATTTATCCTTATTTTCTGCATTATTTCTTCACGTACACATACATGTGAGTAATCTTGAACTGACATTTTGTATTTATAGTTTTAAAAGTAGTGTATAGGGGGCAGGGTGGCGCACATTTCAAACCCTACGCAATAACCCTACTATCCAGACATTACAAAGCTTTAAAGAGTTATGCGAGTTATTACAGCCTACACATAAAAAGAACCCTAGCATTCTATAAAGAACACTAGGGCCAAGTTAACAGGGAGGAATATACCTTATCTTATATATTCTATAAACGCTATCAGGAAGACTACAACGCCGAACATGACCGCACCGCCAATTGTTATGCGGTCAAGTAGCTGGATTGCGTGGTCATAACGGTTGTTAAGCAAAGCAATGTCTCGCTGTCTTGTCATATCTATTGTTTTATTGATCTGCTTTAACTCTGGATCAATCCATTCTGCATTGTAAGCTTTAATAGCCTTATCAACATCCGCCTTATTCATTGTTGAGAGTGCCAAGCGGTTCATTTCATCCTTAACATCTGCACATTCAGCCAAAACGAACTCACTTGTTAAAACGGGAGATTTAGACGTACCAAGGTTTTCTAATGCTTCCCGCATTAACTTGGTTGGATCAGTTACTTGTGTTTTCATCTATTCGCTCCTTCATTAATAGTTAGTAAAACCGATGTGAACATCCTTAGAGAGATCAACAGTTGATCCCTTGTAGACTGCGTTTTCGAATGTATCACGGTTAAAGTTTGGATTGTCTCGACCAAACAAGCATATGAAGTCATATATTAAAGGATCAATACGGACTTTCGTTTCATCGTCCTTCACATAGTCATTAAGAAGTTTCGCAATGTCGATATAATGCCGTTTTTGATATTTACTAGCCATTGTGCTTAATCTCCCATTCTAAAGGCTTATTTGTGCTGTTCTTTACATCCTCGCGCCTTCTCTGAATAACGCCTTTCGCTAGGCTATCAATTGTGACCCGTGTATCCCAACGACTAATCACATCCAATTCATCGCGCATATTCATTTGTTTTAATCGCAAAGCAAGCACGTAACTGTTGCATTCATCACAGCATCGCCCGTCAATTATAGGCTGTGCATTATGTCCATCGCTCCAAATAACCTTGCCGTTCTTTTCATCACGAACGGGCTGGATATCACCTTTGCAAATATCGCATGTTTTCTTTTTCATAATCTATAATCCTTCTCTGTTAAAGTTAGGGCGGAAACATCTCTGCAACCGCCCGTAAGTTTTAACCGAATACTAAAGATAATGCAACAATTATTGCTATTATCACACCTATTTTATATAGGCCAATAATTGCTTCATACATTACGCAACAAGCAATTCTTTTGCTTTGTTAAATGCTTTGGTTTTAATGTCAGTAGCACCAGCACCATAGAAAGCTTTATCCAATCGATTATCCTGACCGTGATCTCTGACAGGCTTATGGTCTGACATATAAGTGACAGTATTAAACGCACCCCAGAGAGTACCTTGAGCGCTTGGCTTATCCCATCCCATATTGATAGCTGACGATTGCTTACTAACAATTTCACTTTCCTCTTGGATCTCATCGTGAGATTTACCAGACAACAAGCCGTCAATAATCTCCTGCTGCCTTCTGATCTGAGCATCCTTTGTTTCTTTTGATGAACTATTCGGAGCAAACTCTTGTCCTCTGAAATATGCCATTGCTTTCCTGACACCTTCAGAGTGTATAAGCTTGCCTGATTTGTCCTCGCGTTCTTTACCGCCAAACACTGAACGGAAATACTCAATCTCCTCCTCACCTTGAAGAACACGTTGCGCCATCTGTTTGGCAAGTCCTTCCAACTTTCCAAAGTTCTTAGAACTGACACCAAGAGCAACTTTCAATGCGTCTGCATCGAACACGGCGCGGTGGTTATGAGTAACAATATCTTCCGCCCCGCCCATTGCTAAACGCATCGTATTAGCACACACGACACGAACTGGTGTATTCAAAGCACTGTTTGCGTGTTTACCAGTATGTGAAATAGTGAATAACAAATTGTTGTGAACCCAGTCATCATCCCCGAGATCAAACCCCTCATTCGTGGTAGCCATACACCAAACTTTCTGACCACCAAACAACGAGCCAGCGGTGTGCAGATACATTGAACCATTGTTAACAAACTCAGAGAAGAACTCGAACAACTCTTTGTTCTGAACTGGCTTGTAGTCTCCTGCAACATAATGTCCTAATATCTGACCATCGCTGATACGTTCAATAAAGTTAGAGTTTTCAATTGGCTCTGATGGATAATACTCGTGGTTTGCTGGATAACAGTTATTGTTTAACTTCACTTCCCAATCGCAACCTGCTTCCACCATCATTTGCTCTGGTGTCAGATCATTGCTAATTGGATTACCTAACCCATGCCAAGGTGTTTCTCCTGCGAAGGCCATTGTTTCTACTTCATGCATAATCTTTCCTTTCTATGCTGTTAACTGCTCTGCGATATTGCGGAGCATACCCTACTTATAAATACTTGGCTGTTAATTGCAAGAACTTTTATTGCAACATAAGCTTGTAATAATCTTGGAACATAACGTGCTAATAAGACTGCAACACAAGACTCCAGTACAAGCAACAGACCGATCCCACCAAGAGTGAAACCATCACAATACCTTCGGTCACGATTTTGCTCCTTCCTCAATAAAAAAAACCTTATCGACCATATCTTGTGCTGTCTCCTCGTTAGGGGCCGACAATTTTGTCTCGTCATCACTTTCAGGTCTGACAAGTTTATAGCTGACAATTTTATGGCTGACATTTAATTGGTTGACAAATTCCATGTTGGCTATCTGTATTGCATCCTTATAATCTTCCGCACAATCCCAAATACAAGAATAGTTTGTTACAATTTCCTCCGTCACTCCTGTCATCTCACAGTCCACGCAGTCACGTTCTGTGATATGCGCCCACTGTCCACTATCATCAACGCCATGCTCAGTAACCTCTTGCATTCCAGTACCATTACATTCAGTGCAAGCCCACGTTACTTGAAAATCAGGCATTACCTCCTCCAATCCAAGCTCCTAAGTCTAGGCCAACAAAGAATCCTCTGTCTTCCGCCTGTTCCTCGCTTAATACATCGGCATCAATAGCTAAGTCGCCTGTTTGACGTAAAGCGTCTGACATAAATGTTAGTGCCTTATCAATTGAAGCAAAGAGCATCACTTCTCCCGCATCATCCAAGAGATATTCCTTACCATTCAACGAGATACCTTCTGGATGCATATAAATATGGTACAGTGCATCTGGTGCATTCTCGTGTTGGTTCTCGCGTAACTCGTCATTAGCTTGGTGGCTCATTATTCAATCTCCTTACTTTTAGTGCTAAGTCTATGATCTCTTGGGCTGTCATAATAAATGCCCAATCTTCTCCAATAGCATCATCAGCTATCTCTGTAGCTACTTGATAATCACCACAATTACCAAGAGGTAAACATTGTCCTAAATAATCAAAAGCATACCAATTCATTATTCAACCTCCTTATGTCTTCATACTGAATGGGTTATTGCTCCATAACGTACCAGCCTTAACACGCACCATTGCATGCTTCTTAGTATCTTTGCCAGTATTGTTTGGAACTGTAAGTACAACGTTGCGTCCTTCGCTGAAAGCACGTTGCTGGTCAAGTAGTCGTTGCATACTAGAACGTTGTCTTCTAACAGCCTTAGTAGTCTCTTTTGCAACACTACGTCTTTCACCTTTAGAGGTGTACTGAGGTCTGGATTTCTTTCTACCCATGTTATATCCTAACAAACTTAGGATTATTAACACGTTGGCTTGTAGGAGATAGATTCTTACAAGCTTTCAATGATCTCCAATAAGTTTCAGTGTCGGGACAATACCACAACCAACTCTTGCCGTTACGAACTTTATGCAACGGCGTTCTAACAAGCCTATGTTTATTAATATTGTCTGAACTGGCTAGTAAGTCATTGAAAAAGTCATTCATAAATGCAATACTATTTTTTGACATATTCTTTCCTTTTCAAAAATGTTGAAGATAGGGACAGAGTACACCACCTAAAAATCAGTGTCAAACTTTATTATTGCAGTCTTGTGTTCCATGCTCCTGCAACAGAAGATTGATTTCTTCCTCCGAAGCAACTCCAATGTAATATCTCAAGCGATCTTCAAATGCAAAGTTCATCAGGGTTTGAAGATCCCAACTGTCCACTAAGTTATCAACAGCATTTTCAATGCTGACAATTTTATTCGCTGACAATTTATTCGCTGACATTTTCATCGCTGACATTTTCTTTTCGTAAAGTAAATGGATCATCGTAACGAACTTCTGACATCGGGTACACCATCTCCACATAAATGTCTCTGTAGACATCGCCTGTCCAATCATCAAGAGCGTACACATCCTTATCCTCATAAGGGTTGACATTTTTAAGCATCTCTTGACCTTGCTGTTTTGCGTGAGCAATGTCATTCGCTTTCACAATACATTCATACCATTGGGTACTAGCACGTTGTATTCTAATACAATATTCGTCAGCCATTCTTCTCTCCTTTTTTCTCCTGTTCCCAAGCCTCATTGACATCTTTTGTTGCAGGATTATCTGCTTTGTACCTACCGCCTTTTGTTCTAGCACGTTTACGCTTACGTTTAGGTTTGTCTTCTGGTTCAAACTCTAACACGAATATGCTGGAACACAAGTCTCTAAATGTTTTAACGTCACTCAGTTTCATCTTCTTTCTCCTCTTTCCAAGCCCATAGTCTCATACTGAAACCATTTTCTTCGGTTGACCACTTAAACTCCCAAGAACCACCAAAATGTCTTACAAGAATCTGTTGCAAGTCATTTCTAAATTCTTTGGGACACGGTGTTTCTTCTTCTTCTTCAATGCATTGTTTCATCATCATCTCCTATAACATCAACAACCCATTTGTCTGAATTATCAGTGTCCATAGAATCAGCAAAACGTGTTAATTCTTCTAATAGAAAAGCTACTGCAAGGATAGGTGAAGGTGCTTTCATCATAACACTGGTGTAGAGAGCGTGTATTGCTCCTGTAAGCATCGCTCTGGGATCGTTTGGATACCTGTTCTCCAAATCTCTCATTACTTCTGTGAGATTCTTAAAACTCTCTATCATTATGTCAGTATCTAATTTATCTGTCATATTACACTCTTCTGTTTTAAGTCTTTCATAGCGTGGTATAAATGCCACTTTGCATCTGTAAGTTTTCTATAATCAGACATGTACATATCCCCATCCATCTCTGCAATATTATCAAGAGGTTGGCTAATAAGATCATTAATTCTTACAAGAAACTCTGCTGGAGTAAGATACTCATTACCGTTCCAGTGTATAGGCGAAGTCTTAGTTTGTTTTGTTGTACTCATATCGCTACATCCATTCTTACACCACGACACTTTATCCACTGCATTGTATCAAGATTAACATTGCGATACCCTCTTGTTGCAGGTTCCCACACAGTAATATATTCTGGTGCAGTAAAAGAGTTACCACCCTTGAAATGTTTTGTTACACCAAGCCGACAAGTCATTACTCTCTCGACACCATTTAGTTTAATGAACTTAACAGTGAAGAAACGAGAACCCACCATTTCAGATATTTTTCTTTTGAAGTCCATGTGGTCTACTTGCTTTGTATAACGATTGTTAAAGTAGTATGGCCGATTTCGCATTAGATTTCCTTTCCTTTAAAAAAAATGCTTGACAAGTGAAATTTGGTCGGAGTATACATAGTAACAATTTGCATGTCAACAGCTAATTTAGTTACTGACAAAAAGGGAAAGAAAATGACAGAATTTAGCCAAACATTTGCAATGCCAAACAAGGATACACTGAGTATTAAACCCATTAGAGAGTTTGCAGAAAAATGGGTAAACAAGTCACTTACACTTAACAAGCTTAAAGTTGTAATTGATCCATTTGCTAAAGATTGTGAATTGGGAACAATAACAAATGACCTTAATCCTGACACAAAAGCACATTATAATATGAGGGCGGAGGTATTTTTAGATATGCTGTTAGATGATGGTGTGAGAGCAGACGTTGTTATCTACGATCCACCTTACAGTGTTAGACAAATAAGCGAGTGTTATAGTGCAGTAGGAATTAAAACAACACAACAAGATACGCAGTCTAGTTTTTATACTAAGATTAAAGACAGAATAAGACCGCTGTTGAAACCCGATGGCATTGTGTTATCATTTGGTTGGAATAGTATGGGCGTGGGTAAGAAGGGTTTTGAGTACGAAGAGATCATGTTAGTGACACATGGTGGTGTACACAATGACACTATATGTGTAGCACAAAGGAAGGTATGATGACAACATATACACTAGATATAGAAACAGACAGCCTTGAAGCACAAAGGATATGGTGTGTCTGTGTAAAAGCGTTGTATTCTGATGACTACATTGTTGCAACGAAAGCTGAAGATCTATCTTTTATAACACAAGACGACACATTGATAACTCATAATGGTGTACAGTTTGACATTCCTATTCTTAATAGGTTATGGAATACTGGCATTAAACTGAATCAAGTTAGAGACACTCTTATAATGTCGCGTTTGTTTAATCATAGTCGAGAAGGCGGTCACTCGTTAGGTCAATGGGGTAAGCGTCTTGCGTTTAAGAAGATGGATTTTGACAATTTTAAAAGCTACTCTGACAAAATGGTTGAGTATTGCAAGCGTGATGTCGCCCTAACAGAAAAGATATATTTTTATTTGAAGCGTGAAGGTGAGAATTTTTCTGACAAATCTATTCAACTAGAGCATGAGATCGCTCATATTATAAGCTTACAAAGTAACAACGGTTTTTATTTGAATAGAAAAAAAGCTAATGATTTATTTGAAGAAACGTTTACTAAGGCCAATCTCATAAAAGAGCAACTACAGAAGGAGTTTAAGCCGAAGCCCAAGCTTCTTAAAGAGGTGACACCAAAGATAAAGAAAGACGGAACACTATCTCCTGTAGGTTTAAATAAGATTAAAAATTGTCTTAAGACAGTAGGCGGTAAGTTCTCTTTAATTGAGTTCGTAGACTTCAACTTAGGAAGCCCGAAGCAGATTATTGAAAGATTAGATTCTTGCGGATGGAAGCCCGTAGAGTTCACACCGAAAGGCTCCGCTAAGATATGTGAGAGGAATCTTGAAACTATCTCTGACACTGCACCACAGTCTGCTAAGAAGCTGGCAGAGTGGAAGATGCTGGAATCACGGTGGAAGACTGTAGAGAGTTGGCTGAAGTTTTGTGGCACTGACAATCGTATTCACGGTAAAGTGATGACGATGGGTGCTGTGACAGGACGTATGACACACTCGGACCCTAACATGGCGAATGTAGTGTCCTCTGAGAAGCCCTACGGACGCGAATGCCGTGAGTGTTTTACTGTTGAGGATGCTGACAATTACAGTATGGTGGGGATGGATGCTAAAGGGCTAGAACTACGAATGTTAGCACATTACATGAATGACAAAGAGTATACTGACATTGTGTTGCATGGTGATCCTCACACTGCCAATCAAGAAGCGACAGGTTTGAGGACAAGATCTCAAGCCAAGACTTTTATCTACGCATTTCTTTATGGTGCAGGAGCAGAAAGACTAGGTTCTGTGGTTAACGGCACAGCTAGGGATGGTGCGATGCTGAAGAAGAAATTTTTATATAACATGCCCTCTTTACAAAAGCTTTTGGATAAGGTACAAAGATTATCTAGCAATGGAAGTATTAAGGGTTTAGATGGACGAAGACTTATAATACGACATCAACATGCATCCTTGAACACACTATTACAAGGAGCAGGGGCAATAACCTGTAAGCAATGGAGTATTTGTATGCACCGTTACATTAAAGACAACAAGCTTAATGCTAAGCTAGTGAACACTATACACGATGAGTTACAGTACGAAGTACATAACGATGATGTAGAGCAGATGATTATAGGTGCTGACAAAATGATGCAAGAGGCTGGAAAACTTCTTGGTGTAAGATTACAACTTAACGCAGACGCAAAGGTAGGTACGACATGGGCAGACACTCATTAGAAACAGAACACGGTGAAAAAGCAGAAAAGCTTTTTAGAGACATAGCGATACAAGAAGGATATTCTGTTAAGAAATCAACACGTTACAGTAACATAGCAGAACACATAGATTTTCATTTAACATCAAAAAGAGGGTTTGACAATTTTTCTGTTGATGTAAAAGCAAGGAAGAAACCATCAAGAGATGCAACGTGGTACGAAGATCAAGAAGTGTGGGTAGAGTTTCATAATGTTGCTGGCAAGAAAGGCTGGTTATATGGAGAAGCTGACAAAATAGTTTTTGAAAGAGAAGGAGATTTTGTCATAGTCCCTAGAGCCGAATTGACAAAATTTTGTGAAAAATCTGTTTCACCTTGTTTTGTTAAAAGCGCAAATGAAGCTTTGTATAAAAGTTACAGACGCAAAAACCGAAAAGACGTTATTAGTAAAGTTTTAATGGCTGACATTGTTGAGAATGTAGAGAATATTATTTATTGGAAAAAATAAATGAAGAAGTACAATCCACTGCCAAAAATACTAACAATAAAACAAAGTAACATACACGGTTTAGGGTTGTTTGCTATTGTCAATATACCTAAAGGAACAGAACTTGGCATGTGCCATCTTAACATTAACAGTGTGCTAATAAGAACACCGTTAGGAGGTTTTTACAATCACAGCGACAATCCAAACTGTGTAAAATATGAGAAGCATAATAAAAAAGGTTACGCCAATACTTACTATTATTTAAAAACAATAAAAAATATTATGAAAGACGAAGAATTAACAGTTAAATATACTTTATATAAAATGTGATTTTATCTGTTGACACGAATAAATAAATAATGTAAATTAACAGACTTAGAAACCATAGATCGAAAAGGAGAATATCTATGATAGTTAGAGGAACAGCTAAATGGGCTTCAGTTTTTGAACCAAATGTTATGTCTGGTAAGTATCAGGTTGACATTTGCAACTTAGACGACAAGACCATTAAAGAGCTAAAGAAGCATGGCCTTGATGTTAAGAAAGGCACTGACAAGAAAGAAGACCAAGGACACTACATAACGGCGAAAGCCAGCAAGTACGCTCCTAGAGTCTTAAATAATAAACGAGAAGTTATGGACGGTTCCGATCTTATCGGTAACGGTTCTACTATTAAAGTATCTATCACACCGTTCAAATGGAATTTCCAAGGTAAGTCTGGTGTGAGTGCTGCTTTAAATTCCCTTATGGTAGTCAAGCTTGAAGAATATGGTGGCGGTGATTATCTTGAAGCTGAACCAGACGATGACTTTTCGTTTGATTCGGATGGGGAGGGCGAAGAGCTTTAATACGGGTTTATAAAGCTTACGCTCCAAGAGTAGGTAGGGATGACCAGTAGGAGTCATCGGTATTAGAGCGAGGGATCGGGGCTGCTAGTACAAAGTTCTTTCTGTTGTTGAAGTGAGAAATCCCGTACACCAAAGTTATGCTCCTTACTGAAGTGTGCGGGTTTTCTTTTTTGCAAGGAATTTAAATTGCCTAAAATTATTACGTTAATAGACGACATACACAAGCTTCTTGAAGATGGTAAAGAAGGCGTTAATGAGAAACACTTACAAGAATTTTTTAAGTTTTTACGTGAGGATATAAATGTATTTTTGTCAGGAGAAAAGAGAGGAAAACCTAGTTTACGAATGTCCTCAATTGGTAAAAAGGATCGTAAACTTTGGTATGAATTTAATAGTAAGAAACCGCCAGAGGAGATAGACGGTAAGCTTAAACTTAGATTCTTCTTTGGGAATCTTGTTGAATCTTTTCTGTTATTGCTTGCACAAGAAGCAGGTCACAAAGTAACAGACAGACAAAAGGAAGTTATAGTGGAAGGTGTTAAAGGACACATAGACTGCAAAATAGATGGTGTGTTAGTAGATGTTAAGTCTGCTTCTGACTTTGGTTATAGAAAGTTTAAAGATAATAGCATATACCACGAAGATCCTTTTGGATACATTGCTCAGTTAAGTGGTTACGTTCAAGCGGAGGAAGGAGATGTTGGATACTTCTGGGCTTACAACAAAAATAACTCTGAGATGACACTTACAGAGCTAGACGAACTAACGATGATTGATACATCACAACGAGTTAAGCATCTCAAGAAGATGGTCAAAAATGGTAACATGCCAGAAAGATGCTACTCTGACATTCCACACGGTAAAATGGGTAACAGAGTTATTGACAAGAATTGTAATTATTGCGAGTATAAGATAGATTGTTGGAAAGACACAAACGATGGCGATGGGCTAAGAGTCTTTCAATACTCTTACGGTAAAGAATACTTTACTCATGTTGAGAGGACACCAAAAGTTTTAGAATTGTAGACGTACTGTAATGAAAAGGAAAGGAAAAGGTACATGGCATATAAAGTGGTTTTCAACAATTTTGTTGATGCTTGGTATGACTTTGACAAGTCAAAATATTTTCCCATACAATTTATACCTTCACTTAGTAGGAACGTTAGGTTGGACATACGTTTCTATTGTGTGGAATGATAGAGCTTTGATTATTTTGAATAGCGTAGCTTTATCTATATTTATAAACGGAATAATAGCAGAAATGGTGAAAACAAATGGGATACCTTAAAACACATCAACCTTGTGATGACTGCGGGAGCAGTGATGCACTTGCAGTGAACGATGATGGAAGCTCGTTTTGCTTCTCTTGTGAAAGACATCGTAAATCTACGGATGAACTCTTATTAGATGACGAAGAAGATGAAGAAGAAACAATGAAGCATAATCCCCGACACGCTTCTCATCTTAATGAAGGCGAGTTTATGGATTTGCCTGAACGTGGTATAACGAAAGAAACTTGTGAGGCTTACAATGTAACTATTGCGCCTAATGGTTATAAGCATTACTACCCTTATTATAATGAAGATAATGAGTTAATAGCGCAGAAACATAGGATATACACAAGCGACAATCAGAAAACATTTCAAACGATGGGAGATTGGGATCAAACTACGTTGTTTGGACAATCCATATGCAGGAAAGGCGGTAAATACATTACATTATGCGAAGGCGAACTTGACGCTCTCGCTGCATATCAAATGCAAGGCTCCAAGTGGCCTGTTGTTTCTATAAAGAATGGTGCTGGAAATGCTGTTAAAGATGTACAAAGAGCTTTCGAGTTTCTCACTTCATATGATAACATTGTTGTATGTTTTGACAATGATAAGGCTGGTAAAAAAGCTGCTAAGAAAGTTGCTGAATTATTATCACCTAAAGCCAAGGTGATGCACCTTAACTTGAAAGATGCTAACGAGTATCTTATACAAGATAAGATTGAGGAGTTTACAAAGTTGTGGTGGGCCTCAGAAAGATACACGCCAGACGGTATCATTGCAGGTACAGAACTATGGGGTGTTCTAAAAGAAGGCCCGACTAAGACAGCAATAGACTATCCTTATGGTGGCTTGAACTTTCTTACAAACGGTATTCGTATGGGTGAACTCATTACAGTATGTGCAGGGACAGGTATAGGTAAGAGCAGTTTTCTAAGAGAGATCATTCATCACATATTCAAATACACTGACGACAATATCGGCATGATGTTTATGGAAGAGAGTGTTCGTAGTACGGCAGAAGCCATGATGAGTTTAGAAGTTGGTAAGCCATTACATCTCCCTACAGTAACAGGAGAGCCTGTTTGTTCAGAAGACAGATACTTACAAGCCTACCAAGACACTGTTGGATCTGGTCGTTACTTCTTCTTTGATCATTTCGGTTCTAATTCAATAGATAACATACTTGCTCGTATTCGTTATTTTGCTAGGGCTGTTAAATGCAAATACATTGTGTTGGATCACATAAGCATTATAGTCAGTTCTCAAGAACATTCGTTTGATGAACGTAGGACTATAGATGAATGCATGACCAAACTGCGTACAGCCGTTCAAGAACTCGACATATGCCTAATAACTGTATCGCATTTACGGAGGCTTCAACATGGATCACACGAGGAAGGTTATGCAGTATCTTTGTCTGATCTAAGAGGTTCCGCAAGCATTGCTCAATTGTCGGATATGGTGATAGGTCTGGAACGTAACAGTCAGTCGGATGATGAGGAGGAGCGTGATACAACGTATGTGAGAGTCATTAAGAATAGATTCACAGGACGTACAGGTTTATGCACAAAACTGTTTTATAACTTTGCAGATGGTCGTATGGTGGAGAAAGAGCTAGACCCTGCTAACAAAGATGAGGATGATGACGATGATGAAAATAGCTTGTAGTATTGTAGCACTTGTAGTATTGTCTGCTTGTGGTCGAGGACATGATGGTGGAGATTATGTGTGGATTGGTTGTCACGTAGTACACACTAACCCCGCTGATTGCGAACCTGGAACAGATCGTTGTGTTTACGCATTTGGCCCAGAAGGAGACAAGCTTGTAGGACAGAAGATTTACTGGAAGCAACTCAAGCTAGGACAAGATCGGTACGGCCCGATTGGTAAGATTGCAACAGCAAGACCCTGCAAGGAGGGAGAGTAGTGCCGTTAATATCAATCTTTAAGTTGAGTGATGCTGACCTAATGGAGAATAAGAACGTTCTGTTCGTATATGCAGACCACCGTAAACAGAACGGAAGCCCTGATGTTAACGATAGATTGAGAGCTTTACCAAACGGACTACCCCTCATTATTAAGAAACACGGAGGTATTGAACCTGATTCATTTTGGAAAGATGATGAAATAGATGCTTTTAAGAATGAGTTTACAGATTCCCTTGAAAAAATTACAAGTGCGCTGACTAATAATAATGAAAGAGTCTATGGTGTTCTTTGTCGAGAGTCCTTGGATCACGATGAGTTTTCCATTGATAGGATAAGAGAACATTCCGTGGAAGTGTTCAAGCATGTAGCTTTCACGTTGTCAAGATTTTACACACGATATAGCCCTGTTGAACTGAAAGAGGTATAATTATGTCTAATAAAAAATGGCGAGACAAAAATCCAAAAGCTTACAAGAAACAGAAGCTTGATGCTGCTGCAGCGAAACGAGATATGGATAACTTTCAATTTTTTAATCAAAAAATGTCAGGAATAAGAACACGTTCAAAACAAGAAAACAGAGAATGCAATGTTGATGCAGAATATTTAAAAAGTATTTTTCCGAAAGATAAGAGATGTCCTGTTTTTAAAACTTTATTTAAAGTGGGCGTAGAGGATCATAAACCAATACCCACCAATTTCTCCCCTAGCATTGACCGCATAGATAATGAACTAGGGTATATTAAAGGGAACATTCAGTGGGTTTCAATGAGAGCTAATCGTATTATGTATGATGCAAACCCAGATGAGGTTATGGCAGTAGGCTTCTATCACTACCAAGCTTACAAGAAATCTAAGGAACAAAATGAAAATTCATAGATCTAACTTTGAAGCTAACTTTGCAAGATTCTTAAAAGACAACAACATAAAATATGAGTACGAGACTAAGAAGATAAAGTATGTTCCGAAAGTAAAAACATATACTCCAGACTTCTATTTGAAAGATTACGACATTCTTATAGAAACAAAAGGTCGCTTTACTATAGCTGACAGAGTAAAACACAAGCTTATTAAAAAGCAACATCCTGATCTGGACATACGATTTATTTTCCAAAGATGCAAAGAAAAGCTTTACACAGGCTCAAAAACAACGTATGCTGATTGGTGTGACAAAAATGATTTTAAGTATGCCGAAGGCGAAATCCCTGAAGCATGGTTGAGGGGTAAACGTGGACGAAGATAAAGTAAATGAGGTCGTAGAAGAAGAAAAAAGGCATCTTAAAGAAGACAGAGTGTATATTGTTCTTCAGTTGGATAAAGAAGACAAAGAGCAATTTTCTATGCTTTGCCTAGATACAACAAAAGATGATGTAGATAAAAAACCTAACGTTGTACAAATTATTGCTAGAGGTATAACGGATCTACTTAGTCACGATTTAGATGGACTATTAGATTTAGGCTTACAAGGCATAGAGAGAGATAAGCAAAAGAACAGTAATATTGTATGGTTAGATAGCTATAGACCACCAGAGGAAGATGATCCTACAGTTATAACATTTGCTTTTGAAGATAAAGATGAGGAAGAAAAGGATGAATGAGTTAGAGGTAAAAAGAGTTGAAGATCCCGTTAACAGCCCATCACACTATAACAAGCTGGACGTTGAGGCTATAGATCTCATAGAGATGTCTATGACAAACACAGAGTTTTTAGGATACCTGAAGGGCAATGCGTTAAAATATATCATACGTTACAAACACAAGGGCAACCCTAAACAGGATCTCAGCAAGGGTCTATGGTATTTAAATAAATTAAAGGAAAAAGTTAATGTCTGAATTACCTACAGATTATCAGGCGTTCATACACAAGAGTCGTTATGCACGTTGGTTAGATGAAGAGAATAGAAGAGAGACATGGAATGAGACAGTCTCAAGGTTCTACGAGTTTATGTTGGAGCATGTTAAGCTAACGACAGATGTAGACTTATCGAAGAACGATACAGTGAAGCAGGTTAAACAAGCTGTTCTTAATCTAGATGTCATGCCGTCTATGAGATCCCTTATGACTGCAGGGCCAGCTTTAAGACGCGAGAACATTGCAGGATACAACTGTTCATATATTCCTATTGACAATCCCCGTTCCTTTGATGAGGTCTTATACATACTGATGAATGGTACAGGTGTAGGTTTTTCAGTAGAAAGGCAATACATCAACAATCTTCCTACTATACCTGATCAACCATTTGAGGAGACAGAGGACGTTATAAGCGTAGCAGATTCTAAGGAAGGATGGGCGAGAAGCTTTAAAGATCTTATAAGCTTTCTCTATACGAACAGAGTTCCTAAATTGGATTACAATAAGGTGCGTCCTGCTGGTGCAAGGCTCAAGACATTTGGTGGTAGGGCATCTGGCCCAGAACCTCTACAAGATTTGTTTCAATTTACAATAGGAGTATTTAAGAATGCTGCGGGAAGGAAGCTTACGTCTATTGAATGTCACGATATTGTGTGTAAGACGGGTGAAGTCGTTGTTGTTGGAGGAGTTCGCCGTTCTGCTCTTCTCTCTCTTAGCAATCTTACTGATGATAGGATGCGTTCTGCTAAGTCTGGTGATTGGTGGCATATGTATCCTCATAGATCTTTGGCTAATAATTCTGTGGCATATACAGAAACTCCAGACACAGCTTCGTTTATGAAAGAGTGGCTTGCACTTTATGAAAGCAAATCTGGAGAACGAGGTATCTTTAATAGAGTGGCAGCTAACGCTAAAGCTATAAGCAATGGTCGTAGACAAGAACACAACGACTTTGGAACGAACCCTTGTAGCGAAATCATACTGCGTCCTAATCAGTTTTGCAATCTGTCGGAAGTGGTTTGCAGGTCTACTGACACAATCAAAACATTGCAAAAGAAAGCAGAGTTCGCTTCCATACTTGGAACACTGCAATCTACACTAACAGATTTTAAATATCTTAGAACACGCTGGCGAAGTAATACCGAAGAGGAACGGTTGCTTGGTGTGTCTTTGACAGGCATCATGGATTGT